>Ga0075121_1000264_pt1 | contig 37110 bp, 30 predicted proteins | sample AntAceMetag02UKG_FD_69793 | JGI IMG/M metagenome (GOLD analysis project Ga0075121, IMG submission 69793) | Saline lake microbial communities from Ace Lake, Antarctica - Antarctic Ace Lake Metagenome 02UKG | ecosystem: Environmental > Aquatic > Non-marine Saline and Alkaline > Saline | place... | reverse complement strand
GACAGCTTTTGTTTTTGTGTAAATTGTTTTGAACTCATAACACTTCCTCCTTCTGTTTGTGGAGAAAAAGTGTTACCCTGATTTTGTAATTTTTTTACGAATTCTTACTATCACAAACATATACCACGTCAAAAGCAATCTTCTGCAAGAAGCTGGCCTCATCCTTTCCCAGGTCAACAAGGCAGCGGTCATTCAGATACAAAATTCCCGGAAGCCCTTTCGGATTGGTCCGACAGATAACCGCAAAAAACACACAGGCACTTAAATATGCACCGGCCGGGTTGGCATGACGATCATCCTTATGGTGGAGCCTCAAATTTGGGTTTGTTTTTAAAGCATTTTCCCAGGCAGTTCCAACCGGTGCCAGCAGCGCACCGGTTTCCCGAGCCGCCCGGGCATAGGCATCCCGGATTATTTGCTGGGCTTCCGGTTGGTCGCGTTTGGCCCAGGTCATGTAAAACAGGGTTCGGGCACCCTGCTTTTTTATCTCCGCATCCAGTAAACGGGCATATTTCTGCATTGAAACAGGGGCTTCAATGGGGCCGCCGCTGCGATCCTGAAGAACAACATAATCCCATGATTTTTTTGATAGCATATTCCGGGTAGCGCGATTCTTCCAATGCCATTCCAGGCCGGCTCCCTCGCCGGTGATCTGCTCTGTCAGCAGCTTTCTTTGATTTCCTGCGGCTTTAGCGAGTTGTTCCAGCATCCGGGGCATGTAGTGCAGATAGGTATGGCTGTTGCCGATAAACAGGATTCGGTATGGTTTCATATATGTCAGCGTCACCGTTTGAACGAAAATGGCAAACTGTACCCAATTACAGGTTTTTCAGCCAGTCCAGGAGCAACCGTACCCCGAAACCGGTTCCGCCGGCTGCGCAGAAGGCATCGGGTTTTTTGATCAAGGCAGTTCCGGCAATATCGATATGTGCCCAGGCTGTGTCTTTGGCAAATTCAGATAAAAACAGCGCGGCCGTGATGGCTCCGCCCCAGCGTGAACTGCTCATATTGCTCAGGTCGGCCAGATCGCTTTTGAGCAGTTCTTTATAATCTTCGGGCAAAGGCAGGTGCCAGCAGCGTTCCCCTGTTTTTTTGCCGGATTCGACGATGGCGCGGGCCAGTGCATCGTCAGATGAAAAGACGCCGGCGATTTTTTCACCCAGAGCAACGATGCAGGCTCCGGTGAGGGTTGCCATGTCCACCACTGCCTGGGGCTTGAAGGTCTGGATGGCATATGCCATGGCGTCCGCCAGAATCAGTCTGCCTTCGGCATCGGTATTGCCGATTTCCACGGTTTTGCCGGCAAAGGTCCGGACGATATCTCCAGGGCGGGCCGCATTGCCTGAAGGCATGTTTTCCACCAGCGGGAGGACACCGACAATGTGAAGATTGACATTCAGTTTTGATGCGGTAATCAGGGTAGCTGCCACGGCCGCGGCACCGGCCATATCCATTTTCATGCCGTCCAGTGATCCGGTGAGTTTCAGATTAATGCCGCCGGAGTCAAATGTGACTCCCTTGCCGATCAGGGCAATGGTTTTTTTAGCGCCTTTGGGTTTATGTTCCAGCATCAGCAGCCTCGGCCGATTTTGACTGCCGGCAGCCACCGCCAGCAAGGCCCCGAATTTTTTTTGCTTTAATTTTTTTTCATCCAGCACAGTTATTTTCAGATCGGTTGCCTTGGTCTGATCCATGATGGATGCGGCAAATTGTGCCGGTGTTTTTTCATTGGATGGCGTGCTGACCCACTCCCGGGCCAGAATGGTGCCGCTGCATACAGCAGATACCTGCAAGGGGAGATGGCTGAATTTTTTTGCTGCCGCAGGCGGTACGATCAGGGTGATCAGTTCAAGGGAGGTTTCCTTTTTTTCATATTTATATTTATCGAATATATGGTTGCCAAGGCAGGCCCCCTCCAGCATGGCTTCCAGAACCAGGTCCGTATGCAACCCGGTTTTCCCGGCTGATGGAACAGCTATATGACAGTTCTCCAGCTTTAATTTAATGCATTTTTTTACGGCTGTTCCGGACCATTCCCGCAGGGAGCCGGTTGTGAGATCTTTACATTTACCAACCCCAAGCAATAAAATTCGATCGGCTTTTATTTTGGGAGAAGAATAAAATATGATCTCGTCGCCTTTTTTTCCGGTAAACTCCCGAAGCTTTTCGCCCTCGGCGATCTGGGCCGTAACGGTTTTGTTTTCATGAATTTGCCGGTCTTCACAAACCGGTATGACCAGTGTGTTCAGCCGGTCGTTTTTAAAATTAACGGATATTAATTTCAACATGACAGCTTCCTTTAATAATGAAACATGATGAGTGTAAATTGAGCGATCAGCAGTTGGCTTTTAGCAATCAGCACAATAATTTCAATATATTGTCAAAGGTCATCATTTCACCCAATGGGTGAAAATCGCATTACTGGTAAACTCCTAAAATATAGGAGCTAACCGTTAATTGCTAAGAGCTAATCGCTCATCTTAGTTGATATCTGCCCAGGGGCATAACCTGATACGATTGTCTCTGCTATTTTCTCAGCGGACTTGCCAAAAAGTTCGTCTGTAGCGATAGGTTCCAGCAGGCTGTCTTCCCAGGCGACAGAGTTTTCCTGTACCAGATTTTTAATATGGTCATATTTACCGCCCAGGGCTTTGATTCTGGCCGGCGGCGAAATGTTCTCCTTAAACAAAATATTCAGCAGCAGCAGGTATTCAATCATATTTGCGGTCTCGCGCATTGCGGACATCACCGGGATAACGATTATGCTGCGGTCATCCTTGCGACCCTTGCCGATATAAACGTTGCCGTATTTAACGATGATTCTTTTGGTTCCCTTGAGGCGGGTGTCCGATTCCACCCGCGAGGGGATCGGTTTTAATACGCCCTCTTTTGTTTTCACCTCGACGGTAGTGTCGTCGGTGAGTTCGCCCAGCGAATTCAGGCCTCCGATTTTATACAGGATGGCCCCTGGAATACTCTCCACTACGGCCTGGAGGTTTTTTAGTACAATCACGTTTCGATTGACGATTTGGGAGACGGTCAGGTCGTGGGCGTTCAGGGCGTCAAACAGTATCCCGTCGATGGCGGCGCTGATTCGGCTGGTACCCACCGTAACGGTCTTGGCCTGGTGCTTGATGGCGTCGATGGGCCGGGCCGTTCTATTGATAGCTTTGCCCAGACATTCAAACAGCGTATCGATCATATTCAGGGCCGTGCCCTTTTTGTCGAAATCAAGCTCGAAATCCGCCACGGGCAACCGTCCTGCAAGATATTTGAGCAGCAAAATAAGATCGGATGTGGGCGCTATGGCGGTGGGGAAAAGTTTTTGGGCGATTTTTAACCTGAACGCTTTGTAGAATCGGACAAATTTTTCCCGGAATGATTTTTCCAGAACAACTTCGTAGACATTCAGCCCCTGTGTGGCATAGTCGTCCAGGCTTTTTTGAATTTCATCCCGGAACTGGTGCAGAAAACGCGAGTTGTCGTTAATGGCCAGGGCCGCATAATATCCCCAGATGTGGCCGGCCAGGGTGTTGAGAATCGGCGCCAGATGCTGGCTGATCCGTGGAACAAAAAATAGATCGGCGGCATAGGGCGTAAACCGGGTCTCCCCTTTATCGGCGATGACGATGGGCGTTGCCTTGTGGGCCTGGAAAATGGCCGTGTCCTTGACAATATCACTGACAACGGTATCGCCGGCACCGGCGGCACATACAATGATCAGAGGTTCGGACGACAGATCGATATGCTTTTTGTCTTCGACGAAGTCCGATGAAATCGTCTTGTAGCACAATTCGCTGAGCTTGATCCGGATTTCATCGGCCGAAGCTTTGTTGGGTCCGCTGCCCACGGCGGCCCAGTATGTTTTATCGGCGGCATGGCGGTCGGCCGAAGCTTTGATTTTGTCCTTCAGGTCAAGAACCTGACGCATCTGGGAAGGGACTGCGATAAGTTTTTCAATCTCTTCGGATATAAAATCTCCACTTCTGCAGCCCTTGATGTCGGCAATATACAGGCTCAGGAGGGCACCTGCGATAATCTGGGAATAAAAGGCTTTGGTCGAGGCCACCGACATTTCGATATCACGGCCGCTGCTGGTATACAGCACGCCGTCAACCTTGAATGTGACGTCGCTGTCTCTGCGGTTGACAATGGCCAGGGTATGGCCCCCCCTTTCGCGTACCATGTCAACGGCACGGTTGGTGTCGGTGGTGGTGCCGGACTGGCTGATAGCAATCACAAGAGAATCGTCCATGCCCGATTTAGAATCGTTTCCCAGTTTAAAGCCGCTGAGTTCGGATGCTTTGAAAGCCATGACCTGGAGGGAGGGATCCGCCAGATAATGGCTGAGAATATCGGCACACACCTGGGCTGCTACGCCGGCGGTACCCTGTCCGATAAAAAAAACACGTTTGATCCGGTTTTGGGTCAACGCGTCTGCCAGCGTCGGCGGAATAACCGTTTCATCAAGTGCAATCAGATATCTGTCAGTTTCAGACTTGCTGATTTTCCAGCGATTTTCCAGCGTCTGCTCAACGCATCGCGGTGATTCTGATATCTCCTTTAAAAAATAGTGGGGAAAGTTCCTGCGATCGATATCCCGCGAGGTGATATCAGTGTGCTTGATATCTTCATCGTCGAGTGTGATCCATGTTCCGTCATAGAACATGGCCCTGATGGCACTGCCCCCTCCGGTTGAATCCTGATCCAGAATAAAAATCTGCCCCTGGGTCGGGCCGTTGTTGCCGGTAACGATTTTTTCACCGTCCATCTTTAGGTAGGAGGATGTTTCTTCAATAAAGCCATATACTTCCGAAGCAGGCATGTAATGATCTGCGGCCAGCCCCACGAAAATTGCCTGGCCGCTGCCCCGCTGGGCCAGGAAAAATTTACCGGGTGCAAGATCCGTATGCATTGATATGGCATGGGATCCCTTGAAATCATTGACCGCCAGCCGGAAGGCCTCCTCCACGGAGTTGCCCGTCTTGATGTATTTTTCGATCTGCAGCGGGATAATCTTGGTGTCTGTGGTGATTTCCGTATCAATAACGCCGCCGTTTTTTTCATATTCCAGTTTAAGATCAAGAAAGTTGTCAATATCACCGTTAAGGCAGGCGTGGATAATCCCGTCTGAGCAGGTCGGGCTATTTGTGGTGATATTATCGACCGGGTGGCAGTTGGGTTCAGTAATGGCACCTACGGACGCCCAGCGGGTATGGGACGAGACGGTATGATACCGGTGGGTAAATCCCAACAGCGTCTGGAGAATCGGATCGGTGCGGATCTGCCGGCGCAGGTGGATAATATTGTCACCCAGGCCGCCGATTTCGGCGGCAACCTTGTATACAAATGCCATGGATACGGTTTTGCCGGTTCTTTCATGAATACGGATGCTGTTGTTGACCAGAACGGATTTTTCGGAACGTTGTGCAAGCATGTCAACCAGCTTTTTTTTCGTCAGGGCCGCCTGAAAAAGATCGAACTCACCTGGGTCCAGAACAAACAAAAGAGAGAATCCGGCCGAATCCCGGCCTCTTACTTCAAGGCGATCGATGCTGTTGAGGACGGCATTTATTTTTTTTAATATTGCAACGGCTTCCATGGATGGACCGTCGGCGGCTTCTGCTGTCAGATCGCGCACTTTTTTAATATTATCCAGCAGTTCGGACCGAAGGCACCATGTGATGTCTTTGAGGATTTCCATCTGCCGGGATATGGCGGCAAACCGAGCGGTGCCTGTCTGGCCCGAAACCGCATTCATCTGCCGGGATTCCGAATCTATGACCGAGGTCAGCCGTTCGGCAATGCTGTTTAACTTCGACTGGAGGGAATCATCGAAATAGATTTTTAAAAAGTGAATATCCTCTTTCAGGGTCTGCACCATTGCGGCAAAATCAGCAACAAGAATTTCGCCCCCGAGATAGTACGCATCAAAGTCGCCGGATTCGGATGCAAAGTTTTCCAGGCCCTGACGTTCGATGGTGGCGGTCATGTCCTGCATTGCATCCATATCAATGGCCGAAGGAGTCCTGTCTTTTCGTTTGAAGGATATGATTCCGGCCAGTCCGCAGTAAAAGGTGGTGCTGCGGTATGGGAAAAATACAATCAATCCTTCGGGCGCATCGGCAATGTCCCTGCCGAAACAGACACCGATGGGAAGATAAGATCGCAACCCGGCAGCCAATCGTTTCAAAAAAACAGCCGTATATCTAATATAGTTCATATATATTCCTTTAAAAAAGTGCGGACCTAATAAAATAGAAAATGCCTTTCGCCTAACAGCCAAGCATCCTATTTTAGTTCTATCCTTTTGCCTTTACCGGCTGGGCATGTGCATTAACCGTGTTTTTTGATTTTGAAAAATAACTGCCAAAATACTCCTTCATGGCCAGTCGGGCGTATTGACTGGCCCGCACGCCGATATATTCACCATGTCCGACAACTACGGCAACAGCAATTTTGGCGGTAGTTTGCTTGTCTGCGGCAAATCCGACAAACCAGTCAAACCGGGCATCCCGCTGCCGGTTGTAAATACTGCCGGTTTTACCGCCGATGGTGAGTCGCGCGAGGACCGAGTCCCTCTTTAGACCCCTGAACGCCTTGCGACAGGTACCTGATTTTACAGTTGTTTGCATCATCTCCATGATAAGAGCGGATGTCCGGGGCTTAATAGCCTGATGGATAATGACGGGATGATTCACATAAACAGTCTTTCCCTGATCATCAAAAACCCGGTCGACAATGGAGGGTTCGATGAGGATGCCGTGGTTGACAACAGCGCTCACCAGCATGGCGCCATGCAGCGGCGAAAGAGTGGTGTCCCGGTTAAAGCCACAGGCAATTTCAGCCCATTGGTATGGATCGTCCGCCAGGTGAACCCGGCTGGGCGCCACTGGAATTTCAAACCCGATTTCCCGGTTAAATCCGAAAGCCAGAGCATATTTTTCCAGTGTGTTTTTACCGATACTCAATGCGCCGAGTTTGCCGAATACCGGATTGACCGACTGGGCAAAGGAATCTTTGAATAAAATTCGGTTCGTATATTTATTGGTTTTTTCCTTTATCTGGGATTTGTACAGAGTATATTTGCCTCCGTTAAAGGTCAGCCTGGATTCCGGTTTTAAATCACAGGTTTCCACCGCCGCTGCCGCCGTAACAATTTTAAAAATGCTGGCAGCCGGGAATTTACCCATTATGCACGGGTTGCCGGTTTTGTTGTCTCTGTCAAAGCCGGCCATGGACAGGACCCTTCCGGTTGCCGGGTCCATCACAATGATACCCAGATAACGGGGAATGTAACGGGGCGAGCGCCAGTCCATCCGGCTGAGCATATACTCCTGGAGATCGATATCAATGCTGGTTGCGGCGTTAAATTTTCCACCGGCATGGTCAAAATTCAGAGTTCGGGTTGTCAGGTTTAACATCTGATCACTGTCGATACCGGCTCGAATGTCGGCCTTGCTGATTGAATCCGAATCCTTCCACATGTGGAAAGTCTGGAGCGGGCCGGTTGATTGTTGATTTTCAGGACGGTGCCGTCCGCCGGCCGAGTTACCCAGCGCGGCAATTCCAAAATACAGCAGGACAGCCAGAAGCGGCAGAATTATTGCGTGTCTGATCCGTTTTAAAATCAGCCGTTTTTTATTTCCGGTTTGGAGCAAACTGTCTTGGTAAACCCGCCAGTTTGCCCGGAACGGTTTCCTATATGATGTGGGTCGTCGATGGAACATACTGTAATTCAATTAACTGTAAACACGAATGTATTTTGACATCCTTTATTTGCCGGGTTACACTTTTTGTAAAAAGCATGTGTTTTTTGCCCACTCAGGATGCGGAAACACGGAATCCACAAAGTGTAACCTATTTTCTAACTTTGATGAAGGATGTCTCTGTTTTATATTATTTTACGGGCGTTCCCGGCGGAACCTTCCCGTCAAGGGTGGCAACGGCGCATTTTTTACCGTCCACGGCCGCCAGCAGCATGCCGTTGGACAGGATGCCCATCAATTTGGCAGGCTTCAGGTTGGCCACCACGATGACCTGTTTGCCCAGGAGTTCATCCGGGCCGTAACTGGCGGCAATACCGGCAACAATAGTCCGGTTCTCCCCGATATCCACTTCCAGTCTGAGCACCTTTTTGGCCCGTGGGATCGCCTCGGCATGGACGATGGTTCCGACCCGCAAATCAATGGCCGCCAGTTTATCAATGCTTATTTCAGGTTTAATTTCCGGTAGAATCGGCATTGTTTCTTCCGACGGGTGTTCTTTTTTCTTTTTCACATCGATTCTAGGGAACAGGGTAATGGATTTTGGCAGCCGGGTGCCTGGTTTCATGATATTCCATGTTTTAAGCAGATCAATGCGGTAAAACGCGCTGTCCTGCTCCAGTCCCAGGTGTTTCTGCATTTTTGCGGCAGTATCGGGCATGACGGGATAGATCAGGCCGGAAATAATTCTCAGTCCTTCAAGCAGGTTATAAATAACGACTTCGAGCTGCTTTCGACTTGAGTTGTTTTTTGCCAGAACCCAGGGCGTGGTGACATCAATGTATTTGTTCATCCGGCTTATAAATTCCCATATGGCGATCAGTCCCTTGTGAAAAGCAAATTTGTCCATGGCCTTTTCAAATTCCAGCAGTGCAACGGCAGACTGGGAGGCCAGTCCGAGTTCAAGCTGCTGTTCAATGGCCGGATCAACCTGCGGGACAACTCCGTCAAAGTATTTATGCGCCATTGTAATAACCCTGGAGAAAAGGTTACCCAGGTCATTGGCCAGGTCCGCGTTGATGCGCTGCACCAGGGCTTCCTCTGAAAAGTTGGAGTCCAGCCCGAATACCATGTCCCGCATCAGGAAAAAACGAAAAGCATCCAAACCGTACACATTCTTCAGCGACAGCGGTTCGACCACATTGCCGACGGTTTTGGACATCTTGCTTTCATCGACATTCCAGTAGCCATGGACATTCAGGTGCTGATAAATGTCAATCCCGGCTGCCTTAAGCATAATCGGCCAGTAGATGCCATGGGGTTTTAAGATGTCTTTGGCCACGATATGCTGGGCTGCCGGCCAGAGTTTTTTAAAAGAAGCCCCATCGGGATAGCCCAGGGCCGAGACATAGTTCAGCAACGCGTCAAACCAGACATATGTGACGTATTCCTTGTCAAAGGGCAGGGTAATCCCCCATTGCAGACGGGTTTTGGGGCGCGATATACACAGATCCTCAAGCGGTTCTTTTAAAAACGACAAAACTTCGTTTTTATACCGCTCGGGGCGGATAAAATCAGGATTGGTTTTAATATGGTTGATGAGCCACTCCTGATAGCGGCTCATTTTAAAAAAATAGTTGGATTCTTTGATAATTTCCGGTGTTGTCTGATGATCCGGACATTTGCCGTCAACAAGCTCCCGTTCGGTGTAAAAACGTTCGCATCCAAAGCAGTACAGCCCCTCATATTCACTGAAATAAATATCTCCGGAATCATAAATGCGCTGCAGGATCTGTTTTACAACCAGGATATGAGACGGGTCCGTGGTGCGGATAAAAAAATCGTTGGAGATATTCAGCTCCGGCCACAGGCTTTTGAAAAGATTGCTGATTTTATCGGCATACTGTTTGGGTGTTAGATTTTCATCCTTGGCGGCCTGAACAATTTTATCACCATGTTCGTCGGTTCCGGTTAGAAAAAATGTTTCCCGACCCTGCATGCGGTTGTACCGACAGATGACATCAGCCGCTATGGTTGTGTAGGCATGACCCAGGTGGGGCCTGGCATTAACATAGTAGATCGGTGTTGTTATATAAAAAGGTTCCGACATGTTTATTTTTACTCCTTGATGATTGTATCCAGTGCGGTTTCTATTTCATTGCCGTTGTTGAGGCGCAGGGATATCCGGCTGCAGATAACATTATGCCGGATAACCTTGCCCTCGCCGTTGGTGGTTCGGACTATCCTGCCGATTTTAGGAAAAGACTTTTTCAGATTCCGGTAGGTTTCAACCTCAAATGTAAGACAGCACATGAGCCGTCCGCATTGACCGGAAATTTTAGTCGGGTTAAGGGAAAGACCCTGTTTTTTAGCCATACGGATTGAAACCGGGTCGAATTTTTCCATAAACAGAGAACAGCACAGCTCCCGGCCGCACCTCCCGATCCCGCCGCACATCTTTGCCTGGTTGCGGATTCCGACCTGGCGCATCTCAATCCTTACACGAAACTGTTTAACCAGCATTCTGACCAATTGGCGGAAGTCTACCCGGCCTTCGGAAGTGAAAAAAAACGTGAGCCGGCTGGCATCAAACGTACTTTCAATGGAAAATAGGTTCATGGTCAGCCCCAGTTGCTTGATGTAATTAATGCAGCATGCAAAGGCCTGTTTTTCCGTGTCCTTGTTTTTCTCTCTCTGTTGAAAATCCTGGTCGTTGGCGATACGGAAAACTTTCTTTAGGGGTTTGCCGGTGTTTTCTTTTTTAATAATTTTCGGGTTGACGGCGACAAATCCAAACCCGAGTCCCTTTTCTGTTTCTACAATGACACAATCCCCGCAATTCAACACAAATGCACCGGCATCAAAGTCATAAACCTTACCTACGGATTTAAATCTTATACCCACTTTTTTTTTCATCAGCAAAAGTTTGTAATACCTTATATGAAACCAATTGACGTTTTTTTATATCCGTTATGAAATAAATCATACAAATTCGGGTATCCTTCGGTTACAAGTTTGGCCTACTATGAAGGATGTTACGGATTCCTAATATTTTTCAGCAAGCTGAAGCATTAGCAGCTCCATGCTAAGCCGCGGATTTGCATTTGATTCTATAGTCCGCTGCGCTTTTTGAATCGCCTTTATTTTTAACAGCAGCGATTCCGGTGAAATTTTTTCTGAAATTTTTTGCAGCGTTGCAATCATATCCGTGTTGATAATCTTTTTATCATTATATTGACATACTACAAGATCCCGCAACCATGATTTAATAATTTCCAGTGCATCCGGCAAGGTATCTTTTTGTTTGGACAGACTTTCGGCAAAAGCCAGCAGGACATTAATCGGTCTTGCGGGCAGTGCACCGGGGTTGTCCAGGCCGCTGGCGGATAAGAGCCGGTTGCGGTGATTTATCCATCCGGTTTTGCTCATGGATCGGGCCCTGGACAAACTGCCGCCGGCCATACCGGCAATAATGGATGCCTGCTCCGCCGGCATTGCCTGATTTTCCATCAGATAGGAGGCAATGCTTTTACGGGAAATCGGGTTGAACCTGATTTGCTGACAGCGTGATACAATTGTCGGGAGAAGATCGGATGTCTGCTCGGCGGTCAATATCAGTATGGTTGACTCAGGCGGTTCTTCCAGAACCTTTAGAAGCGCATTGGCTGCTTCGGGATTCATGGCCTGGGCCTGGGAAATAACCACAACCCGTAACCGTGCTTCAAAGGGTTTCATGGTAAGCGTATGACACAAACTACGAATTTGAGCAATTTTGATAATTGTGCCGGTTGGCTGAATATGCAGAATGTCCGGATGATTGCCGGACAGAATTTTCCGGCATGGCCTGCAAACGCAACACGGATCCGATACCGCAGGCCCAATGGAATGGTTACCGGCATCTCCGACACGTTGCTCTTGACTTGCGGCTCCTTTGCCCCGGCAATTACACGCCATGGCAAAAGCGATGGCTGCGCTGTGTTTGCCTGCCCCGGCAATACCGGTAAAAAGAAGAGCGTGCGGTATGGTGCCTTTTTTAAGAAGCGTAGTTAAAAGCTGCAGGGGTCGCTTTTGATCTATGATTGATTCAAAACCCGACACAAATTAATTGTCAACCCGTTCTTTTAATTCTTTACCACATTTGAAAAACGGCAGTTTTTTAGGTTGAATAACAACCTTTTTACCGGTTTTGGGATTCCTGCCGGTGTAGCTTTTGTATTTTTTAACAAAAAAACTGCATAAACCGCGTACTTCCACCCTCTCACCCTGAGCCATGGTGTTGGCCATATTATCAAAAAATATCTGGACGACTTTGGCGGCTTCTAATTTTGAGATATTTGCTTCATTTTTCAGGGCGGAGATAAGCTCCAGTTTGTTCATAAAACCTCCTTGACACGGTCAAAAGTAAATGCTTGAAATATTCCCGCGCATTCATAGTTAAATACAAATTGTGATTTTTTAAACTTTTCAGTTTTTTTATGCTTTTATCGAAAACAGACCGTGAAACCGATATATCCAAAGCCGCAGGATTTTGTCAAACAGCTACAGTATCCGCTTATTTAATAACAATAAACCATAAGTTAGTAAGAAGTCAAGTAGTTAAGATAATATTTCAGGGAGGATTTCAACATCCTCTTCGCTGACATCCACACCGGCGTACTGGCCCAGAGCTTCGATGGTAACAATTACACGCTTTTTCCCCCGGTAGTGTGCAAAAATTCCGGTTACACCGGCCAGGGGGCCATTAATTACGATTACTTTATCCCCCTTTTTAAATCGTTTTCCGGTGATAATCGCATCGGCGCCCGCGACCATGATCATAAGCGATTCTATGTTTTCATTCGGTACAGGCAGAGGCCCTTCCCTGTTGCCGATAAAACGAACCACTCCTGTTGTTTTCAGGATTTCAAGGTGCTCATAGGCCTCCAGGGCGCTTTTTACAAACAGATATCCGGGAAAGAGTGGTTCGCGTATCATGATCCTCCGGTCCCGACGGCGGCTGCGCACCTGGATTTTGGGCAAAAAGGCCTCCAGGGATTTTTTGCTCAGTCCCTCATGTACCACATTTTCAAACCTGCTCTTGGTATGTAGCACATACCAGGCCCCGGGTGATTTCACTTATTTTAATCCTTGTTTTCCGGCTTAATCCGTTTCAGATATTTATAAAATTTTCATCAGCCATTCGATTGCCGCCGGATTGTTCAACACTTGAAGACCGGAATCAAAATTGGTTTTGTCTTTTACAGCGCTCTATTCAATGTGTCAAGCACCTGCGCTGTTTCCAATCGAAAAAACAGGCATTATCTAAAATTGGGTTCCGATTTCACCAAGACCGTGCAGAGTGACCATAAACGCGTATTTTCGGTCATTGCTTTCCTCGCTGTACTTACATTCAAACGACCAGCAACTTGCCCGGTAGCGGAACCCTGCGGCAACGGTCAGATCGCTGTCTCCCCGCAGGTCGCGCTCATATTCGGAAAAAACGGCCAGGCTGCCGGTCAGATTTATCAGACCGTCCACATATAATGAATGGATTTTATTTTCCTCAACTTCATCGTCCTGACGGCGGTGCTCTATGAAAAGCCTGTTTTCCCGCCTGTCGGTCAGTTTGAGCGCGACATTGTTGGACACGAAGTGGTCTTCATATACGGACCACCGGGCATCTGCTCGAAGTGATATCATATCATGCGGATGCAGTTCAAATTCGCCGCTGATGGGGGAAAAAGGCTCACCGGACGGCTCTCTATCCTCGTTAAAATCATAGCTTTGTTCCAGTTTAATGCGGCAGAATTGGTTATACCTGTACAAAGCAGGGGTGTTTGAACTAATTGGTTCCCCGGAATTATCAGTTACAGACGCTAACCTTTTAGAGGTAAGCGTGTTGGTGATGGAATAAGTGATTTTGTTTTGAGGATCGATGCGGTCAATCTCATCAAAATCAGGATATTTGTTCTGGTTCCGGTCCGGAATATAATCGTAAACCACCCGGGGGATAAGTGTGTGTCGCCAAACGCGGGTGTCGGGTCCTGAAGAGGCATATACGCGGTATACTGCCGTGGCAAGATCCAGTTTGATGTCGTAAATTGTGCGGTCGGCAAAATCGTCTTCTACGGTGGCCTCGTTTTCATAGCGGTCAATGAACCAGGTGGTTTGCCTCAGGCCGGCGGAAGGTGTAAGGGTAAAATACCTGCGGGTCCAGGGCAGATAAAATCGCGGATGAATATCCACCCGGTGCCCCCTGGTACCGGTTTCTCTGAAAAAATATGTATATTCCGAGTCAAGGTCGTAATAAAGCGGGCTTTTATGGAGTTGCTTTCTGGATATATCAAATTTGATAAAGGGTAATTGTTGAAGGGTATCATCCCCCTCATCCAGGCGCCGTTTGATGACATCATCGTACCAGCGCATTTCGGCAGTAAGGCTGTAACTGTTCCATATTTTGCTTAAATTGAAGCGGTTGAGCCGGGTCGGATCATTATAATCATCAAACTCGCGTCCAAAGGCGTTGATAAAGTATTTTTCGGAATCGGCAAAGCCGGTGTAACCGTCTTTGAATTCAGTCAGATAATCCTGGTCGCTTACGATGTCCAGATCCAGTTTCGCATCCCATCCAAAGCCCAGGGTCTGGTTGTGTTTCATCCTGAACCAGTAGCGATCCCTGTTGGGACGCAGATAATCGTCATCATCATATCCCCAGTCACTGCTGTTGGTCCCTGTTCCGTCGTCGATCTGTCGATCGTGAAAGAAATCATACACCAGGGCGCCTTTTGAATCCTCGCTCAGGACATAACGATATTCCAGACCCAGTTTATTGCCCCTGTTTTCCATATAATGCTCATAGAAAGTGGCGTCGGAGCTTTTGTTTATGGCCCAGTAAACCGGCTGAATATATTCCGCCCCCTTGCGGTCACCGAAACTCATTTGGGGGGCCAGCAGCCCGGATTGTCGTTTGAGTTTGACCGGGAAGGCAAGCCAGGGGGTGTAAAGGACGGGCAGACTTTTGGCCCAAAGTGCGGCATGCTTTACCGTGCCATAGCCTTCGATGGTGATATTCAGGTTTCTGCCGGTTATTCGCCAGTCCGGGTGGTCTCCGTCGCAGGTGGAGATACTGACTTTTTCGGCGCGGTAAGAATTTTTCCCGACTTTTTGAATCCGGTCACTCCGGATGTGGAAATTGGTTTCGCCGTGGAACAGGGTCCCATTGAAAAGCGTACCGGTCTCGGTATTCAGGTTTATATCGATCCGATCTCCGCAAAGAATGTCATTCCCGCTGGTCATCACAACATGTCCGCTGGCCCTGGCCTGCATGGTTTTCTGTTCAAAACGGACAAAATCGGCAATCAGTTTTTTATCGGCCTTTTTGATAATAACATTGCCTTTGGCAATATACTGCTCGGCCTGGCTATCGTACTGCAAACGGTCGGCGGTGATTTCCCAGGGCTGGTTCGGATCCGGATCCGTTAAATGATTCAGGGACTGGGCCTGAACCGTGATGAAAAATCCTGCCAACAGGGCCGGGACTACGGCAATCAGCATGAGCCGTGCAAGGCATTGAATGCCGGCGGATAATGAATTTGCCCGGTATGCGATTTTTTTGTCGGGTCCGGCAAGGTTGTTTTTTTGTTTTATCTTACGCATTGATAATTGTTTTCAGTAGTTGAAAAATTGCCCTTGCATTTTTTTACAAAAACGATCAATTGCCGGGAAGCCTTAAACTGAAAAATCAGTTTTCCGGCCCTATGGCCGTGGCGGATATAATTTTTTTATTCCGGTTTATCCAGGTTAGTTTATTGAATAAATTGGATAAAATCCAATCGCTATTTGAAAGCCCCGAGGGACTTAAAATTTAAAATATAAGATCATTCCGGTTGAAAAAGTCAAGCAATAGTTATATTGATTGACTTTGTCGTTTTCGGAAACAGATTGATTTCGGGCTAAGCGCTGCCCTCTGAACAGGTGCGCTTCAAGAATAACCAGGATGCGATAAGATCTTGAAGCGATCCTGGTTTTAAAGTATAGATTCAACTAACCCGGATAAACCGGTGCTGTTGAAAAAGGCGTACGCCGCAAATAATAAAATACAAGCACCAAAAGACAAACAAATTCCAAATCTCAATATTCAAATCTCCAATAAGAGCCAAAGCAAATTATTTGCTCACACATAGCCTGGAGTTGTTTTGTTATTTTGATTTTTTTGATATAAAAAGCACGAATTCAGAATTAAGCGCCTAAAATAAACTGCGGAAATAATGCTCCGGAGCATAGGATTATGAATATTTTATTGACCAACGATGACGGCATTTATGCACCGGGCCTCTGGTCTCTCTATAAAAGGTTTATTCAGCGGCATGATGTCACCGTGATAGCTCCCGACCGGGAACGGAGCGCTGTAAGCCATGGCATCACGCTGCATGAACCCATTCGGGCTTCAAAGATCAGCGTCAACGGGCTAACCGGTTATGCGATCAGCGGTACCCCGGTGGATTGCATTAAACTGGGGATCATGGAACTACTTGCAGCCAGACCGGACATGGTTGTTTCGGGAATCAATCCGGGCGCCAACGTGGGCGTAAATATCAATTATTCGGGAACCGTTGCAGCGGCCCGCGAGGCCACTTTGTATGGTGTGCCGGCCATCGCGGTCTCTGTTTGCGGGCGGCAGACGAATCATTATGATCCCGTCGCCCGGTTTATTGAAGATCTTGCTGTAAATGTTTTACAAAAAGGCCTGCCCTTTGGAACGCTGCTGAATGTCAATTTCCCCGATATGGACACGGGTAAATTTGCAGGTGTGTATATCAGCAAACAGGGCACCCGGCTTTTTCCCGAGTATTTTGAAAAAAGAAAAGATCCTCGAAAGCGCGTTTATTACTGGCAGGGTTGTAAATCACAATCTGATTTTGAAAGCCCGGACATCGACGCGGCGGCCGTTTACGATAATTTTATTTCCATCACGCCGATCAAATGCGACATGACCGATTATAATATGCTGGAAGACCTTAAAACCTGGGGCTGGGGAAAAAAAGGATAATTGTATGAAAAAAATGTTTATCAAGGATATTAAGAGCGGGGATCGGATAGATGAGGTTTTTGTGCTGTCGGAAAAAACCATGGGGCAGAAAAAAGACGGCAATAATTTTTTAAACATTGCCATTGCAGACAAAACCGGAACCATTAAGGGCGTTGTATGGGATGACGTGAATCAGGCAGCCTCCCTGGTTCAGGCGGGAGATTTTGTGCACCTGCAGGGCCATGTCTCGGAATACAGGAACGACCTGCAGCTCGTTGTTAAAAAAATGGCGCCGGTCAATGCCGATTCCGTGGACCCATCCGATTTTTTACCGGCAACCGGGCGCGATGTTAATCAGATGTTTCAAAGAGTTGTGGCGTTGACCGATGCCATGGCAGAGGGGCATCTGAAACTGCTTTTACATGCTTTCTGGAATGATGCGGGTTTTGTAAAACAGTTTAAAACCGCACCGGCAGCCAAAAAAATGCATCACGCCTATATCGGCGGTTTGCTGGAGCATACCCTGTCGGTGGCTCTGCTGGTCGATAGAATTGCCGGCCATTACAGTGGAATAGATATGGACCTGCTTTTAACCGGCGCGATTTTGCATGATATCGGGAAGATTCGGGAATTTGAATATTCCCGCCGGCTGGATTATTCGGACGAGGGGCGGCTGTTGAGCCATATTGTCATCGGCGTTCAGATGATAGAGGAAAAAATATGCCGGGTCGAAAATTTTCCCGAAGAGTTGGCCCTGCTTCTGAAGCACCTTGTCGTAAGCCACCATGGAAGCCGGGAATTTGGTTCTCCGGAAGTCCCTAAAACCATAGAGGCCGTGTTGTTGAACTATATCGATGAGATCGATTCAAAGGTTACCGGGATTCGGAATTTTATGGCGGCAGAAGATCCCAATGAACCCTGGACCGGTTATCACCGGCTTTTGGGACGGCATTTTTTTAAAACGTCATTTTCCGCCGTACGCGACACGTAACCCGGAAATAACCTTGTTTTTCCGAAATATTCTGCCAATGGATGAGACTTTATATGAAAATAGTGAAATATGAGTTTTGAGTTGTGTAGAATAAATTGCCTGTTATGCCTGACAGGGCTGGCCGGTATATCAGAAATGAATCGGCATGCAGTATAAAACGGAATAAAAACATATGTTTATTACGCTTGAAGGCATAGAGGGCGCCGGCAAAACGACCCAGATAAAAGAGATGGTCAACCTTCTTGAAAGCAGGGGGCACGCCTGCACGGTAACCCGGGAGCCGGGGGGCACGGCAATCGGTAAAAAGATCCGTTCTATTCTTCTGGATCCCGCTTGTGATGAAATGAATCCGTTGACTGAACTGCTGCTGTATAATGCGGATCGGGTCCAGCACGTGGAAACGTTGATCAAACCGGCGCTGAATGCCGGCAAAACCGTCATCTGTGATCGGTTTTACGATGCCACGACAGTTTACCAGGGCTATGCCCGGGGACTCGATATCGGTTTGATCATGACATTGCACAAGCTGGTGCTGGGCGGGTTAAAACCGGATATGACGATCCTGTTCGACCTTCCGGCAAAAATCGGTCTTACACGCGCCTGGAAAGCGGTCAGGCAGGGAGATCGGACCAGCCTGGAAACAAGATTTGAAGAAGAAAAACTCGAGTTTCACGAGCAGGTAAGAGCCGGTTATTTGGACCTGGCCCGGCAGGAACCGTCCCGCTTCAGAATCATCGATGCCGGGCAAGACCAAAAGCGGGTCAAAGAAGAAATTTTAAAGGTATTGGCCATATGAGTTATTCCATTCTAAATGCCATCGGCAATACACCGCTGGTTGAAATTAAAAAATTGAATCCGAATCCGAATGTGAAGATTCTGGCGAAACTGGAGTACACCAATCCGGGAGGTTCGATCAAGGATCGGGCCGCTCTTTTTATGATTGAGGCCGGAGAAAAATCCGGGGAACTGACTCCGGGAAAAACCGTAATCGAAGCGACAAGCGGCAATACCGGCATTGGGCTGGCCCTGGTTTGTGCGGTCAAAGGGTACAACCTGCTGCTGGCAATGTCCGATGCCGTCAGTATTGAACGGCGAAAAATTCTAAGAGCCCGCGGTGCCGAGATCCTGTTGACCCCCGGCCATCTGGGAACCGATGGCGCCATCGAGGAGGTATACCGACTGGCCCGCGAAAACCCAGACCTTTATTTTATGGCGGACCAGTTCAACAACCCTGCCAACTGGAAAGCCCATTATTATGGGACCGCACCGGAGATATGGCAACAGAGTGGCAAAAATCTGACAACGCTGGTGGCCGCCATGGGAACCAGCGGCACATTGATGGGTATGGCCAGGCGGCTGAAAGAGTATGATTCCGGTATTTGCATCGTTGGCGTTGAACCCTTTCTGGGGCATAAAATTCAGGGCCTCAAGAATATGAAGGAGGCATATTGCCCCGAGATATTTGAAAAAAATCGGTTGGATAAAAAGGTGAACATCGAGGATGAAGAAGCCTTTGAAATGACCCGGCGGCTTGCCAGGGAGGAGGGCCTGTTTGTAGGGATGAGCAGTGGCGCTGCCATGGCCATTGCCTGCAGGGAAGCCGAAACCATGACATCGGGCACGATTGGCGTCATTTTTTCAGACAGCGGTGAACGGTACTTGAGCACATCTCTTTTTACCGTAAAAGATCCCATTCCTCTTCGGCTGTTCAACACCATGAGCCGATCCAAGCAGCCGTTTGAACCCATGGTCCCGGGCAAGGTATCCATGTATTCATGCGGGCCGACTGCCCATGCGCGTATGCATCTGGGAGAGTGCCGCCGTTTTGTGTTTGCCGATCTGCTGGGCCGTTATCTTGAATTGCGCGGCTATGATGTCACCCATATCATGAATATCACGGATCTGGATGATAAAACCATCAACGGCTCCGAGAAAGCGATGCTGTCGCTTTCCGATTTTACCCGGCAGCATATCGATACCGTAATGCAGGATCTGGCCATTTTAGGCGTTAAACCGGCGGCCAAATATCCACGTGCCAGTGAGCATGTTGATGACATGGTTACTCTGGCCGGGAAGTTGCTCAAAAAAGGGTATGCATATGAAAAGCTGCGGTCTATCTATTTTGATATTTCCCGTTTTGGTAATTACGGTTGTCTGTCGGGGGTTGACATAAACAAGATCAGGCTTGGTGCAACCGTGGATCTGGATGAATATGAAAAGGACAATCCCAGGGATTTCACTTTGCTGAAACGATCCCGGCTTTCAGAATTGAAACGGGGTATTTATACCAAGACTCAATGGGGCAATGTCCGGCCTGCATGGCATTTGCAGTGCGCTGCGATTGCCATGAAATATTTCGGTGATACGTATGATATTCATACCAGCAGCCGCGAGCTGATGTTTCCCCATCATGAGAATCGGATCGCCATTGCTTCGGCTATCACCGGGAAAAATCCGGCCCGTTACTGGATTCATTGCGATCGGGTCATGGTTGACGGCAAAAAGGTAGATGCAACCGGGCCCGGTTTTACCTTACAAAATTTATTGGACATGGGGTATTTCGGCCGTGAAATTCGATACTGGCTTCTGGCCGGACATTATCGAAAGCAGGTTGCGTTTTCCGTGGATCGACTCAATGATGCCCGACGTTCCCTGAAGAGGCTTGATGCGTGTATCCGGTCGTTGCGAACTGTTCAGGGCAAAAGGCCTTATGCTGAGCTGAATCAACTGCTGTATGATATCAAGCATGATTTTACCGGCGCCATGGATGATGATCTAAACATCTCGGCGGCAATGGCTTCCATATTTAAGAATATCAAAAAAATTAATATTCTGGTATTGGAAAGAAAAATTAGTGCTGACGATGCCTTGAAAATTGTAACTGAATTTAAAACGATCAATACGGTACTTCGTGTTTTTAATTTTGAAGAACCCATGACGGATAAAGAGATAGAGGACCTTGTAAGGGATCGAGAAAACGCCAGGAAAAATAAAAACTGGGTTTTATCCGATCAAATTCGGGACCGGTTAAAAGCGCGCGGCGTGAGTGTGAGAGATAGGAAAATTTGAAACTGGAAACTGGAAACTGGGGGAAACAATAAGGATGTAGGGGCGGTATATAGTTTTCCTTCATGAAAATTAAGGAACAATATTCATGCAACCGATTTATTTTCCATATACTTATATTTCGAGGCCCATGCTTGACAGGCTGAATTTTTTTTTCAAACGGATCACCGTGTATCAGCCGTGTGCTCCGGCAATACCCGATGACCTGAAAGCCCTTGAAGATAAGGGGCTGCTCGACATACAGCTTCCCGTGCAGGGAGCCGAAAAAAAAATAGCGGCAGTTTTAAGAGACTATAACAGCTGGGCCGGCATGCATCAGGGCCGGGGTATGACTTCTTTTAAAACCCAGGGGCATTATCCCCCCTTTTTTACGGAGACATCCACAGCGCAGATCAAAAAAGATATCCGGGGAAATGCAGGCCCGAGCAGTATAGTCAACCCGGTATTAAACGACAGTGAAATGCTTTTCAATGCCAGGGTGTTTCTTTTGATTGCCCAGCAGATGGACTATCAAAGCAGCCAGTCAACCACCTGCCTTGAAACGGCCGATATAATGGAGAGCAATCTTTTCAAACAGTTAAAGGGGGAAGAGGATACTTTCGCCCTTGATTCCGTATCCGGCGATTTCACACCAAAGGACAATTTGCGTGATTACATGATCTCAGAACGTCTGCACGCCTTTGGCCGCCTGGTACGGCAGGATGAAAAAATATCGGGTATATATGTGACCGACAGCCGGTCGGTCATGGAGTATCTGTTGGAAAAATTACCTCACATGCAAATTCTTTCCAACGTTGATGAAATATTGTCGGGCAAAAATGCAAAAGAGGCCCACACGTCCCGGCGGGAAAAATTTGAACGGCACCTGGAAATGCTGGTGACCAATTCCGCGCCCGTATCCGGTGACCAGGCTGTCGGGTCTGTTCAGGGAAAAGGAGCAGGCACACCGGCTGATTTGACATTGTACCTGGCAGCGGACCGGTCGCCCCAAGCGTTTTTTTCAGAATTCACAGCAGGAACACCAACAGATTCCGTACCCGGTTCCGACAAGAACAACTCGCTTAAAAATACGCTGATTTGTTTTATTGAGTATTGATTTTAGGAATCAGGTAATAAAATTCAAGGAATAATTTGTTCCGATATACGGCCGTCTTTGCATTTTAAAAATGATTCATTGGGATATAATTATTTGAAATAACATTAATAAAGCAAAATCAAAACCGTTACGCAATCCAATGGATAAAAAAAACATCAAGAAGGCTTGACTCAATGTACCAATTGGTATAAGGAATTTTTCGACAACAAGATATTTATTTTATGTGTAATATTTTATTTTATAGAAAAGGAGACTGTAAAAAATGGCGTTTAATCCGATTGTTGATCCGGAAAAATGTGAAGGTTGTGAAGAATGTGTAGATGTATGTCCTGTCGAGGTGTTTGAAATGCAGGATGAAAAATCTGTTCCCGTAAATGCGGAAGAATGCCTGGGCTGCGAAAGCTGCGTTGAAGTATGTGAAGCAGAGGCAATCGTAATTGAAGAGACCTGATCGGTTTTCCCTGGTCCTTTGACAATATAAGGACCAGGGATATTTCCTGCCAAAACGACAACCCCTCTTTAGCCTTTCCATTCAAGCCATAGATTTTATTCTTCCCCGATCGTATTATTTCGTTGATCAATCGGCACATAAACTGTCCGGGGGGGGCCGGTATAAATTTGTCTGGGACGGTGCAGTTTCCAGTTTGAATCTTCGGTACTTTCTTTCCACTGGGCAACCCATCCCGGGATACGTCCGATGGCAAACATCACTGTGAACATATTGGTGGGAATCCCCATGGCCCGAAGGACGATACCACTGTAAAAATCGACATTCGGGTAGAGGTGATGATCTATAAAATAGGGATCCTTCAAAGCGACTTCCTCAAGCTTTTGTGCGATATCCAGAAGCGGATCATGACGCCGAATTTTTTTCAGCATTTTGTCACAGACCGATTTGATTATTTTTCCGCGCGGATCATGGGTCTTGTAAATTCGATGTCCGAATCCCATGAGGCGAAACGAATCGTTTTTATCCCGGGCCCTTTTTATAAAGGGCATAACATCCGATCCTGAGCCGTGAATTTCCTCAAGCATTTTGATTACCGCCTGATTTGCCCCGCCATGCAGCGGCCCCCAAAGAGCGGCGATTCCTGCAGATATGGCGGCGTAAAGGTTAACGCGGGCACTGCCCACCACGCGTACGGTGGAGGTGGAACAGTTCTGCTCATGATCCCCGTGCAGTATCCAGAAAATATTCAGTGCCTCTACCAGATCATCATCGATTTCATATGGCTGCACCGGGGTGTCAAACATCATGTTTAAAAAATTGGAGCAGTAGCACAGGTCAGGGCGCGGGTAGACCACCTTGTGCCCGCGCGAAATTTTGTACGACATGGCAGCCAGGGTTCTGAGCTTGGACAGCAGGCGCGTTACCGTGATATTAAGCTCTTCGGTCTCGGACAGGCCCTCGAGTTCAGGGTAAAAACTCCTCAGGGCGTTCACCATTGAAGACAGGATGCCCATGGGGTGAGATGCCCGCGGAAAATTTTGATAAAAAAACTGCATGTCTTCATGGACCAGTGAGTTGTCGTTGAGCCTTATGGAAAAATGGTTAAGCTGTTTTCTTGTGGGCAGGCGACCTTTTACCAGGAGATAGGCGGTTTCCACAAAGGTTGATTTTTCGGCAAGTTCTTCAACGGGTATGCCTCGATATCTTAAAATACCCGTTTCTCCGTCCATAAAGGTAATGGAACTGGTGCAGCTCGCTGAGTTGGCCATCCCGGGATCTATAACAATATGTCCGGAAAGCTTTCTGAGCTGCGAAATATCGATTGCCTTTTCCCCTTCGGTACCTGTGATAACCGGCAATTCAATGGTTTTTTCCTCGATGATAAATTTTACGGTTTCACCCATGATGACATTCCTTTTTTAAAAAAACGGCGGCAAATTGATCTGAAAAATGATAAAAATCTTGAATTAATTTTACACGATTGTATTATCTTTTACCATATTTTTTATTTGTGGTCACGGGTTCTGCAATTTCAGACCTTGTCCGTCAATACTGGCAGCGCATGCTTTTTTGCAGATAATACGGGGGAAAAATGAAAAAATGGTTTTTGTCCAAAAGTCTGTTTTTTAAATTGATGGCTGCAGGACTGGTGTCCATCGTACTGATCGTCCTGTCATCGCTGTCCGTGCGATCTTTTTTTTTCAAAAACAGTGACCATGCCAATGAAATTCACATGAGTGTCGATAATATCATGGTCAAGATCCATAATGCCAGATTTGCAGCTATGCATTTTATGCTCAACGATTTGATTAAAAAGGAATTTTATCAAACCGGCACTTCAGGTTATCTGAAAAAACACACAGACATAATCGAATCACTCGGCCCGGATATTGACCGGCTTGCAGGCATGACAAAAGGTGAAAGAAGAAAAAATATCAAGTATATCCGACAGCTGCTGAATGAATACAATGGTTTTTTTCTGGAACTGGTTGAGGCTTACCAAAAGAGAGGGTTCAAGGATTGGGGGCTGCTGGGTGAATGGCGGCAGGCCATTCATAATGTTGAATATGAAGTATCACAGATGAAAAACATCCAGCTTGTAAAGGATTTACTTCAGTTGCGGCGATTTGAAAAGGATTATCTGCTACGGGGGGAAACTGAATATATTCTGCGGCACAAAATTTTTCTTCAGCGTTTAAATGATAAGGTAACCCAAATCAAAGGGCCAGCGGCAGAGGGAATATTAAAAAATCTGGAGACCTATAAAATTGCCTTTAAAAAGTATATCCGGCTACAGGCGATTATCGGGGGAAATGATACGGAAGGATTACAGGGTGAGTTTGCAAGTGTCATAAGGGCCATGGAACCTGTAATTGAAACAATTTACCAGGATGCTTTAAGGGCCAGTCAAAAGGCCCGGCAAAATTTCATCGGTGCCAGCCTGTTCATTGACGGCTTCGGTATATTGCTGGGTGCAGTCATTTTATTTTTATTTGTCAGAACCATTTTGCTGAACCTGATTGAACTGAAAGAAGCTGTCCTGAAAGTAGGACAGGGGCGGCTGGATACCCGGGTAGAGATCAAAACTCAGGATGAGATCGGGGTAGTAGCCTCGGCCTTTAATAAAATGACAAAAGATCTGGACCGCATCACAGTATCCAGGGATTATGTTGAAAAAATTATTGAATCGATGGCCGATTCGCTGATTGTGGCCGGACCTGAATGTAAAATCAGAACTGTCAACCGCGCTACTCTTGATCTGCTGGAGTATTCTGAAAAAGACCTGCTGCAAAAACCATTGCATATCATTATGGAAAACGATGCGGCCGGTCAGTCCTTTGTCACAGAGCTGAAAACAAAAAAAATGATTCGTAATGTTGAAATCAATTATCTGACCAGGGGAGGCATCAGCATTCCGGTTCTATTTGCAAGCTCGATCATGCAGGATAAAAAAGGCCATACTCTTGGTATTGTATGTATCGCGCATGATTACCGGGAGCATAAAAGAACCGATGAAATGCTGAAACAGTCTGAATTGAAACTGCGTTTTCTTTCCTCCCAGGTCCTGGCAAGCCAGGAGCAGGAAAGAAAAAGAGTGGCCATGGAACTGCATGACGGTATCGGACAATCCCTGACCGCGATAAAATTCTGCGTGGAAAACAGTATCGAGGACAGCGGCAGGAAAAAAAGCGGTGCGGGTTTATCCTCTCTTGAACAGGTAGTGCCCATGATTCAAAGTACCCTTGAAGAGGTTCGCAAAATAGCCATGGATTTGAGGCCATCCTCTTTGGATGACTTGGGACTTACCGCTACCATTACCTGGTTCTGCAGGCAGTTTCGGCTGATATATTCCGGCATCAGGATCGAAAAACGGGTCTTTATAGATGAAGAAAATATGCCTGAAAATTTAAAAACAACTATTTTCAGAATATTGCAGGAAACCTTTAATAACGTGGCCAAACATAGTCAGGCCGATCTTATCCGACTGGACCTGCTGCAGGATGAAACTTCGGTGAAGTTGAACATCCAAGATAACGGCACGGGCTTTGAGATTGAAAATCAGAATAAAAATACGGCTGATTACGGCTTTGGACTGCCCGGTTTGCAGGAACGGGCCGAGCTCGCCGGCGGGAATTTTTCCATACGTTCTAAAAAAGGGGAAGGTACGATTGTTCAGGTAATGTGGTTCTATCCCGCAATCAGCCCTTTACCCAGGGCATAGGTTGTCAGGGCCGCTGCCGTGTGGAGATTGAGCTTCTTCATCAGGTTAGTGCGGTGTTTATCAACCGTTTTGTAGCTGATGCAGAGATAATCGCCCATAGACTTATTGGTGTAGCCTTCGGCAATCAATTTGAGGATTTCCTTTTCTCTCTGGGTGAGTGTGTCAAAAAGGGTTGCCGGTCCAGCCGTTTTTTTTCCTTCCAGGTATCCTTTGATGACCTGGTCTGAAATGCCGGGACTCAAATATGGTTTGCCGGCAAGAACATTGTTAATTGCAACGATCAGTTCCGTGTGAGTATCATCCTTGGAGACATATCCGTCGGCACCGGCCTCGAGTGTTGCCTGAACATACTCTTCGGTTTTGTGTACCGTTAACACCAGGACGGCTGTTTTTGGGAACTGCCGTTTGATTTCCCGGATAGCTTCCAAGCCGTTGGTCCTTGGCATGGTTAAATCAAGCAGGATGATGTCCGGCCTTAGCTGATCGACACATCGGATGGCCATCCGGCCGTCTTCCGCTTCTCCTATCACTTTAAAATCAGGATGAGAATCCAGAAGTGCCCGCAGCCCTTTTCTGACGATCGTATGATCTTCGGCAATGACGATTGTTTTTTTACCGTCCATAAATACTCCGACTTGCATCCGTTTTAAAATTTTTGAAACGAAAAATTTTGCAAGAGTCCCAGCCGATATAACTCGCTTAACCCAAATTAAAAATACCACCAGTCATAAATGGGGTCTTTGCGCGCAATATATAGGGTCTTTGCCTTATTTACCATATGAATCATCCAGGGTAAAGATATATCAAATTACATCTCGAATTTTTAAATGATGAGTGTCAACTTTTGCAAAGACGGAGATAACGATGCTTTTAGGTCAGGAAAAAAAAGCGATAAAATTAATTATAGACCATATATATCAGGTTGAACAATGCCTTATCACTGCCCGCCAGGCAATTGAAGTCTATTTTGCAGATGATGGCGAGGCAGCCCTTGCTCTGATTAAGCAGACTCATGAAAGGGAAAGGAAAGCCGGTGCCGTTCAGCATGAGATTATAGCAGAACTTTACAGGGGGGCTTTCCTGCCGATTATACGTGAAGATATCTACAACATTGTTAAATGTATGGGTAATCTGGCAGAGAGAGCAGATCTTTTTTGCAATTTTTTATTTTACAACAAATCGGATGTGCCACCGGATTTAAAAAAATTTTTTAAAAACTTGGCTCAAAAAACCTTTAATATTATCGACCCTGTCAGGGATGGGGTGCTGGGGTATTTTGACGGGTATGGACAAATGAATACGGTTCAGAATATGGCTGGATCTATTGAAAAACTGGGGGCGGAAATTGCCGGAATGCAATGTGAATTGACAAGCCTTGTTTTATCGGCCGATTTCGACCCGGGCCGCAAGATCCTTTTAAAAGAGTGTCTCGAAGGTATCGGTGAAATATTCGAGGCAGCCGAAAAGACTGTTGACAAGATGGAATGCATTACTCTAAAAACCGGGTTTTGAATAATGGTCATGCCCTGTCGGCAAAAAAACAAAGATTTTGACAAAATATAAAATGGGTACAGTGTAAATGTGCTCGTGCTTATTAACGAATACGGTTTTAAAAGCTGTCCGGCCTTCATTTTTATATAAAATACAATGATGATTTTATTTGTATTAGGAGGAAGCAATGTTCGGATTTTTATTTAAAAAACAGCAACAGATTGAAACACTGATTTTCAATTACATTAAAAATTTCAGAAAAACCCAGAAATTGTTTTCAGATGCCTTTACTTCCTGTAAAGCGGATCCCTTTTGCTCTAATTTTAATTTTCTCACCGACCAGACCCATAAATATGAATCCCGGGGCGATGATATTCGAGATGAGATCAATGACTTAATGTATGGCAAGGCCCTGCTGCCCGAATCCCGTGAAGATATTATGCGACTGATAGCATCGGCGGATAAAATTCTGGGCCATTTTGAAAAGATACTGCACATGATTCTGGGGCAGCATTTGGTTATTCCGGATTTTTTGATGCCGAAAACTGAGGAACTTTTTACCAGTTCCATGGAGAGTTGTGACTTGATGCTGAAACAGATTGAAACACTATTCAGCACACAGCAGGGGATCAGGGAGCTGGTTGCCGATATTGATCTGCTGGAAAGCCATTGTGATCATATCGAGCGCAGTCTTCTCCGGATGATATTTGATTCAACACTTGAGTTGGCCCGGAAAATGGAGGTCAAGGAGCTTATATTGATGGTCGGTGACATCTCCGACCAGGTGGATCGGGTATCAAAACGGATCAATATCATTCGTATGAAGAGGATTGTGTAATGTTTTCTCTGTTGGGCGGAATTTTTCTAGGATGGTCACTGGGCGCCAATGATGCCTCCAATGTCTTTGGTTCGGCAGTGACGTCCAGAATGCTGAAATTCTGGACTGCCGCTGTTCTGTCTGCGATTTTTGTTCTTCTGGGGGCACTCATAGAAGGTCAAGCCGGTATAGAAACTCTTAAAGGCCTGACGCAATTAACCCTGCAGCAGGCAGTAGTTTCTTCAGTGGCGGCAGCCGTCACCGTCACAGTAATGACCGTCCTTGGGCTTCCGGTTTCCACATCCCAGGCCGTGGTGGGCGCTCTTATCGGCATCGGCATTTTGAACCAACACTTTAATATAAGCGGTCTGGGAAAAATTGTGGCCTGCTGGTTCGGAACACCTGTGGGCGGCCTGCTGATTGCCGTCGTTCTTTACAAGGTAGTGGGCGCGTTTTATAACCGGCTCAATCTTACCATGATTCAGTCGGATATTTTGATTCGCTGCGGACTTATCGTTGGCGGATCATATGGCGCCTACGCCCTGGGCGCCAATAATGTCGCCAATGTGACGGCGGTGTATGTGGGCGCCGGCATGTTGAGCATTTTCATGGCGGCCTTGATCGGCGGGTTAAGTATCGGTTTCGGGATTTTAACCTATAGCCGCAAAGTCATGGAAACGGTGGGCAGCAAACTCGTTCGACTGGATCCTTTTTCAGCCCTGGTCGTCGTTTTAGCAGAAGCGATTACCGTGCACATCTATACATTTGTGGGGGTGCCGGTGTCCACTTCTCAGGCCGTGGTGGGGGCGGTGCTGGGAGTCGGGATGGTAAAAGGTATTAAAACGGTCAGCACACGCACGCTGGCAAACATCGGCATCGGCTGGTTTCTCACCCCCCTGGTTGCCACAGGCATTGCCCTTGCCATCGATTTTGCTGTTCATCTGCACTATATTCCGGGAGTATAATCCTACCTTTATATAGGGTCGCAGTCCCCTACCCCCTCCGACAGACACAACGCACTATAATCCGGCAAAGCAAACCGATATCATCAGCACTTCTGCGCGATCAGCAATGCAATAAAAAAATCTTGAAAATTAATTGTATGTTGGTTTATTATATTTTATTATATTTTTTAACAATGACTGCAGATTTTATCAGCATGCCATTGAACAACAATCGACAGGGGCAGAAAAACAAATAACCCTATTTTGTTTATGCAGAGGTCCGGCGATGAGAGAATTTTTTTATCCTTCCAGCATTGCAGTTTTCGGGGTCAGTGAACATCCGCGCAATCTCGCCCGCAATATAATTACCAATTGCCGCAATTTCGGTTTTACCGGCCGAATTTACACGGTGGGAAAGCATCCCGGGACCATTGACGGCCATAAAATTATCACAGAGCCTGAATTATTGCCCTTGGGCATCGATCTGGCAGTCATTCTCATACCTGCCGGGCAGGTTGCCGAAATCATGGATCTCTGCGGGCGAAAAGGCATTCGTCATGCGGTGGTATCCACAGGCGGTTACCGCGAATTTGATCGGCAGGGGAACCGGGTCGAAAAGGATCTGCTTGAAGCGGCAAGGCGGCACAACATTCGTTTCATAGGTCCAAACTGTATTGGAGTGATCTGTGCCAATTCAGGCCTTTGTACCCCCTTTAATCCCATGAATCCGGTGAATTTTAAAAAAGGAAGAATCAGCCTGATCGCCCAGAGCGGCGGCATCGCCACCCAGACGGCATATTATTTTTCAGAAGAACATATCGGTTTTTCAAAAATTATCAGCGCCGGCAACAAACTGAACATTGATGAAAAAGACCTGATCGAATATCTTTTGACGGATGAGGATACCGATCAGATTCATTTATACCTGGAAAGCATTGGCGACGGACGTGCTTTAATTCGTCTGGCCCGCAAATCAAAAAAACCGATTGTTCTTTTTAAATCCAATGTGAGCCGGGCTGCTGCGGGAGTAGCCATGTCGCATACGGCCGCCCTTTCCAATGATGACAGGATTGTAGATGCCGCCATGAAACAGGCGGGCATCATCCGGGTTAAAGATATTCATGATATGACTGTTTGCGCCAAGGTTCTGCGTCTTCCGCCACTTGCAGGCAACCGGCTGGTGGCCATCTCCCTTTCCGGTGGTTTCGCCGTGATTCTGGGGGATGCGTGTGAAAAAGCCGGCTTTCAATGCCCGACCCTGCCGCGAAAATTGCTGAATAAAATAGAAAGCTTCCGGCGCGGAGGGGTGATCCGGATGGCCAACCCCATGGATTTCGGAGACGTACACGATTTTAAAGCCCTTGTTTTCACGATTAAACAATGCCTGGCCCTGGAGGAGATCGACGGCCTGGTGCTTTCCTTTATGTATGGCCCGGAGATGGCTAAAATGTTTGGTAACGGCATTGACAACCCGGAACCTATGCTGCGTTTTGTAAAAAAAATGAGCGAAGCGGCCGGCAAGCCGATTGCGCTGAGTTTTTTCGCTGAAAGACGCTATATTGAACAACTGAAGGCAATTGATGTTTTTCCGGTTTTCAATGATCCCGTGGAAAGTGTCCGAGCATTGGGGATGTTGAAAAATTATCGGTAACTGAACGCGTTTGCCCTGCCGGATCTTTGGATTTGAATTGACACACCGATAGTGTTGGGATAGATATATTTCTTTAATTTATATTTATCGGTCGGTTGAAATATATTCCGGCCAAGATTAACATTAAATATCTCAATTATTATATTTTTTTATTCTATCAAAAACAGACACATTTATAGTACCAAGTGAAAGGACAATATATCGTGGCGGATACTGCTTTGGAAATTAATGATGACAGTTTTGAGGCCGAAGTGCTGCAATCGGACAAACCGGTGTTGGTTGATTTCTGGGCACCCTGGTGTGGACCCTGTAAAGCAATCGGGCCGATGATTGAACAACTGGCTGCGTCTTTTGACGGTAAGGTAAAATTTACCAAATTCAATGTTGACGACAGCCCGCTTATACCGGTAACATTAGGCATTAAAGCCATCCCGACCCTGATGTTTTTCAAAGACGGCAATATGGCCGATCAGATTGTCGGCATGGTCGCCAAGGCCAAGCTCGAAGAAGCCCTTAACAAGCTTCTTTAATGAATACCGCATCTGCTCTGGCAGGGGCCTTTTTATTGTCTCTGGCCGCGTAAATCGGCCCGGTGACTGTTTGTCGTTTAATTTTGTTCCCTCCCTGCAAAAGAGGGGGATAACTTATCAAAAAATAGAATAATAAAATGAAACGAATCGTAATCCTGAGCATCATTTCCATATTCCTGTTTAGCGGCTGTGCCTGGTTTCAGACCACAGAGGAGCAAACAGCCCCTGAACTAGCCGCTGACGGCATGGATGAATTCCAAAACGGAAAATATAAAAGCGCCATAGAATCGTTTGAACAGCTCAAAGACTGGTATCCGTTCAGCAAATACGCCATTCTTGCGGAATTAAAAATCGCCGACGCCTACTACCATCTGCAGGAATACGAAGATGCCATTCTTGCATACGAGGAATTTGAGGGTCTTCACCCCAGTAATGAGGCCATACCCTACATTGTTTATCAAATCGGGCTTTGTTATTTTGAGCAGATAGACACCATTGACCGAGACCAGAGCACCGCCCGCAAGGCGCTGGCGACTTTCAGACGTCTGCTCAAGCAATTCCCCGGCAACTCCTATGCTGCCAAAGCTGCTGTAGACATTATAACCTGTATTAAAAGTATTGCCGGCCATGAGTTCTATGTGGGTCTTTTTTATTACAAAAGCAAACACTATCTGGCGGCCTCGAACCGCTTTAAATCCGTGCTGCGTAATTATCCTGATGTAGGTGTTCATCAGCAGGCTCTTGAATATATCGCTCTGAGTGAACAGAAGCTGCATCAAGCAAAGAAAAAATAAACCTTTACACACGCATTGTTTTTATGTATAAAGCTCAATTCTGTTTTTCAAGGATTTTTAAAACAAACACCCTGTCAGGGGCAAAGAGAGGCAAATATGTCTAAAATGTGTGCAATATGTGGCAAAAAACCGCTGGTGGGTAATCATGTAAGCCATGCTCATAATAAAAATAAACGGCGGTTTAATCCGAATCTGCAACGTGTACGAACCATACATAACGGTACAACAAAAAGAATGATGGTCTGCACCAATTGCATTAAATCCGGACGGGTCGTTAAAACTGCTTAGTTTCTTGTAAATTTTGGACCTGTTCGTTTACCTAAAATATATAGGCAAGTAAAAAATATTTAAAACAATAAAAGCGGCATTTTGCCGCTTTTATTGTTTTAAAATGCATAATGCTTCCCCCTGCACTCCGGATGGACAAAGATTCTTGGCTTCATTTTCCGTTTTCATGATTTATCGCTCCGGATCGATTTTACAGTCCTTCTAAAATCGCTTTTCCGGTCAGGCTGATAAGCTTGTCAATCGTTTCCATATCATATCCCCGGACATCTATTGGTTCATGTATGGTCATACAGGCTTTTCCGGGGAACAGATCCATTGTGTTTTTAGTATCTAAATTCTGAAATTCGTGTTTTTTATGCCTGCCTGTGCGTGCCGCACGCAGATAGGTTAGAAAATAAATCCCAATAATCAAAAAACAAATGACAAATAAATCACAATGATTAAAACTCCAAATTTCAAAACAGAAATATGCGAATTGTTTGGAATTCAATATCCCATCATTCTCGGAGGGATGCTGTGGATCGGCAAGGCTGATCTGGTGGCCGCGGTCTCTGAAGCCGGCGGGCTGGGCCTCATGGGCGCCGGCGGCATGCAAATAGATGAGATCGCATCTGAAATTGAATTGATCAAAGAGAAAACCACCAGATCCTTTGGCGTTAACATTCCCCTTATGAGGCCTGATTCCGAAGAGATGATCAATACCGCCATTGAAAAAGGGGCATCGGTTATTGCCACCTCTGCGGGAAGCCCTGATAAATTTACCCGCATGATCCAGGATAAGGGATGCCGGGTGATCCATGTGCTATGGACTATAGTACAACGGTATTTTGAAGATTGAAATTTTGATCCACCCCCAGTATTTGACAGAAAGACTATATCAGGTTTTTCAGAGACTCTTTGTTGAAGGTTTTGATTTTATCAAACTGCCCTGCAATAATTTTGTTCACCCATTCATGATCTGAAAGAAGTGCTCTTCCCACTGCAACAAGATCGAATTCATTCTCTTCCAAACGCTTCACCAGGTTGACCACGGAATTTTCAGATATTTTCGACGTCGGTTCCCCTGCGAAATCAGTGATAAAATCGCCATCCAGCCCTACACTGCCTACGGTGATGACCGGTTTCCCGGTTAATTTACGGGTCCAGCCGGCCAGGTTCAGACCTGAACCCGGGAATTCCGGTTCATGGAAACGGCGGGTACTGCAATGGAAGATATCAACGCCCGCATCCACCAGAGGGATGAGAAATTTTTCCAGCTCCTGAGGCGTGGGTGCCATCTTGATTTCATAATCCCCCATTTTCCATTGCGAGAACCGTAAACAGATCGGAAAATCGTTTTGGACATTTTGACGTACCGCCTGAATCACCTCAATGGCAAATTGCAGTCGATGGGCGAGCGTGGAACCGCCATATTTATCGGTACGCTTATTGGTGGCGTTCCAAAAAAACTGATCGATTAGATAACCGTGAGCACCATGAATTTCGACACCATCAAAACCAATGGCTTCCGCTTCTCCGGCTGCCCGGCCGAATGCCGTGACAATGGCATCAATATCCTTCTGGCTCATTTCCATGGGAACCTCTTTGCTGTCTCCATAAAAAGGATGCACCACGGCCGAAGGACCATAGCCGGAGACGGACGCGTCCGGCGGCATTCCTTTTTGTCTAACGCTGCCCACATGCCACAGCTGAGGGAAAATTTTCCCTCCGGCTTCATGGACATTTTCCACCACGGCTTTCCAGCCCTTCAGCGCTTCCTCTCCGTGGAAATCCGGTACGTCGGGATAGCCATGGCCTGTATGGGGTTCCACAACAGTACCTTCGGTTATTATGAGACCGACACTATTTTCTGCCCGTCGCCGGTAATATTTTGCCACATTCAGTCCCGGGATGTTGTCGGGGGAAAAGCGACGCGTCATGGGGGCCATGACGACACGCGTGGGGATCGTAAGGTTATTAATGATCATGGGTTTGAGAAGCTCTTTTACATTCATGATGATTCTCCTAATAATTTAAGGATTGAAGGTTTTTCGCAGCCTGTCAAGGTCTTCTGCCGATTTTGATTCGCTCGCTATGCTGGTTCATGAGACCTGATGAGTCATTGAAAAAGGTTGACGATTACTTTATTATTCAAAATTCATGCCGTATTGGCATTCAGCAGGCAATCGTCTGGTAACTAACTGTATTTATTGCTTTGTTGCAGATTGGTAACAGACAGGTTTTACTAATTGAAATTAAAATACTTTTTGCCGAGACACATTTATGATACAATTTTGCATCAACCATTATTTCTTCCAGCAAAAAGAATAACCGGCGGATGGTTTCCACAACCCTCTGTTCTGCTGCCTACAATAAGATGTTTAATTATGATTTTTTTATGCCCGCCCACTTGCGGCGGGAGGCTTCATTTATCGCTATCATCCGCTGATTAAGGAGAGGAACGCATGGGTGACTTGATTCGCACTGTAAAGGGATACCACCGTGCAACAGAGTATGACCGGCATGCTATGCAGGGCCATTATCTGGATTGGCCTAACCAGCCGGATGTTTATAAAAAATATAAAGGCGTTTCATCACTGAAGCTCTTCCAGACAATGGATGGCGGGGAGCAGGACCTATACCGGCTTTCCCGTCGTAACCCTTCGGAAAATTTTAAAGCCCTGCTGAACCGTCCACTTCTTGCGGCGATTCTTCAAAGGGCTTATGCACTGACCGCCAGGACAGGTCACTCGGAACAAAATTTCTACTATCGCAGTGTTGCATCAGCGGGTGCGCTCTATCCCACCGAGCTCTATCTGTCAGCTTCCGGAATTGTCGATCTGGACCTGGGCCTATACCATTACGGAATTGCCACCGGCGATCTATCACTCATACGAGAAGGAAATATTCAGCATTTTGTAGAAGAGGCGACGGGGGGGGACGGGCAGGAGGAGGGAAAGGCCACCTTCATCATAACCGGCAGCATATTCAGAAGCGCATGGAAGTATCGTTCCAGGGCTTATCGCTATGTTCTTCTGGATAGTGGTCATCTGTTGGAAAATCTACTTCTGGCGCTGAAATCGTTATCCCTACCGTTTTCTTTCGGGTATAACTTCGACGATAAACGATTGAACCAAATCGTCGGCATCGACGGACGAAAAGAGGTTTGCCTTGGATATGTTCACCTCCATGGTAGAAGTGAAAGGAAAAACGGCAGCTTTGAACACGATTTTGATTTTGAAAAAAAGCTCCCTGAAGCTGAACCGACCTCCGGCAAGGAATGCTTTTATGAAGAAATTGAGCAAATCCAGGATGCAGGAACTGTGGTCACTCATTTTGACTACGGAAATATCCGTGCGGAAAATGAAATCGGCATCAACGCGCTGGAATGGTCTGACATCAAAACATATGATACCCGATTCTCCAAAATGAGCTATCCGGAAGTTGTCTATCGCAGGCGGTCCAGTCGAAATTTTACAGGGAGAATTATGCCCAGGAGTGCCTTTGACAATCTGCTTGGCCTGGTATGCAATTCATTTTGTTGTTTAGAAACATCGGAGAGCGCCTCTGGGGCAATAATCAGGGTCGGGCTTCTCACGGGCAATGTAGAGGGGATTCAAGCGGGATTTTATATATTGGATCTTGAAAAACAGAAGATCGGGATTGTTCGCGAGGGAAATATGATAACAAAGATGGCAACGATTTGCCTTAACCAGGAGTGGTTGGCCAATGCAGCCATTCATCTTCTTTTTATGACAAACCTTGATTATATTGATCGACTCCACGGCCCACGGGGATATCGCCACGCCATGATTACGGCCGGCAGGCTGGGCCAGATGCTTTACCTGGCTGCCGGTACAAATCAATTGGGATGCTGCGGTATCGGCGCCCTATATGACGGTGAGGCCCGGGAACTCTTAAATTTAAACTCTGAATCGGCACTTTTATATCTGGTGGCTGCCGGGCCGGTCAAGCGATTGCCCTGAAGCCACTGCCGTCAATAGAAATGAACTTGGATCATATGGTAAACACCCGTTGGCCTGAAGATCAGCATAGAAGACGGCTCACAAAAGGGGACTTGGGAGATTATCGTGTTCACAAAGCGCATGGTAAAATTCAGATGTCCCTTCAGCCGCAAGGAGTTTGACCGGAACCGATTCTGCTAATTAATAAAAGAGCAGGCCGGTTGGGAGGCGCAAGAGTGTGTGGACATCGCATTCATGAAGAAGTTTTCTGCGGATATTTTCGCCGGCTCCGCAAGCTGGGTCGCAAATTGATTCACCGGGCTATGGTTCTGATGGTTCTGTTTCCGGTATAAAACGGGTGCGTTGGTTCTGGTCGGTGTAAATTATTGTTCTTGCAAAAATATGTTTATCGTCTGGTAACCCTGCCGCCATATCCTGATAATATTCGGAGTAAGGCCAGTGTAATTCATAAACTGAATAGATACTATAGGGCATACCGCAATACTTGATACCAATAATAATTCTTGACAGGTTTTACACGGCTTCCAAATAAAGCTCCTCGCCTTGACTCTCAAAGGCATGGATACCAACATACTCTTCTTGGCTATTATTG
>Ga0075121_1000259_pt1 | contig 37454 bp, 36 predicted proteins | sample AntAceMetag02UKG_FD_69793 | JGI IMG/M metagenome (GOLD analysis project Ga0075121, IMG submission 69793) | Saline lake microbial communities from Ace Lake, Antarctica - Antarctic Ace Lake Metagenome 02UKG | ecosystem: Environmental > Aquatic > Non-marine Saline and Alkaline > Saline | place... | reverse complement strand
GCATCGTGAATTCCAAAATTGACGTGTACGATATCCGGATTCATATCAGCCACCCAATTCTGAAAATGATCAAGAGCCCATAGACTGTGACGACAATTTTCCGTTGGCCCACACACTTCTGCCTCCTTGCATTTCTTTGCAACGAATGGAAGATATCCCATTCGAATAGAATCTCCAATTAACACAACTTTCATTTTAATTTACCTCCTTTTAATATGAACCGACATTTATAAAAACATAACATTAATCATTAATCAGTCTCTTCTACTTTAGCATTACTTGCAAAAAAGCTCCGGAGCGACATAATCTCCGTATTTTTCCTGCGCAGCTTTCAGACGTTTCTTCTGCTCTTCAAGAATGTCAAAAAGAATATCCGGAGTATCTGAAACCTTTGTCTTATATATCTCAGTGATTCTTTCTATTTTTTGAAGGTTTTCAGGGATTCTCAAAGTGAACTGCTTTATATATTCTTCTTCTGCGTAATCGGTATCAAGAACCTGTTTGAATAACTTTTTAAGGTCTTCATATTTCGGGATAAAACCTGTTGGAGTTTTGATTGCATCTACATCATTATTAACCCGTAATTCCATCCACTTAACCCAAACACGCTTATCCTGCATACCTGTCACATATTCACCGGATTTACTGTCTTTAAGAAAGTAATTGGCTGCAAAAATCGCAGGCGGGGAATCCAGGGAATCTGCGAATTTAAGATGATTGCTAATATATTTGCCAATTGAAACGGAAACAAAATCTATATTAGACATAGGACAGAATTGCCTGACTCCTTCTTGCCCAAGAGTTGCGGATGTAGTCTCTGATTCCAGAGACGCACCCATTGTTATTACTCCATGCGCCCAATCAAAAGACTGCTGCACGGGAGACCATGTATTTGAATCTCTTCCGCCATAGATTATTCCTTTTGTTTCTGCTCCCTGAGCATCATCAAGTTTAGGATCTAAATTTTTAAGAGCCCGAAGCTTAACTGTATATCTTGCGTTTTTATGAGAATGTGTAATATCAATTCCCTTTGAATCCTTTTTCCCTTTTATCCACTTTCCTGAATAGTTGATCCCACTCTCAGGTATTTCTCTTTTGTCTCCAAGCCAAAAAGGAATTTTATCTTCTGTTACAAGAACATTAGAGAATATCACTTCATTAGAAGAGGTTAAAACTTCCCATATCAAAGGATCATCCTTTGCATTAACATTCTGAATAATTCCAAATATTCCGTTCTCAACATTTACTGCATAGACCTTGCCGTCACGATGCCTTAAATACGCTATATCATCACCTACAATGCTTTCTCCACTCATCATAGCAGTTGACGTTTTTCCGCATGCGCTTGGATAGGCTCCTGTGAAATAGGTAACTCTTCCATCCGGACCATGCACCCCCATGACTAACATGTGTTCAGCAAGCCAACCTTCTCCTGATGCCTTGTGAATAGCAAGTCTTAGAGAAAGCTTTTTAAGTCCAACCGTGTTCCCTGCGTATTGAGTATTTGTGCTGTATACAATGTTTTCCTCAAGATCCATGTATACTCTGCGTTTGTCTACATCTCTGCTTACCATATTTTCCAGAGCACCGGCACTATGCATAATTCTAAAGAAACTCTCAGAATTACCAATTCGTTCAAACTGTTTATACCCTTTCCTATAGAGAATATATTCTGAATGCGCTACATAACTGGAATCGGTTATCTGAGCACACGGTATAGAGAATTCGGAATTAGTTGGGCCAAGACAGAAAAACAAAACCAGCATCTCCTTTCCAGCCATACTATCCTTTAGATATTCATGGACTTCTCTTATCCCTTTTTCTTTGTCTATTGTATTGAGACTTGCCCCAAGCTCCATTCCCTCAGAAAGAAGATACTTAGTTTGCGCTTTATCCCGCGCTTGGTCATTGTAACCGTCATAATGAATTGTATGTCCCTGAACAGCAAGTTTTCCTTCCTCCCCCGTTTCTAATGACTTATCCCTTATGTATTGAGCATCCTCATCAGAATCATCACCGACAAAAATCGAATCAGGATTACAAAGCTCTGCATATTTCCCGACAAAATCATGAAGCTTCGCATTATCTAATGCCATTAGCTTTCTATAACTTGTTTCTGTGCATTTTTCCTTAAGTAACTCAGTATATCTCTCTTCCATTACAGCCCCTTCCGTTTATTTTAAGATCCCTACCTTCTTTAATACCTGATCAGTATTTTTTACAAAAACAAATTTCATCTTTTTTCTTACGTTTGCAGGAATATCATCAAGATCTTTTTTGTTTTCCTGCGGCAAAATAACTGTCTTTATATTGCTCCTGTGAGCTGCCAGAACTTTGGATTTTACACCTCCTATAGGCAGGACGTTTCCCCTGAGCGTTATTTCTCCTGTCATAGCAATATCCTTTCCAATAGGTTTATTAGTAAGCGCAGAGGCCAGAGAAACTGCCATTGCAACACCGGCAGAAGGTCCGTCCTTTGGTATGCCTCCTTCAGGTACATGAATATGTATATCAATATTCTTATAAAAATTCTCTGATAAATGGAGCTCTTTTGCTTTAGAACGAACAAAGCTGAGCGCCGCCTGACCGGATTCCTTCATAACATCTCCTAACTGACCTGTTAGAGTAAGCTCTCCCTTTCCATCCATTATGGCAACCTCTATTGACAATATCTCCCCTCCAACCTCTGTCCATGCAAGACCGGTGACAACTCCAATTTCAGCTTTTTCCTCTCCTTTGTTATACCTGAATTTTTTATTTCCCAAAAAATCAGAAAGATTGCCTGGAAGTACTTTGATTTTTTTCTCCCTCTTTTTTTCAACAATCAGTTTAGCTGCTTTTCTGCATATAGACGCAATCTCTCTCTCCAGATTTCTCACCCCTGCTTCGCGTGTATAGTGTCTTACTATACTGAAAACGGTTTTATCCGGAATTTCAAGTAAATCACTATTCAACCCATTGAGCTTCAACTGTTTTGTTGTTAAAAACTTGTTTGCTATTTTTACCTTTTCCATCTCTGTATAACCTGAAAAATCTATTACTTCAAAACGATCAAGTAATGTCAGAGGAATATTATGAATGACATTTGCTGTTGCTATGAACATTACATTTGAAAGATCAAAATCTACTTCAAGATAGTGATCATTGAATTCTTGATTCTGCTCAGGATCAAGCACTTCAAGCAGCGCAGAGGACGGATCTCCTCTAAAATCAACACTCATTTTGTCAACCTCATCAAGCAGGAAGACTGGATTTCTACTACCAACTTTTCGGAGTGATTGGATTATCTTCCCGGGCAGAGCTCCTATATATGTCCGCCTATGTCCTCTAATCTCCGCTTCATCTCTTACTCCGCCAAGAGAAACCCTTATAAATTTCCTGCCTAAAGCACGGGCGATTGATCTCGCTAATGACGTTTTCCCCACACCTGGAGGTCCCACAAAACAAAGTATAGGACCTTTAAGCTTCTTTACTAACTTTCTTACTGCCAGAAATTCCAGTATCCTTTCCTTAGCCTTTTTCAGTCCATAATGATCCTGATTAAGAATTTTTTCGCTCTTCTTTATATTTAATTTATCCGGCGTTTCTTTATTCCATGGAACCCCAATCAGCCAGTCCAAATAATTGCGAACCACAGTTGCCTCAGGAGACATTGAGTGCATCTTTGCCAGCTTTTCCAGCTCCTTGTTCGCTTTCTCTTCAGCCTCTTTTGTCATCTTAGCTTCTTTTATTTTTGCCTTAAGCTCACTAATCTCGTCTCCATCTTTTGAGCCTTTACCCAGTTCCTTTTCTATTGCTTTCATCTGCTCATGCAGATAAAACCGCTTTTGCGTTTTACCAATCTGTTCTGTAACCCGCCCTTGAATCTTCTTCTCAACTCCAAGTATCTCTATCTCTCCTGCAAGTATTTCTATTATTTTTTTTAATCTATCTTCATGCTGGAAGGATTCTAGAATTTGCTGTTTTGTTTCCGCTTTAACTTTAATATGAGAAGCAATTACATCCACTAATCTGCCGGGCTGATTAAAACTATTAATTGAGCTTAGAAATTCTCCGGGTATTTTAGAATTTAATTCTCCATACTTCTGAAATATTTTTTTAACTGTTCTCATTAAAGCTTCTATTTCAGGCGTTTTGTCAGAGGAGTCTTTTACCTTTTCTGCTTTTACCTCAAATATTCCTCTTGTATTGACATATTTTATTATTTTTGCTCTACCTGTACCTTCTACCAATATTTTAATAGATCCATCCTGATTTTTCACTACCTGTAGAATTTCTCCAATTGTTCCGACCTTGTATATGTCCTCAGGGATTGGATCTTCTATAAGGGCATTCTTTTGCGTTACCAACAAGACCTTTTTTGATCCTGCCATAGCTTTTTCTACAGCAAGAATAGACTTGCTTCTGGCAATCCATAACGGAACTATCATATACGGAAGCACAACAATGTCTCTGATGGGAATAAGAGGAAATCTATCAGGCAATTTTTGTTTTCTTTCTGGTTATAATAGTAGGAGGTATCTTCTTTTTGATCACATCTCCAGATATAATACATTCTTCAACATCTTCTCTTGATGGAATATCGTACATAACATCAAGCATAATATCTTCTATTACAGAACGCAATCCTCTAGCGCCCGTACCAAGTTTAATTGCCCGTTCGGCAATAAGAGAAATTGCTTCTTTTGTAAACGTTAATTTAACATTTTCCATTGAGAAAAACTTTTTAAATTGCTTTGTCAACGCATTCTTAGGTTTAATCAATATGTCTACAAGAGCTGATTTATCTAATTTATCAAGAATCCCTGTTACAGGCAATCTGCCAACAAATTCGGGAATTAATCCAAACTTTATCAAATCTTCAGGGAGCAAGTTTTTCAACATACTCTGCTTTTCTGTTTTCGAATTGCCTCTAAATCCAATAGTGCCCTTTCCAGCTCTTGCCTGGACTATTTTATCCAAACCATTAAATGTGCCTCCGCAAATGAACAGTATATTAGATGTGTTTACTTGAATATACTTCTGCTGAGGATGTTTCCTTCCTCCCTGTGGAGGAATGTTTGCAACTCCTCCCTCGACTAACTTAAGCAAAGCCTGCTGTACGCCTTCTCCTGAAACGTCTCTGGTAATAGATACATTATCTGTGGTACGAGCAATCTTATCTATTTCATCTATGTAAATAATACCTCTTTCAGCTTTTTTTACATTAAAGTCCGATGCGTGGAGGAGCTTCAGAATTATGTTCTCAACATCTTCTCCAACATACCCTGCTTCAGTAAGAGTTGTTGCGTCCGCAATGGCAAATGGAACGTTAATAATCTTTGCTAACGTCCTGGCAAGTAGAGTCTTCCCGCATCCAGTAGGCCCGATAAGAAGAACATTGCTCTTTTCTAGCTCAACATCATCCAGCTTAGCGCTGGATTTTATCCTTTTATAATGATTATGAACCGCCACAGCTAAAATCTTTTTTGTTTTTTCATGTCCAATAATATATTGATCCAATGCTTTCTTTATATTTACCGGCTTTTGTATAGCAATTTTCTCTTCCTTATCAGTTCTGCTGTGTTTTTGCCCCTGTTTTAATATATTACTGCATAGAAGGATACACTCATCGCAAATATAAGCATTTGTCCCTGCAATAAGTTTGTTCACTTCCATTTGCGCCTTACCGCAAAAAGAGCATTTTGGGAACTGTGTGCCTTTCATCATATAATGTCCTCTTCAGCTCTCTTGACTTCTGATTTAGCTATTTTTGTTACATATATTTCGACAGAGATAGAATCCTTAATCCCAAGTACATCACCTACATAATTTTTTATAGACTCTTGCAGCTTACCTGTAGATGACGGAATATCTACATCTGATTTCAATATCACCTTACTTTTTATTTGCAAACCCTTTTTAGTTATATAAACCTTTGGGATAAGATCCTTTATTTCCTTGATCTCAAGCCCACGTCTTCTTACGAATCCTTCTATGGCACTAAATGCAACCTCTACCTTTCCATCAGAATTCTCAAACGAAAACGCCTTGTCTTTTCTCAGTTTGAAACATGAGACACAAATCTGAATTATACTCAAAAGTACAAATAACGCCCCGGTAAAACCGATAACCGCCCTTGTATTTTTATTTGCATAAAATTCTTCAAGTACCACACGAGCAGCTCCTTCAGTAAAGAACTGCGGCGAAATACTAGCTGTAATAAAAAGTAACCCAACAACTAAAAGCACAATAATTGAAAATGCAGCAATTAATCTAGTGCCTATCCCTTGATTACTCATTTCTTCTCCTTTACCTTGTCCTGTTTGACAGGTTCTTTATTTTCCTTAGGAAAATAAATACCTCCAACATTAACATTAACCTTTGCCACAGCAAGTCCGCTCATTTTCTCAACCTGTTTTTTCACATTTTGCTGAATCTGCAGAGCCACTTCGGGAATTTGTGTCCCGTACCTAACAACAATAGCCAGTGTAATGTCAACCTCTTTTTCTTTAATTTCTACTTTTACCCCTTTATCAGCACCTTTTTTAGTAAATATATCGGTAATACCTCCAACAATACCCTCACTCATACAAGTAACACCAGGAATTTCTGTAGCTGCCATACCAGCAATAATTGCTACTACCTCATTGTTTATCCTGACTGTTCCCAAACCATTCTTCACTTCCTGTTCTTCCATAACATTTCCCCCCTTCATTTTTGTTCTTTCCTTAATAAATTTTCCACAAAATCAGTGGATATAACCCCCTTCTGGAAAGTAGTATCTTTAAAAACCAATTTGTGAAAATCAATGGTTGTTTTTATGCCATTTATTACATATTCATCCAACGCTCTCTGCATTCTTTCAATAGCTTGATTTCTATCCTTTGCAAGTACAATTAATTTACTTATTAACGAATCGTAAAATGGCTGCACAGAATAGCTGTTATACACATAGCTATCTACTCTCACTCCAGGCCCGCCCGGGGGATGATATCCTGTAATCACACCCGGTGATGGCAAGAATTTGTTTTTAGCATCTTCAGCATTTATTCTGCATTCTATTGCACATCCACGTTGTTTTATACTATCCTGCGTATACTGCAATTTTTCTCCGGCAGCTATTTTTATTTGTTCTTTTACAATATCAACACCTGTTACAAGTTCTGTTATAGGATGCTCCACCTGTAACCTTGTGTTCATCTCCATAAAGTAGAATTTCCCATTTTTATCAAGCAAAAACTCCATAGTTCCGGCACTTGCGTAATTTACCTGTTTTGCCCCTTTTATAGACATGCTACCCATTTTTGCTCTTAACTCGTCTGTCATGGCCGGAGCTGGAGACTCTTCTATTAATTTTTGATGTCTGCGTTGAACCGTACAGTCTCTTTCTCCAAGATGTATAATGTTTCCGAAGTTATCGCCTAATATCTGGAATTCTACATGTTTTGGCTCTTGCAGATACTTTTCGATATACATATCAGCATTGCCAAACGCTGCATTTGCTTCCGTCTGTGCAGTCATAAGCAAACTCACTAACTTACCATCGTTATGAGCTATTCTCATACCCTTGCCGCCACCGCCAGCAGAAGCCTTTATCATTACAGGATATCCTATTTCCTTTGCCACTTCCAATGCCTCATCTTTATCTTTTATAATTCCGTTACTACCTGGCATAATTGGCAATCCTGCTTTTTTCATAGTCTGCAGCGCTTCTGACTTATTGCCCATCAGACGTATTATTTCCGGTGATGGACCTATGAACTTTATCTGACATGATTTGCATATCTCGGCAAAATGCGCGTTCTCTGCAAGAAATCCATATCCGGGATGTATTGCCTCAACATCTGCTATTTCAGCGGCGCTGATTATACTCGGGATATTTAAGTAACTATCCTTTGATGATGCAGGACCTATACATATCGCCTCGTCTGCGTACTGCACATGCAGAGAATCCCTATCTACATCAGAATAAACAGCAACAGTCTTTATGCCAAGCTCTTTACATGCTCTTATAATCCTGACAGCTATCTCGCCTCTATTCGCAATGAGTATTTTGGAAAACATATTCTCTATCCCTAAAAATTCCTACTCCGGTTTTACTAGAAACAAAGCCTGCCCAAACTCCACAGACTGTCCGTTATCAACAAGTATCTTTACTATCCGTCCTTTGACATCAGCCTTTATTTCATTCATCAACTTCATTGCTTCAATTATACATACAACTGTATCCTCACTCACCTTTCCATCAATATCGACAAATTGGTCTGCATCCGGAGCCGGCGCTTTATAGAATGTACCAACCATTGGAGTTTTAATCTCAACAAGTCCTTCATTTTTCTCTTCTTCTTTATCTTTCGGTTCTGGCTGCACTGCAACAGCCGGTGACTGTGACTGAGCCACAACATGCCTTACTTCAGGCTCCGTATTCCGCTTAAGTCTGATTTTTGAATCCTCTCTCTCTATTTCAAGTTCTTCTATGTCTGCTTCTTGAAATATCGCAATAATTTCCTTTAACTCTTTAATATTCATTATTCGCCTCCTTATCTCCGGATTGGTATTGTAAAAAATATCTAGACATTTTTCATTAGAATATCTCTACTAACCGTCGATATTCTTGCCTAGATCCATAAAATTTATCTTCATCCCCCTGTTTTTAGTAATTTTTTCGTCATTTTTTAAAAATTCCACTATATATCTCTATCTTTTTTTATCTTGGATATGCCCTAGCTCAGTTGCATATATGGCTTGACAGTTTGCTGCTCGGCTACAATTTTTTCCGCCAGACCAATCTCAACTCGTTCCGGGTATACCAGCAAGGCTTGGCACATTAGTTTTCCGTCCTGTTCCGCCAGGGCGCGCGCAGCGAGAATGTTTTGGCGAATGCGCGAAGCCATGAGCGCAGAAAGGTATTCCGTTGTTTGGACCTTTGGAATTGTGATCGTACCGTCAGCGATAGAACAGTTCGCTTGCAGCAAAATTGATTTTCTCTGATCATCCAGCCGACAGTTTTGCAGAACCTGCACGGAGTATTGACCCGGCTGCCCTCCGGCCAACGCGGCAATTACTTGACTGATATAGACCGGTATACCGCCTCCACAACGCCGGGTAACTTTTAAAATTTCTTCCGTGGTCACATTTCCCCGCCAAAGCCGCAAATAATCCTCATCCGACGGTCGTTTCATCATTAAGCCGCTCACAGGAAGTCCGCGGAAACGACCTGGGCCACCGACCGGCGCACCGAGATAGCCGATTGCAGCCATGATGGCAATATTGTTGCGGAAGGCCATCGGCCATTCCGGAAAACTTTCTAGATACTGACTTTTAAGATTGGCGGGATCATAATCTACTGGTAGAGAACGCCTCAATTGATCATAAATCGACTGGTGGTTCCGTAAAATATCTGTATACCAGACTTCATGATTAACCCCATACTCTTCCATGGAAATTTCATTTTCCGTGCAGCCCAGATAAGCCGCAAGTACTTTCTGAAAAATATCCGAAGCGTTACAGAGACCAGCGATCCGGGTCAGTCCAAAACGCAGGTGTACTGCCAAAAGCGGCACATCTGTGGGATTGGTATTTACCAAAAACCAGGCTTCAGGACAAAGACGGGTAATTTCCTGGCCAATATGTAAAATATGGCCGGCTTGGGCAATGCCCCATGCGGAAAAACCGGCACTTTTGTTCAGACCAGCGGTGGCGTTGTAAAGAACAATATCCGCCTGTGCAAGCGCTTCGCTGAGTTCCACTGTTCCATTGACCTTGATTTTATTCTCCCCAGGAGGACGCACGGCATCAATCAAATGGAGATTGCGCTGAATTTTATCCGCAGAACGGCCGAATAATTTTATTTCGCCCGGTGGCAAAGAGACATGACGCACCAATTCACAGGCAACCGCACAGGCAATACGCCCACTGCCGCCGATAATCGCTAACTTCCATTGTTTTGTTGGCGTAACTGGGGGCATTGTTTTCTTGCTCATTTTAATCTCTTCATCCTAATCAGTTGTATCATGTCTTATTTGACACTATCCCTGGATTATATTGCCTCAGTTAATATTTGTCAAAATAAAAGGGCTAAACTCTTTCTAGATATTTTCTGTTTCTTATGTCAATTTTTACCACATCACCTTGGTTTACAAAAGCAGGAATTTGTATGACCGCCCCTGTCTCAAGAGTTGCAGGCTTAGACCCGCCTGAAGCCGTATATCCCTTTTTGCCGGGTGATGTATCGGTAATTTTTAAATTTACAAAATTTGGCATTTCAATATTAACAAGTTTGTTTTCGCAATAGATGCCTGTTATCTCGCATTCCTCTTTGAGAAATTCTATTCCCTCTCCTATGATTGTCTTGTTTATTGGCATTTGTTCATACGTCTCAAGATCCATGAAATAATAATCATCTCCTAAATTATAAATGTACTGTAATTTCTTTTCCTCAATACGAACATCCTCCACGCTCTCTCCAGCCCTGAAGGTTTTGTCTATCACTGCGCCTGTCTTAAAATTTCTAAATTTTGTTCTGACAAACGCTCCGCCCTTACCCGGCTTAACATGCTGAAAACTTATAACTGTAAACAACTCTCCATTCAGTTTTATCACATTACCGTTTTTAATATTATTTATTGATATCATTGTTCCCTCCCTAAATTTCTATTATCTCTTTTGATGACTTTGTTATAATTTTATATCCATTGTCTGTTACCTGCACCATGTCTTCTATCCTGATGCCGCCCCATTCAGGGATGTATATACCGGGCTCAACTGTAAAAACCATATCGGGCTGTAATACTTCGTCACTTTCACTTGATATATTTGGAAGCTCGTGTATATCCAATCCAACACCGTGACCGGTGCTGTGTCCAAAATATTCGCCGTATCCTTTACCGGATATATAATTACGCGCTGCCTTATCTACATATGACGCATTCACTCCCGGGATTACACTCTCAATAGCAATTTGTTGCGCTTCTAAAACAATATTGTAGATTTCTTTTTGCTTCGCTGTTGCTTTTCCGATAAATATGGTTCTTGTCATATCCGAGTTATAGCCTGAAAATCCTGCGCCGAAATCCATAAGCATAATCCCTTTTTTAACCAACGCATTTGACGGCGACCCATGAATCAGAGAGCTTTTATTCCCTGAGATTGCAATTGTATCAAATGACATAGAATGCGAACCGTTCTTCTTTGCGGTATATTCAATCTCTGTTGCTATGTCCATTTCCTTCATATCAGGTTTTATAAAATTGCAGATATGTCTAAAAACATTGTCTGTTATCTCCGCAGCTTTTTCTATTGAAGCAATTTCATCGCTATATTTAATTGTTCTCAATATTTTTACTACATTTAATGTTGGGATAAGTCGATTATTTGGTAACGAACTTTTTATTTCTTCATACTCTCTGAATGTTGTTGAATCCGATTCAAAAGCAACTTTTTCATTTTTGTATTTCTTCAATACATCCGCTAACAATACGTGTAAAGCTTTTTCTTTTTTGAGAATTTTTACATTCTTCGTTTCCTTCTGCGCCTGTTCAAGATAACGAAAATCCACAATAAGATAAACCAATGTTGAAGTAATGAGCACTACTCCTTCAGAACCTGTAAAGCCTGTTAAGTAGCAACAGTTGCGAATATCTGTAATTATAAATAATTTAACATGCTTCTTATCCAACTCATTCCTTAATCTTTCAATGCGTCTTTTATACATATTACTCACGCGCTTTTCCCATCTGTTCTGCCTTTAACATCAAATTATCGGCCTCTTTATTTTTACCCATAAGTTTATATGCATACGCAAGATTTTCCAAATAGAAGGGCTTTGTGGGATATAATTCCAACGCCTTTTCGAATTCTTTAATCCCGCCATCTATCCAAAACTTGTTCCCTTTTCCATTTATAATAAGAAGTTTCCCCAAAGCAAAGCGGTAATGCGGCATATATTTATTATGCTCTATTGCTTTTTTATAGCAGGTTATTGCTCCATCAAACCTTCCTGATTGCTCTAATGTCTTCCCCAATAGAAAGTAATACTGGCTATTGGTCTTATCAAACCGTATTGCCGTCTCAAGCTCTTTCTCGGCAGACTTAAAATTATTATTATTCAAGTGACCAATTGCTCTGTCCCTATGTATCTCCGCAATCGACGGTCTGACTAAAATCGCAGATATTACAATTACGGCTAAAACCAAAAATATAGAAAATATTATTTTTGCGCTTATGTGTCCCAAAAGCTTTAGGGATGCCTCTGTCCGTTTCTTGTTTTTTATCTTTATGGCTTCTATCATTCCTATAAACAGCCATACATTCATGGATATCCCCGGCACATAGAAGCCGAAATCAACAAAACTATGGATCAAGAAAGCAATACATCCAATATATATGCCCGCACTTAGTATCTTTAGACGCTCAATATGAAATGCCTTTCGCCAATTCCAAAAAAACATAACCCATATTAATAGAAAACTTAACACGCCAATTATTCCTATTTCAGTCCAAAGTTGAATGAAATTATTGTGCGCAAGCTGCACCTCTCTTGCTTGAGGAATCTTGTACTTTGGATAAATATTTCCAAACGTGCCGATACCACTGCCAAATGGAAAATCTTCAACCATGCCTGGGCTTGCCCTCCAGTAATTTAATCTTACTTTAAAAGAACCTAAAGTGTCACGAATCATATGAGTTCTGTCAGTAATTTTTAAGAACATCGCGGAGAGTACAATTATTCCAATTATCATTAATATTGAAAGTATGTAAAACTTCTTTTTATTCCCAAATTTCCTGTACATCAAAATTAAAATTGGTGCTAATGCCAATATTAAAAATATTCCCCATCCCCCCTTGGAATATGTAAGATAAAGACATAAAACAACGCTTGCTGTCGCCACACTAAGCAAAAACCTGTAAAAATATCTAGAAACAAGGAATAATGAAATACAAAGAGGAAGTATCAACAAAAGATAGCCTGCCAATGCGTTCGGGTAAATAAAGGTTGAAAAGGTTTCATTTGTACCCAGTCTAGAAAAAAAATCCGGTGGGAACTGCATATTCTGCTGAAGAATCCAGCCTCTTGTCTCCTCGAATCCCCAGAAATACTGATAAATACCATAAAGAGAAACAACTGTTGCTGTTAGCGCAAGACATGCTACGATTATAAGAATTTGTTTCTTTTTTTTAATAATATTTATGGCTAAAAAACACAGTAAGATATTTGGAATGATAATATAGACTTGCTTTAAACTGGCGTTAAGATTAACTGAATATGTACAGGATAAAACAACAAAAAACGCAAAACTTAATATGGGAAAGTATAAAGATGTTTTAACCAGACTAAATCTACCAAGCCAGATACATTTGGCAATCCAGACCGTTAAAATTAGCAAAATAACAATCTGGCATACAGTATTTGACCACGGATAGCTCATCCCGGAAACTAACGGTCTAAATAGAACGAGAAATACCAAAAATGCTGTGCTGAGCCAGAGAGTTATTTTCTCAATTCTATTTCTATTCATTTATGGATTTTAATATTTCCCTTTTATCTTTTCTTATCTTGTCAAGAATTCCGTTAACAAATCCTCCGCTATTCTCTGTACTATATTTCTTGGCCAGTTCAACCGCTTCATCAATGGATACGACATCAGGAATATCATCTCTAAAGAGTATCTCATATATAGCCATTTTCATTATACTTTTATCTATAACTGCTATTCTGTCTATCTCCCAGTGCTCCAGATACTTCTCAAGAAGTTTATCTATTATCTCTATATTTCCTATTATTCCTTTAAATAGATCTTCTGCAAAATCTGCTATATCTGACCCGTATCGTTCAGCATCAATCTTGACAATGTTTTCTACAGCCCGCTTTATATTCTTATCACTGGAAAACTCTGTTCTATACAGCAGTGTAAGAGCTAGTTCTCTTCCTTTTCTTCGACTTCCCATAACCAATCCTTTTGAATATCTATCTTGCTTTGATATTACCATGAACACGCGTCATTGCGAAGGATAAAATCTCGAAGCAATCTCATCACTCTGTGACTTGACCGCAGGATGACAATACTTGAATTATTTATTGCTTTTTTTGAACGTTGAGTTGAGCTTTCGCCGAGCTTGATTACAAGTGAGGGCAGTTTTTCGAGCAGCGAAAAACCGATAAGCTCGAACGTTTTGTTAGGTGCATCTTGCAAGTAAGACTTAATTAAGTTAATTTGTTAATTTTTAGATAAGATTCAAAACAATGAATGATATATATTGAATTCACAGCTACTGCTTGCGGAAGAAAGTATTTCTTTTCTTCTAATATTTCGTTGTTCTGATCTAATATTGTTTCAATATGCGCTGGAATTAAATGTCTTTCGGTATTGGCAACTATCATACCGTGTGCAATCATTTTTCCATTATGAATATGAACAACAGCAGCGCCGCTAGCCCCGCGTAGTGCTGGGAACGAAAGCTCAAGCATATCTTGACCTGCTTTTCCAAAAACATCTGTTAATTGAATTACTCGAACACAATTACCTAATCGAGTAGCAGGAACTGTATGGAAAATACCATCTTTAAATTCCGTAGTACTATACTCGTAAGCCAAGAGAGATAAGTTTCCAGGCACTTGTCTATCACTTGAAAAAGTTAAAGTTATATTCTTAGGGATTTTTTTTGGTTTTAAAAAAGCTACATCAAAATCTTGATTAGAGTATACAGGTTCAACGAGATACTCTTCACTTTTTGCAACAACAACAAATACACCAGTCCAACCTCTTATGACATGTTCAGCAGTACAAACTAAAACTTGTTCTGAGTAGTTAAAAAAGAAACAAGATCCTATAAAATTAACCTTTTCGTTTTCTTTTACGAAAATGGCTGCTAAATGTTCTTGATTCGTAATTGCATTCATTTATCAATATACCTAACATCATTGAACAGTTATTGTTACTTTAACGCTACTGCACTAATAATTGCTTGGAACGTCAACAAATTCACTTCCCAATCTCATCAAACAGATTCACCATTTCAATTGCTGAGAGAGCGGCGTCTCTGCCCTTGTTTCCGGATTTTGTTCCTGCTCTTTCAATTGCCTGCTCCAATGTATCGCAGGTAATTACGCCATATATTACAGGAATTCCCGTGGAGAGAGAGATTTGACCTATCCCCTTTGTTACCTGTGAGCTTATATAGTCAAAATGCGGTGTGCCTCCGCGAATCAATGCGCCAATGCAAATAACACTGTCATACTTCTTGCTTTTCGCCATCTTATCAGCAGCGTATGGAATCTCAAATGATCCGGGCACCCAGGTAACAGCTAGCTCTTCATCCTTAGCGCCGTGACGTTTGAGTGTGTCTACGCATGCATCCAGCATCTTTGACGTAATAAACTCGTTAAACCTTGATACAACAACACCAAACTTCTTCCCTTCAACAACCATTTTCCCTTCGTATGTTTTCATCTCGTTCACCCTCCCTTTATTTAATTTTGAATTTTACATATGCCTCAGCATATGCCCTAATTTCTCTTTCTTTGTCTTGAGATATTTCTTGTTTTCATTATTCGGTTTGACTTCAATGGGTATCCTTTCTGTAATCTTCAGCCCATATCCCTGCAACCCAATAACCTTCTTCGGATTATTTGTTAATAAATGTATGGTTTTCAACCCCAAGTCTACCAATATCTGGGCTCCAATTCCATAATCTCTTAAATCAGGATGAAATCCAAGTTCCACATTTGCTTCAACTGTGTCTAATCCCTTATCCTGAAGACTGTACGCGCGCAATTTATTCGCCAATCCAATCCCCCGACCCTCTTGAGACATATAAAGAAGAACCCCTGCGTCTTGCTTTTGAATTTCCGTTAACGCCAGAGATAATTGCTCCCCACAGTCACATCTTAATGATCCGAATGTATCTCCTGTTAAGCACTGTGAGTGTACTCTAACAAGCACATTTTTCTTATTTTTAAGGTCTCCTTTTACAAGCGCAATATGAACAGAATGATCGATTATGCTCTCATAAGTAATGAGCTTAAATGGTCCGTATTTTGTCGGCAGTTCCGTCTCCACAATTCTTTTAACCAGTTTCCCGAATTTTCTCTTGTATTTAATCAGATCGGCTATTGTGCAGATCTTTAAATTGTATTGTTTTGCAAACTTAATAAGTTCAGGAACTCTTGACATGGTTCCGTCTTCATTCATTATTTCGCAAATCACACCAGCAGGATACAATCCGGACAGCTCTGTTATGTCTAAAGACGCCTCTGTGTGTCCTGCTCTTTCTAAAACACCCCCAGCCTTCGCTTTTAGTGGGAAAATATGTCCTGGCTTTGTTAAGTCATCCGGCTTTGCTTTGGAATCTATAAGCGTTTTTATGGTCAATGCTCTATCACGAGCCGATATACCTGTTGTCACCCCTTTTTCCGCATCAACAGACACTGTAAACGCCGTATCAAGCCGATCTGAACTATCCGGCACCATAGCATCTATCTTTAACTCGCTTAAACGTTTTTCTGTCATAGGAACACAAATCAGTCCCCTGCCATGCTTTGCCATGAAATTAATCCCATCCGAAGTTATCTTCTCTGCTGCTATAACTAAATCTCCTTCATTTTCCCTGTTCTCGTCATCCACTACAATGATAAATTTCCCTTCTTTAATATCCTTTATTATCTGAGGTATTGTATTGAACTTATCTTTCTTTAACATTTTAAACCATCCCTTTCTCTTTTAAAAAACCCAAAGTTAGTTCGGATTTTCCTCCTTTTAAAATTTTAGCAACATGCTTTCCTAGTATATCCACCTCTAAATTAACTACATCTCCGATTTTCTTATCGTACAGCGTTGTAGCGCTGAGAGTATGTGGAATAAGTGCTACTTTAAAACTCTTTTTATAAACTCCTGCAACGGTCAAACTCACACCATCAATAGCTATAGAACCTTTCTCAACAATATAGTTCATAATCTCATCTTTTGTTTCTATTTCAAGAATCCCATTACTAAAAGTAATTGCGGATATAATCGTTCCCGTATTATCAATGTGTCCAAGAACAAAATGCCCGCTTAATTGGTCTCCTACGCGCAGCGGCTTCTCAATATTAACCCTGTTTCCAGCGCGTAATAAACCAAGATTGGTTCTCTGTAAAGTTTCATTAACTACATCCGCTGAGAAATATTTTTTATCTATTTTCGTAATAGTTAAACAAACCCCATTAACCGCGATACTATCTCCCATATTTGAGTCTTTTATTTCTTTAACCGCAATGCATAGTTCGCAAGACTGAGAACTATTCTTTATTCTAACAATACTGCCTATTTCCTGAATTATTCCAGTAAACATATATATATTACCAGTCTGGTATTACCAGTTTGGATACCCTTCTATCATTATATCATCTTTAAATCTTCTGACTTTAATATCCTTTAGGGAAACTGCATCTTCTATTCTACTTACTCCATTGCTCACAAAAGGAACAAGTGCCTCATTTCCACCTATTATTTTTGGACCAATAAATGCATAAATTTTGTCTACTGCTCTTTCTTCAATAAATGAGGATATCACTCCTGAGCCCCCTTCAACAAGAATACTCGTAATACCTTTTTCGCCTAACTTAGTAAGCAGGTCGCAAATATCAACCATATTATCTTTAGTACTTTCACAACATATTACTTCAACGCCAATTTGTTTCAGCTTTTCAACCTTGGAACTAGGAGCTTTCTCCGTGACTGCAATAATAGTAGGGACAGGTAGCGACCTGTCCAAAACCCTTGATTTTAGGGGAATAGTTACATTACTGTCCAATATTATCCTTACGGGCATTCTATCCGTAATGCTGCCGTGTCTTGGTGTAAGACGCGGGTCATCCTTAATAACGGTATTTAATCCGACAAGAACTGCATCCGAAAGACTTCTTAGCCTATGTACAAACCTTCTTGATTTATCGTTGCTTATCCATTTCGAGTCACCTGTTCTTGTGGCAATTTTACCGTCAATACTCATTGCATATTTAACCGTGACAAACGGTAGTCCAGTTGTTATATGTTTGATATAAGTCTTATTAATATCACTTGCTTGCTTTTCCATAACTCCGCATAAAGTCTGAATATTGGCTTTTTCCAATGCCAGCATACCCTTGCCATTTACTAGTGGATTCGGATCTTTAATCCCTATCACTACTCTGCTCAATCCGCTTTTAACAATAACAGGCACACATGGAGGTGTTTTTTTATTAGTATGTACACATGGTTCCAAATTTACATACAATGTCCCGCTCTTTGTTTTTCTACCAGCGTCTTCAATGGCGCAAATCTCTGCATGATTCGCTCCGGCATACGCATGGTATCCTCGCCCAATGATCTCTCCGTTTTTAACAATAAGCGCTCCAACCATTGGATTAGGAGATGTATGTCCATCTCCTTTCCTTGCTAGAGCTAAAACCAGTTTCATAAATTTTATGTCTTCGCTAACCATTTAATCTCACAAGTTAAAATAAAAAAACCCCGAATCTCTCCAGGGTTCAAACCAATTTCACTTTTATCTCCTCCCATCCAGACTATACTGTCGGCTACGGACTCTCACCGTATCAATCCTAATTCTGCATAACTACAGAAACCAGAACTTGCGGGCTTCCTTCAATAACGAAAAGGCTCACCGCCGGTAGGGAATCTCACCCTGCCCCGAAGACAAACTTATAGTAACAAATTCATTTCCTACTGTCAAGAATCTGTCAAGCCAAAATAATGGCGAATCACTTGGATAATGCTTACAGTCTGGCAGTTAAACCGAATCCCCCTGCATCTTCTTCTTTGGTGTCTCCTGATAGAAGTTCCTTGTAATTCTCAGCCACTTTCTTAATTGCATTTGCGTGTTCTTCTATTATGTTAGGTCTGTAGTGCTTGAACCATGGAATACCAAAAGTATATTTATGTATATTTTCGGAAACCGGTAGACTGCCAACGGGTTGTCTTACATCAACCCCTTCAGGAGAATTTGCGATACAAGTAGGCTTTCCCTGATTATATACGTCTATCTCATTAAAAATGGGATGTGGATGCAATGCCTTATTTGCTCCGGGGCTACATGTTGCTCCTTCAGCATTTACCGCTTCACAGAATCTTTTAACTGAAAGTCCTCCAAGTTCTTCAGGACGATACAATCCTCTGGCTGAATACCAGCCACCCATAGTAGTCCCTGAATCCTTTTCAGGACGGCGGACCTTAATACCTAGCACTCCTTCTAAAAGGTCGGCAAAATAATTCATTGCTTTATCTATTTCTTTCATCTGCTTTGAATAATTCTTAATCTGTACAAGGGCTACTGCAGAACTCAACTGATGCATCCTGTATTTATATCCACCCAAAGGAAGACCTGTCAATGGCTTAAGATCTTCTAGCTGAACCTCATTATGGCGTGCATAATGTCCAAAAAGAAGTGCGCGTTCATGGACTCTTTGATCGTTTGTAAGCATAATACCTGCTTCTCCTACTGCAAGGGATTTGCCGCTCATTAATGAAAAAGCCGAAACATCACCAAATGTTCCTGTAAGTTTTCCCTTGTACAATGCTCCATGTGCATGAGAAACATCCTCAATGACTTTGATGTTATGTTTGCGAGCAATCTCCATAATAGGATCCATATCAGCAGGCATCCCTGCGTAATGAACCACTAAAATAGCCTTTGTTCGTTCAGTGATTCTGTGTTCAATATCATTTGGATCAATATTCAAGGTGTCTTTATCAATATCGCAAAATATAACAGTACCACCAAGAGAGTATACAGGCATAGCTGATGCCCAGTAGGTTATACTTGGACAGATTATTTCATCTCCATGTCCTATACCTAAACCAAACATTGCCCCATGCAATGCACCGGTTCCCGTAGAGTGTCCAAGCGCGTATTTCATACCATGCCATTTTGCATATTCCTTTTCAAATTCTTTTGTAACGTCATTGCCAGACATCTTTCCTTCCCTGAGTACTTTTAAAACACCATCTTCCATCTCTTTTGTAATAATTGGCCAATTGAACATATCCCCTGGGTCGACTTTAACTGTTTTTGGTCCGCCTAAAAGCGCTAGCTTTTCCATTTTTTGAGTTCTCCTATTTTTTGTAAGATTGTTCTACTTTTTTAAGTGCATTAACTATATCGTCTATTTCTTTTTTACCATAATTTTCATTCAATGAGATATTGAAATGACTATCTGTTGCGAATATTGCATTTGGACAAGAGAAATTTTTGTTATATTCTCGTTTACAAAATTCCCATGAACCACTACTTCTCCACCAAGGAGATTCTGATGGAATATGACGGTAAGATGGAGTCACAGAAATTCCCTCTGCCTTTACAGCCTCAGCAAAAGCCATTTTATTAACTTTAAGCATGTCTGTTTTAACATGTATGCGCATAAACCAATATACTGATTTTGTTTCAGTCACCTGCCATCCTATAGATACAATCTCTGATTCCTTATTGAGTCTTTCTTTTATAGCTTCAGCAACTTTTCTACGTCTAGAAATTATAGAATTTAGTTTCTTGATTTGTGTTACACCAATAGCTGCTGAAAGCTCATTAAGGTTAAGATTCAAGCCTGCTGTAACACAGCCTTTAGCATCAGGCAAATTAAAAGGTTTGCCTCTGTCAGCAAATCGCTTAGCATTCCAAAAAAGCTCTTCGTTTTTAGTATAGACAACTCCACCCTGTCCTCCTGTTGCATGAAGTTTGCCAAACATAGTTGAAAACGCTGCAATATCACCAATTGTACCAACAAGTTTTCCTTTATATTTTGCTCCATGTGCCTGAGCACAATCCTCTATGACTAAAATATTTTTTGAGCGCGCAATCTTCATAATAGGATCCATGTCGACAGCATCTCCGCCAATATGCGCGACAATAATAGCCTTTGTGCGATCTGTTAAAACTTTGAAAACTTGTTCTGGTCCTGCATTATATGAACGAGGATCAGCGTCTGCAATAACAGGAATACAGTTTAGCATAACCACAGGCATTACTCCGCCCGGGTCTGTGATGGGAGGGACAATAACCTCGCTTCCCACATCAAGCTGCAGAGCTCCAAGAGCAACGAATACAGCTGATGTGCCCGAATTAACTCCGTCAGCAAAACCTCCTCCCATATAACCACAGAAGACTTTTTCATATTCTTTCTCGTGAGGTCCGTTGTAGCCAAATGCCTCTCCTGAGGTAATCGCCTCATCAAAAACTTTCATAGCAGCTTTTTTTTCTTCTTCTACAAAGAGACGACGTTTTGGCATAGGATCTGTACGAACTGGTTTTCCGCCATCAATTGCTAATTTATTCATTCTACCCTCCAATGAGTTTTTGAGCATTTTTATGAGTTATGTTTTTATAGGCTTCTTTAGAAATTTTATTTTCTTTAAAAGCGTTTTTGATAAACGGTATGATGTTAGGTATTGGTTCATCAGCAGATGTAAATCTATCCGTTCCAAAAAGGAGTTTCTCATTAAATTCTTCGAGAAATTTATAGCCGTATTCAGCGTCTCTACTAATGGCATTATATCCACTTCCAGCAGAAAGGTCGCCGTAAAGGTTAGGATATTTTTTCAAAAGCTCCTGTAATCTCCCTACTTTTTTAATTTTTCCTTTTGGATAACTTCCGCGAGTCTCAATATTTACATCTCCGTCTATCTCTGCCCAGAATGCCATAGCATGACCTATGAAGATAGTTTTGGGAAATTCCTTAAGCACTTTTTCCAATCTTGGTAGATATATATCATCAACTAATCCGTAAACACCACCCATTCTGGCTGCCATGTGAAAAATAATAGGCATTTCACATTCTCCGCAATGATGAAATAAATTTTTTGCCAGTTCATCATCGAAGTAAGTGTTACTACAGACTTCTCCCACCCCTTTACATCCCATTTCCTTATAAATTGTTAACATCTTTGACAAATTAGCTTTGGAAGAATTCATCATTGCTCTGGGGTCAACATTGCAAAAGGCTATTAGCCTATCGGGATATCTTCTTGCGGCTTCAAGCGCTTCGAAAATATTGCTTACACCAAATGTGTCAGCATTTTCCGGATTACTTAATGGAAGGATAACGGACTTGTCAATCCCCTCCATATCCATTCTTTTAAGTAGAATTTCAGCAGTAAATTCTTTTCTGTTAAGCTTCTGAACGAATTCGGGAAATCTGTGATAAGTTATGTGCGTATGAACGTCAATAAACATTTCAACCCCTCCTAATTAATTATAAACTTGTTTTAATTTTATTTTTATTCTCTAATTGTTTTCTAAAAACTATCTTCATAGACTTTTGTTATCCTCTTTACTTCAAATCGAGAAGTTTAATTGCGTTCTCTCTTGCAACTTTATTAAATACTTCTTTGCTTATCTTTCCCCCTTTTTTTAATTCAGACAGAAATTCTGCAAGTGGAGCAGGTTGACCCGGCACGCAAATATCGGTTCCGAACATGAATCTGTCCTGAAATTCATCAATGAATTGAACCGCGTAATCAGGGTCTCTTGCCAGGGCGTTATAACCGCTTCCGGCAGAAAGGTCGCCGTAAAGATTCTTATATCTGCGAAACAATTTAGGCACAACCCCTTCTTCTTTAATCGGATAATTTGGGTAATGTGCTCTGTCGCCAGGCGTTTCAAGCTGTCCGATTTCCGCCCAGAAAGCCGGGCCATGTCCCAGTATAATAAGTTTAGGAAACTTTCTCAAACACTCTTCTAGCTGGGGCAGCCCTACATCATCATATAAACCGTAATCTCCTCCAATGCGATCTGAAATGTCAAATGTCAAAGGGAATCCTACATCCTGAACATGTTTAAACAGATTCTGTACCATTGGATGCAGAAACGGCATATTCGGCATTACCTCTCCTATTCCTTTACAGCCCTGGTCGCGATAATATCGCAGTAAATCACCAAGTGGCGCATCAGCGCTGTTAGTAAGTGCGCGAGGGTCAATATTGCAGAAAGGAATAAACCTGTCTGGAAAATTAGCAACCATTTCAAGAATATCTTCATTTGACTGAGGTAGATAAACTTCAGGGTTTACAAGCGGCAGAAGAACTCCTTTTTCTATTCCGATTTCATCGTAACGCTTAAGCAGCTGTTCAGGAGTAGAAAACCATTGTTTCCCGTTTCTTGGCGGACCAATTTTTCGATATGCATGAGAATGAATATCTATAAACATTATAGTTTTCCTTTCTTTTATTTATTCGTTTCTCTTTTTATCACTTGATACTAAAAATTTTCTACTCATTTCTTGCGGAAATGTGTGCAAAACTTGCGGTATTCTGATGGGCTGATTCCTGTAAGACGTTTAAAATCCCTGTTAAAAGTGCTGAGATTTGAGAATCCAACATCCTCAGCTACAGATATTACTTTTATATCTAATTCTGACTCAAGAAGATTCTTGGCTTTCATAATACGTTTATTTATCAGGTATTCTTTAAAGTTAAATCCTGTAACATCCTTAAAAATATGGCTAAGATGATATGAAGAACGGAAGACATGTTCGCTAAGAGTTGCCAGGTTCAGGGGTTTTTGATAGTTTTTATCTATATAAAAAATGACTTTGCTTATAATCCTATCCTGTGCACTTGATTTGATTCTTTTATCTGTATCGGTACAGGAAGAAAACGATCTGTGTATGATTATAAAAAGCTCAAGGAGCAGGTTCACTATTGCTTCTCTGTAATGCAGTTTCTTGTTTTCCCATTCAGAGGTTATATTGGAAACAATCAAATCTGCTCTTTGACTTTCCTCAGGAGGGAATGATACTTGATGAGAGAAGTTTTTTTTGCATTCAGCAATATGTGAGATTAGTTTTTTATATGTGTATTGCGTATTTCTAAATATAGACGGATTAAAGGACAGATATACCTTATCCATAGGGGCTGATGAATTTCCCTTAATGTAATTATGAACTTCACCTTTATGAATTATTAAAATAGAGTTTTCCTTAAGAAGGTATTTTCTGTCTTTTATAAAGTATGCTCCGCTTCCTGCCCTGATATATTGCAGCTCAATCTCAAGAATGTGATAATGTGACTCTCCCGACTTGTGAGACAATTTATCTCTTGTTACTGATGTTGTGAAAGGGAATTCCTTCTCAACAAAATCCATTATTTGCTTTTTCGCATCATTAGGTTTCATCATTATTCTCATAATGCTTACAATATAAGCATATTAGGCAAAAGAATCAAATATTTAACAGTCTGATCAGCCAATTACGTTTACAAATAACTTAAAAACTATTGTCTGAAGGATCTGCAGGGAAAGTAGTATTAAGAAGGCAGAACTGGTTTTCATCCTTATCTGCGCGATTTGTGAGGCAGCTATTAATGCAGGAAAGGGCATGAGAAACATCCATAATCTCGCTACCTCGGAACGATTTATTCCAGAGAATAGAAGTAGAAATAGTGTGATAAAAAAAGTCACAGATAGAATATTGGATGCTTCTATTTTTCTTGACTTTATAACATTATAAATGCTTCTGAAAGAAAGCATTGAAATTGGGATACCGACAAACATAAAAAAGTCCAATGGATTATACAATAGCCATTTCCAGTATGTTCGGCGCACAACCTTACCGCCAACGATGTCTAACCGTGCATTTTCTGAGAACACATTAATACTTAAGAAAAATTTTATAATATTAAAATCATATAAAAGATAAAATAATAAAGGGAGAGATGTAAAAGCGACAAACAACACTAAAAAACTCTTTAATATGTAATTTAAATGTGTTTTATTTATCCAGAACCATATTAGTCCATAACAAATTATCAGACCCAGAATAACTAGAAAACAAAAACTCAGCATAATGCCTATTGAGAGAACCAGTCCAGAAAGAAGAGCAAACCAAATATTGTTTTTTTTAACAGAGAGACAAAATAAATAAAAAGATAAGACAGAAACCAGAGTGTATGTCTGGTCCATTCCAGGTGTGAATAAATTAAGTGCAGGGATAGCTGCATAAAAACATACTGCAATTAAAGATATTTTCCTGTCATATATAAGTTTCCCTAAATAATACATAGGAATAATTGCAATACATTTAAGAAATGGCAAAAATAACGACAGAAATAACGCTGCTGCTTTTTCAGCATTACTGAAGGAATGACGGAAAGTATTCACAATAATTGAAAACACAGGCAGCGGGTCTAATGTAGTATTTTTCACTATATCTAGCAAAGAATTCGTCAGAGTTGGCAAACTATTAAATATGTGATTTATCCACCAGAAAAACAATATATTTCCAGGAGGATGTACTCTGGCATGCAATGGCGCATATTCAACAAAAATAAAAGTATGAAAATTGCTTAACCAATAACCAATGTCTCTAATCTCAACAGCAACATTGAAATAGCTGGTTGCCAGTGGACTTATAATTGTCAAAATTAGATTATAGAAGCTTGCTAAACTTAAGTCGCAGATAGTCATATTAAAGATGTAACTGAGAAAACATACGACAAGTATAGAAAAAAATTCTACTGAGGGTTTTAGATCTGCTAATTTTTTATAAGTTATTAACTTATAACATAGTAGAAGAAAAATGCAGAAAACAAGTAATGGAAACAATGGTCTATCGAAATTTTGCGAAGAAAAATATTGCCAAGTCCATTCGCCTTTAATGCCCAATGGGAAAATATTTAAAATTACAAGAGCGAGCAATATAAAACTAATTGCTGAGGTAAGCGTCAAAAATCTTATTTTTTTAGAGTTTGTTAGCATATAGGGGAAATTGCTTGCAGAGATTTGTTACCATTGATAAGGTCTGTTTAAGATTATCTATATCATTAATATTCGCAAGTACCTTTGTTATCATTTCTGCAATGAGTTTCATTTCAGATTCTTTCATACCTCTTGTAGTTACTGCAGGAGTTCCTATTCTTATTCCGCTAGTAATAAATGGGCTTTTTTTATCAAATGGGATAGTATTTTTATTTACTGTTATTCCAGCAATATCTAATGCCTTCTCAGCATCCTTACCTGTAATTCCCTTATTGGTTAAATCCAGTAGGATAAGATGGGTATCTGTACCTCCGGAAACAAGTCTAAATCCTCTTTTATTCAGTTCTGAGGCAAGTGCCTTAGCATTTGCTACTATCTGTTTCTGATAGTCATTAAATTCTTTTGCCATAGCTTCCTTGAACGCAACAGCTTTAGCGGCTACGACATGCATTAATGGCCCCCCCTGAATACCAGGAAAAATCATTTTATTTATTTGTTTTGCATATTTCTCCTTGCAGAGAATCATGCCTCCACGTGGTCCTCTTAATGTTTTATGTGTAGTAGTGGTAACAAAATCAGCGTACTGAACAGGATTTGGATAAATTTTTGCCGCAACAAGTCCTGCAAAATGAGCCATATCCACCATAAGATAGGCATTTACTTTATCTGCGATCTTTCTGAATGCTGTGAAATCTATTATCCGCGAATAAGCGCTGCCTCCCGCAATAATCAGTTTCGGCTTTTTTTCAAGCGCTAATTTTTCTATAGCACCATAGTCTATTGTTTCTGTTTTTTTATCTACGCCATAACTAACGACATTAAAGTACTTTCCTGAAAAGTTTACCGGACTGCCGTGCGTTAAATGCCCGCCATGGCTTAAGTCCATACCTAGAATTGTATCTCCTATATTCAACATAGAAAAATAAACCGCCATATTTGCCTGTGAACCGGAATGCGGCTGTACATTTGCATGGTCAGCTCCAAAAATCTCCTTTGCTCTTTTTATAGCCAAATCTTCAACGACATCAACAAATTTACAGCCACCATAGTATCTTTTATGGGGATAGCCTTCTGCATATTTATTTGTCATTACCGAGCCCTGAGCCTCAAGCACAGCATCGCTCACGAAATTTTCCGATGCAATAAGCTCCAAAGTAGAAGACTCTCTTTTTGTTTCATCATAGATTGCTTGCGCTACTTCCGGATCAGTTGTTTTCAAATCGCTCATATTATTCTTTTGAACTCCTCATGTATTTGCTTTCAATTTCTTTGATTTTTTTTATTCTTTGCTTATGACGTGGAGCATTGCTGAATTTTGTCCGGAGCCATACTTTGACTATTTCCTTTGCCGGTTCTTCTTCAACTACTCTTCCTCCAATTGCCAAAATGTTTGCGTCATTATGTTCTCTGCTCATTTTTGCAGTGAATATATCGTTACACAAAGCAGCTCTAATACCCGGAACCTTATTAGCTGACATGGACATGCCCAAACCAGTTCCGCATATCAATATTCCCTTTTTATATTCACCAGTTCTCACTGCTTCAGCCAGCACTAGTGCAACATCCGGATAGTCAACAGGTTTTTCAGATGATGTACCAAAATCAGTATATTCATAACCTAAATCTTTCAAAAAAGGTTTAAGGATTTCTTTTAAATGCCATCCTCCATGATCAGCGGCTATTGCGATTTTCTCTTTATTGTTTTTCAATTTTTTTAATAACCTCCCTTAAACATTTTTCTATTTCTTCTGCACAGTATTTATATGCATCGTAGGATAATCCAATAGGGTCAGATACATCCAGATTCTTATCCTTGATTTCTGCGAACTCTTTAAGCAAAAATATATTTTCTATCTTTTCTGGAACGATACGAGATACTTCATCCTTATGTTGCTGGGTCATTACCAGAACAACAATGTCCGATTTGTTTACTGTTTCTCTGGTTAACATGTTTGATCTATATGAAGAGACATCTATGCCTTGCTCTGCCATGACCTTCTGTGTCATATAAGCAGGAGGGTATCCTTCCACTGTATGAGTTCCTGCGGAGATAATCTTGTATTTGTTGTATTCCTCAACGCCTTTTTTAGAAAGCATTTTTTTGAGCAATCCCTCAGCCATAATACTGCGGCAGCTGTTCCCAGTACAAATGAAAAGAATAGTCTTTCGCATGCGCTAAATCTTAGCATGAGACCGTGAGTTAAGTCAAGAAATCCTGCAAGTGCTACTTCTTCTTTGTTAAAGAACTTTGTTTTAGTATACTATGGGCTAATTGAGTTATCCACAGAAGACGGTATAGTTCCACGATGAAGAAAATTGATGATTTAACTAAAGGCAGTATTCATAAGAGTATTTGGAAGTTAGCTCTTCCTATCATGATTAGTGTGATGCTGCACAATGCATTTAATATTGTGGATATGATTTTTGTCGGCAGATTAGGTCCTGAGGCTATCGCTGCAGTAGCTATGGGAGGAATTTTCTTTGGAATAATTATGATTGTTTTAATAGGGATATCTATCGGGACTACTGCTATGATAGCCAGAGCTGTTGGAGCAAAGGATATAAAAGAGGCAGAAGATATTGCCGTGCAATCACTTTTTATGGGTGTTATCGGTTCTATTATTTTGGGTCTTTCTGGTTTTTTTCTGGCAAAACCTATGCTTATCTTGTTTGGTGCGAGTGGAGAAGTGATTTCTTTAGGAGCATCTTACATTAAGATATTGTCGCTTGGTTCAATTACCATGTTCCTTTTGTTCTTGATCAGCGCCATTCTTCGTGGAGCCGGTGACGCATTTTCGCCAATGAAATTTTTGATGCTTTCTACAGGATTAAATATTATTTTAGATCCGGTATTAATATTCGGAATGTTTGGGTTTCCTGCTTTGGGAGTTAGTGGATCTGCCCTAGCTACTGTTATAGCCAGAGCAGCAGGTATGATATGGGGGTTATTGGCAATTTTTAGGGGACACTCCATTATACATTTAAAGATAAGGGAATCAAGATTGAGACTCTCCACTATGCTTCAGATGATCCGTACAGGTATTTTCGCAGCCTTGCAGATGTCTGCAAGAAACATATCGGGTTTAATCCTAATGCGCATTGTAGCTGTATTCGGCACTTTTGCTGTAGCTGCTTATGGTATTGGGATGAGAGTGTTGATGTTAGTAATGATGCCTGGTTTTGCATTTGCTCAATGCGCCACAACATTAGTTGGACAAAATTTAGGTGCAGATAGACCAAAACGGGCTGAAAAAAGCGCATGGTTAGCAGCAGGATTTTTTGGAATTATAGCTCTAATATTCACAATAATCTTTTTTATATTTGCTAAGGAAATAATCGCTATTTTTAATACCAATCCAGAAGTTATTAGAATAGGTGTTCAATACTTACGCTTTTTATCTTTTACGTTTATCTTTATGGCATCCTCCATAGTTCTTGGGAGAGCGTTTATGGGCGCAGGAGATACTTTATCCCCGCTTATAATTACAAGTCTCTCTCTTTTTGGATTTCAGATACCACTGGCATTTTTATTATCAAGAAATTTTAATATGAATACCAATGGCATATGGCTGGCAATTGCTATCTCAAATATAGTTCAGGGAGTGATGATGGCTGAATGGTTTAAAAAAGGGAAGTGGAAAAACACAAAGATTCTTTCCGCTTGTCAACGCAGGAAACTTTGTGCTAATATCAAAAACTGAAGTTGTAAAAACGCACATCTTTTGATCTCAACCAATGGTGCGTCTTCTATGAAGACGTTTGGTGGGAAGCGATAAAGGTGGAGGAAAAAACCAGAAATAGGAGGAGAGCATGTCAAATATTCCAATCAAAGACCTCTTGGAGGCAGGAGTCCATTTTGGACACCAAACGCATAGATGGAATCCAAAAATGAAGCAATTTATTTTTGGGCATAGAAAAGGCATACACGTCATAAATCTTGAGAAAACCGTTCAAAAGATAGATGAAGCGTATGAATTCTTAGTAAATTTAGCTGCGCAGGGAAAGTCTGTTTTATTTGTCGGCACAAAGAGACAGGCTCAGATATCTGTTTCTGAGCAGGCAATAAGATGTGGAGCATATTATGTGAATCAGCGTTGGTTGGGTGGTACGCTTACAAACTTTCAGACGATATGTAAGAGCGTAAGCCGGTTGATTGAAATTGAACGGATGGAGGAAAAAGGAGAATTTGAGACGCGAATTAAGAAAGAGGTTAGCAGATTAAATAAAGAAAAAGATAAACTCAATAAGTATCTTAGTGGGATTAAGACAATGACCGGACTTCCCGGGGCGTTGTTTATAGTGGATTCGCAAAAAGAAAACATTGCTGTTTTGGAAGCAAATAAATTAGGAATCCCTGTAGTTGCAATTATTGATACGAATTGCGACCCGGATAGAATATCTTATTCTATTCCAGGCAATGATGACGCTGTTAGGTCAATCTCAATATTGACTGCAAAAATGGCTGATGCGATTATTGAGGGGAAAAAGAAAATTCCCAAAGAGAAAGAAAAAGAGGAAAAGAAAGTGGAAGTAATAGAAAAAGAGGAAAAGGATATTTCTAAAGAGAAAACTGAAGAGAAAACTAAAGAGAAGAAAGTCGAAGAAAAAGCAAAACCAGTTAAAAAGACAAAAGATTCTGGAGAAAAAAAGACAACGCAGACAAGTAAGAAAGTAATTGCAAAAAAAGAGGACAATAAATAAAGGAGTTTTTATATAATGGGAATAAATGCAGATTTGGTTGGAAAGTTAAGAGAGGCGACGGGCATAGGCATTATGAATTGCAAGGCGGCTTTGATAGAAGCAGATGGGGATTTGGAAAAGGCTATGAATGTTCTTCGTAAAAAGGGGCTGGCAAGCGCAAAGAAAAGAACCGGACGACAGGCTCTGGAAGGCACTATTGCATCCTATATACATCATGGAGATAAAATAGGTGTGTTAGTAGAGATTAACTGCGAAACTGATTTTGTTGCAAGAACAGATGAATTTAAAGATTTAGCAAGAAATGTGGCGATGCATATTGCTGCAACAAATCCTTCTTATGTTTCTAAAGAAGACGTGCCTTGTGACTTGGTTAAAAAAGAAAGAGAAATATATATCGATCAAAGTAAGGGCAAACCGGAACATGCTATTGAAAAAATAGTTGATGGCAAGTTAGAGAAATTCTTTTCGCAATTTTGCTTGCTACAACAGACGTTTATTAAAGACAGTAAAATGTCTATTAACGAATACATGTTGTCTAAAGTAGCCAAACTTGGAGAGAATATCAAGATTCGTAGATTCACTCGATATCAACTCGGAGGATAGTCTGTCTTATGAGGAAACCTGCATATAAACGAATTTTGCTCAAGTTAAGCGGAGAAGCTCTCAAAGGCAAGAGAGGTTTTGGTATAGACTTTGAGCAAACAGCTATTATTGCAGAACAAATCAAAGAGATACATGCACTTGGTGTAGAAGTTGCCATTGTGATAGGCGGCGGAAACATATTTAGAGGAGTGCCTGCTAGTGAAAATGGGATGGATAGAGTTACTGCTGATTATATGGGAATGATCGCAACAATGATTAATGCATTAGCACTTCAGGAAGTATTGGAGAATATAGGAGTCGTTACCAGAGTGCAGACCGCAATAGAAATACAGAAATTGGCAGAGCCGTATATAAGAAGGAAGGCTGTTAGGCATCTTGAGAAGAAAAGAGTTGTAATTTTTGCGGGAGGAACAGGCAATCCATATTTCAGCACTGATACTGCAGCCGCCCTGCGTGCGGTTGAAACAGAGGCTGAAATAGTGCTTAAGGCGACAAAAGTTGATGGAGTATACAGTTCAGATCCCCTAACTAATAAGAAAGCAAAACGGTTTAGTTCAATTGACTATCTTGAAGTAATAACAAAGAGGCTTAAAGTTATGGATAGTACTGCTATTTCTCTTTGTATGGATAATAATCTGCCAATCGTTGTCTTTAATATGGCACAGAAAGGAAATCTTAAAAAAGTTGTAATGGGAGAGAATATCGGAACTTTTGTAAAGGAGGCAAAATAGAATGCTAAAGCAAATTATTTCGCAGACTGAAGACAAAATGCAAAAATCCATTGAGGCAGTAAAGGGAGAACTGGCTACGATACGAACCGGGAGAGCGTCCGCTTCCTTAGTGGAGCATATTATGGTTGACTGTTATGGCTCGCCGGCGCCGCTCAATCAGGTAGCAGGTATTTCTGTTCCAGAGGCTCAGCTTATCGTTGTCCAGCCATGGGATCAGAATATAATAGCTGATGTGTCAAAGGCAATAATAAAAGCTAACATTGGATTGACGCCCATAAATGACGGCAAATTATTGCGCATACCTGTTCCATCTCCCACTGAGGAGCGAAGAAAAGAACTCATAAATGTAGTAAAGAAGATAGGTGAAGAATGCAAGATATCTATAAGAGGAATACGACGGGATACTATTGCAGAAATTAAAAACCTGCAAAAGAATGGACAGGTGCCTGAAGACGATGCTTTTAGGGATGAGGCACATATCCAAAAAATCACAAATCAGTATATTGCTCAGATTGATGAAATTCTGAACCATAAGGAAAGGGCATTGCTGGAAGTTTGATTCAAATTTCTCTTAATCCTTATCCTTTCTGATCGTGACTATATTTAGTAGTTTGCAAATATAATAAATATTGACGAATGAGGCGTGGTGAGTAAAAAAGAAGAGCTGTTGTCGAAATTAGATCCGAAGAAGCTTCCGCAGCATGTTGCTATTATAATGGATGGGAATGGTAGATGGGCAAAAAAACGCGGATTGCAAAGGGCTACAGGTCATTTTGCAGGTGTGAAAACTGTTAGACGCATTGTAAAAACTTCCACGAACATTGGTATAAAATTTCTGACTTTATATGCGTTTTCCACTGAAAACTGGAAACGTCCCAAAAAAGAAGTTAACGCTATTATGTCCCTGTTTAAGATATATATTAAAAAAGAAGTATCAACATTTAATAAAAATGATGTAAGACTTAATGTAATTGGGAATACAGGAGATTTGTCAGATGATCTTCAGAAAATCATAGATGATGCGCTGAAAAAGACATCTACAAATAAGGGGTTAACGTTTACTTTAGCTATCAATTATGGCAGTAGGCAAGAAATTACGAATGCGGTAAAAAACATTGCGAATGACGTTGAAAAAGGTATTATAAGTAAAGATATAAACGAAAGTACAATCAGCAGATATTTATATACATCTGATTTACCGGATCCGGATCTTTTAATCAGAACGAGCGGGGAAATGAGAATTAGCAATTTTTTGCTCTGGCAACTATCGTACGCTGAAATCTGGGTCACAGATACGTATTGGCCGAATTTTGAACAGACAGAGTATATAAAAGCAATTTTGGATTATCAAAATAGACAAAGGCGGTTTGGGGAACACAACGGATAAGGAAGTGGCTATATGTTACGCAGTCGGATAGCAGTTGCTATATTTTGCATCCCTATTTTTCTTCTTTTAGCATACAACGGAGGAATGGCATTTACGTTGTTTGTCGGAACTGTGTCTGTAGCGGCATTCTTAGAATTCGCCAATCTGGTTAAACACATAAAAAAAGATATTCCTAAATTTGTTGGAGCTTTGAGCTGTGCATGTATGGTCTTTTCATTTTATAGAGGAGAACAAGTATTAGCCAGTGTAATTTTATTTGTTGCATTTCTTATGATACTGACGTTTCAGCTTCTTAAGAACGACATATCAGGTTCAATAGTTACTACAGGAATAACTAGTTTTGGGATAATATATATCGGATGGTTCTTAGCGCATCTTGTTGCTCTTAGAAATCTGTCGCTAGGAAAGGAATATATTTTTACACTGCTGGCTATTACATGGCTTACAGATTCGGGCGCTTACGCAGCCGGTACATTATTCGGCAAACATAAATTGCCCATAATGGCAAGTCCGAACAAGTCTTACGAAGGATTAATAGGAGCTTGTGCTGGAAGTTTTATTGGAGTTATTATTGCAAAATTAATGTTTTTGAAGACACTTACGGCAACTCATATGATTGCGCTTGCAATAGTAATGTTCCTGGTTGGCCAGCTTGGGGATCTATCCGAATCATTACTGAAACGTGACGCAAAAATAAAGGATACTGATTGTAGTATCCCTGGTCATGGCGGTGTTCTGGACAGATTTGACAGCATGTTGTTTACAGCGCCGGCAATGTTTTACTATATTAAGTTATTTTTATAGAGGTAAAGAAAATGAAAAAGGTAAGAGATTTAGCCATGGGTAAAGTACCTCCGCAGAACATAGACGCAGAGATATCTGTGCTGGGAGCTATGCTGGTTGAAAAAGAAGCTATCGGGAAAGTGCTTGAGATATTAAATAGCAAGGATTTTTATAAAGATGCTCACAAAAAGATATTCTCTGCAATAATATCTTTATATGATAAAGATGAAGCTGTAGATTTAGTCACAATAACTGAATGCTTAACGAAAGAGAAATCGCTAAAGGATATTGGAGGACCAAGCTACATATCCGGGTTAGCCAGCAGTGTAGCAACAGCTGCCAATGTTGAGTATCATGCGCGAATTGTAAAGCAGAAAGCAACACTCAGAAATTTAATTAATGTATCTACTAAAATTATTACAAAGAGTTATGAAGGGGATGAAGACGTTGATATAATATTAGATAACGCAGAAAAACTTATTTTTGATATAAGCCAGCAGAAGATGAAAGGAGAATTTGTTGCGGTAAAGTCTATATTGAAAGACACTTTTCAAACTATAGAAAATATAATTGATAAAAAAATTCATGTAACGGGTGTTCGTACTGGGTTTGATGTGCTTGATGACAGAACAGCAGGGCTACAGAATTCAGATCTTATTATCGTTGCAGGCAGACCAAGTATGGGTAAAACAAGTTTTGCTCTTTCCCTTGCTCATCATATTGGAGTTGAAGAAAAAATACCTGTTGGTATATTGAGCTTGGAAATGTCTAAGGAGCAACTTGTACAGCGCATGTTATGCTCAGAGGCCAGAGTTGATATGCACAAACTGAGAACAGGTTATCTTGGAGAACAGGATTGGCCAAAACTTACTATTGCTGCCGGTAGATTATCCGAAGCGCCAATTTATATTGACGATAGTTCTAACCTTTCAGGGCTGGAAGTACGCGCAAAGGCACGACGTCTTAAGGCAACCAAGAATATAGGAATTCTCATAATAGACTACTTGCAATTAATGAGCGGTAAATCGAGGATGGAGAACAGACAGCAAGAGATATCTGAAATTTCCAGATCATTAAAGGGATTAGCAAAGGAATTGAATATTCCCGTTGTTGCGCTCTCACAGTTAAGACGACTAGGAGAAGGAAGACACAGACCTCAGTTATCTGATCTCAGGGAATCAGGTGCTATAGAACAGGACGCAGATGTAGTTTTGCTTTTGGTGAGAGAAGAATTGTATGAAGAGACTGAAGAGAATAGGGGAAAAGCGGAAATAAATATAGGCAAACAAAGAAATGGACCAACCGGTCCCTTTGAATTGGCGTTTATTAAAGAGTATGCTAAATTCGAAAATCTTTCATCAAGAGAAGATGAAGAATTGAGAGAAGATGGAGAATAGAAAACTATATAGAGGAGGAACGATACAATGACAGCTATAATGGATGTGTTTGCGAGAGAAATTCTTGACTCAAGAGGTAATCCGACAATTGAAGTTGATGTGGAATTGGAATGTGGCGCAATGGGAAGAGCGGCTGTGCCATCCGGCGCATCTACTGGAGAACATGAAGCTTGTGAACTAAGGGATGGAGACAAGAAAAGATTTCTCGGTAAAGGCGTTAGCAAAGCGGTTGAGAATGTAAACGATATAATTGCTCCAGAACTTCTGGATATGGATGCTACAGAGCAGGTGGAAATTGACAGTATCATGATCTCTTTAGATGATACGCCTAATAAGGCTAAACTTGGAGCAAACGCAATCCTTGGTGTTTCCCTTGCAGTTGCAAAGGCTTCAGCCATTGCGTTAGAACAGCCTTTGTATAAGTATATAGGCGGCGTTAATGCAAAGGAACTTCCTGTACCGATGATGAATGTTATTAACGGAGGAAGTCATGCGGATAATAATGTTGATCTGCAAGAGTTTATGATTATGCCTGCCGGAGCCGGTTCATTCAAAGATGCTTATAGAATGGCTGCTGAAACATTTCATAGTTTAAAATCAGTTCTAAAAAAGAAAGGATACAGTACAGCGGTTGGAGACGAAGGAGGCTTTGCTCCAAATCTCTCTTCAAACGAAGAAGCAATAAAGGTAATAGTGGATGCAATAAAACTTGCGGGTTACGCTCCGGGAAAAGAGATTTATATAGCTCTTGATCCTGCTGCAAGTGAGTTTTATAAAAATGGCAAATATGTATTGGCTGGGGAAGGGAATATCGTAAAATCATCCTCTCAGATGACAGATTATTACGAAAAACTGGTTGATAAGTATCCTATAATCTCTATTGAAGATGGTCTTGCCGAAGATGATTGGAAAGGATGGGAAATCCTAACAAAACGTCTTGGAAACAAAATACAGATTGTTGGAGATGATCTTTTTGTTACAAACACTAAACGACTTAAGATGGGCATTGAAAAAGGAATCGCAAACTCAATCCTTATAAAGCTAAATCAAATCGGTACGCTGACAGAAACACTGGATGCAATAGAAATGGCAAAAAGGGCGGGCTATACCGCAGTAGTATCTCATCGCTCCGGCGAAACAGCGGATACGACAATTGCAGATGTTGTAGTAGGAACCAATGCAGGACAGATTAAATCAGGTTCCCTGTGCAGGACAGATAGAATTGCAAAGTATAACCAGCTGCTCAGAATAGAAGAAGAGCTTGGTGATACTGCAATTTACAAGGGCAAAGGCGTTTTTTATAACCTCTGCTAATGTATAAGAAAAGACAGAATACTTCAAAAAATAAGTTAAAAAAGATATTACTGGTTGGAATAATTATCCTGTCTGTTTGCTTGGTCATATATGCTTTTACTCCCCTTATAATAGAGCAGAAAAAGCTGAGTAAACAGATTGCAAATCTTAAGAGTGAGATTGAAAAGGTTCGAGAATCCAACGAGAAACTTACCAAAGAGATACATGCTCTAAAGAACGACCCGTTGTACATAGAAAAACTCGCCCGCAAGGAATTAGGATTAATAAGGTCTGGTGAGATAATATATAAGCTTAAGCCAGACAAAGAATAATTCCCATAGTATAAATTTTTCGGCAAGAGAATTGTTTTGGTTAGATAATTTGACCACCCTGATTTTTCTGTCAAGTCGTAGTTCAAAAACGTGAAAATCGCAGTTTTTTCACAAATTTTCACGGTTTTGTTGACAAAAGAGTGAAAAAGTATATACTGTAACTATGACAAAAACATTATATGTTTTTAATACAATCAATCGCTTAAGAGAGCGATATTATATTGCATCTGCCGGTAAGCAGTCGCTTCTGAAATTATTGAGCGAAGCGGAGGTCTCTGAGCAAGTGTATAACTCCAATGCCATTGAGAACAGCACTCTCACTCTTGAAGAAACAGAGAAAATCCTTTTGCAAATAAATTTAGACAGATACATCACTGAAAGAGAAATTTTTGAAGCAAAAAACCTTGCGCGGGTAGTTTCTTATATCAATACAAAAGCCAAAGAACAAGAGCTTACTCTTGAGGTTATTCTGTCGCTTCACAAAATGCTTATAGCGAATATCCGTGATGATGTAGCCGGCAGATTT
>Ga0075121_1000255_pt1 | contig 37640 bp, 35 predicted proteins | sample AntAceMetag02UKG_FD_69793 | JGI IMG/M metagenome (GOLD analysis project Ga0075121, IMG submission 69793) | Saline lake microbial communities from Ace Lake, Antarctica - Antarctic Ace Lake Metagenome 02UKG | ecosystem: Environmental > Aquatic > Non-marine Saline and Alkaline > Saline | place... | reverse complement strand
AACTGCGGATAAAAATCCAAAACGAACTCCGAATCGCGGAAGCGTCGTCAGATCCTCAGATTTTAAAAGAACAGGAACAGCAGCGCTTACATGCAAAAACCTAACCGGACACTACTGACTCCTTAAAGCATAAAAACTAATAATGATCGCTATAGATATTGTTAAAATTTCAAATGACATGCTACAAAACGGTTTTCCTTTCCGATAGGTTTCAAAGAAGGCTCTTGCTTATCACATGGTTCAAAACGATATGGGCAGCGTGGGTGAAATCTACATCCTGAAGGAGGATTTATGGGAGACGGCACATCACCTTTCAGTATAACACGCTTTTTTTTAAATTCCGGATCTGGAACCGGAACAGCGGAGATAAGCGCCTTGCTGTACGGATGAAGAGGCTCGGCATAAAAGTCTGCACTTAAAGCTTTTTCTACTATTTTACCAAGATACATAACTGCAACTTCATCAGAAATATGGCTTATTATGCTGAGGTCATGGGCTATAATGATGTATGCTAATCCCAATTCCTCCTGTAGATCTTTCATTAAATTAATTATTTGAGCCTGAATTGATACATCAAGTGCTGAAACCGGTTCATCCGCTATTATCAATTCCGGATAAAGGGCAAGTGCTCTGGCAATGCCAATGCGCTGGCGCTGGCCTCCACTGAATTCGTGGGGATACCGGCGCATGGCTTCAGATGATAACCCGACTTTTTTTAAAAGCCCTGTAATTTTATCTTCCATATTTTTATCATCGGCCAATCCATGAATTTCTAATGGAGACGCAAGAATGGATCCAATAGTATGTCTGGGATTGAGCGACGAAAAAGGATCCTGAAAAATCATTTGCATTTGACGTCTGACTTTTTTCATCTTTGGACGTGTGTACCCGGTAATATTTTCACCTTGAAAAAATATTTGACCATCAGTGGGCTCAATAAGTTTTAAAATCGTCTTTCCCGTTGTAGTTTTTCCGCAACCGCTTTCACCAACCAGCCCTAAAGTATGCCCGGGTTTTACACTTAAACTGACTCCATCAACAGCGTGTACATGATCTTTTGCTTTAAAAAAGAACCCGGATTTTACAGGGAAAAATTTTTTAAGGTTTTTAATTTCCAAGAGTTCCTCACTCATTTATATTCTCCATTCCCATAGCAAAATACCTTATTACACACTGTCTTGCACTATCCAACATCGCACATTATGATTATTTTCGATATTAAGAAGTTTTGGTTTTCCTGATTGGCATATTTTTTTTCTGACAGGACATCGATTAAAAAATGAGCATCCTTCAGGAAGATAGCACAGGTTCGGCACCATGCCGGGGATTTCGTGCAACCTATTTGCTGAATCAATTTTATTGATTTTAGGAACAGAATTCAAAAGCCCACGGGTATATGGGTGGAGAGGATTTTGAAAAATTGTTTTTACATCTGCTTCTTCAACTATTTTTCCGGCATACATGACAGCGACTCTATCTGCTGTTTCTGCAATAACCCCGAGATCGTGGGTAATTAAAAGGATGCTTGTATTAAATGTTTCTTGAAGACTGAGCATGATATCCAAGATCTGTGCCTGAATGGTTACGTCAAGAGCTGTGGTGGGCTCATCAGCAATTAGTAGTTCCGGATCACAGGCTACAGCCAGGGCGATCATTATTCTTTGCCGCATTCCTCCGCTTAGTTGATGCGGGTATTCCTTTGCCCGCTTTTGGGGTAAAGGAATACCAACCATGTTCAAGAGCTCAATGGTCCGATCTCTTGCTTCTTTCGCATTTATGCTTAGATGGTTAATCATAACTTCATCTATCTGGAATCCTATGGAAAGTACAGGGTTCAGTGAAGTCATGGGTTCCTGGAAGATCATTGAGATTAACCGCCCTCTGATTGAGTTAAGCTCCTGTTCCGTCATTTGCAGTAAATCTTGATCTTTAAAAAGGATTTGACCTGAATGAAATTCAGCAGGAGGTATATCAAGTAGCTTTAAAATTGATAGAGCAGAAACTGTTTTACCGCATCCGGATTCCCCCACAAGCCCCAATGTTTCTCCATTGTTAATATTATAGGATACTCCATCAACAGCTTTTGCCAAACCTTCCTTAACATTAAAATATGTTCGTAAATTTTTTATTGAAAGTAATGTGTCTTTTGGGGGAACCATAATTATTTAGTATTAAAGTTTATTTTTATTAATTAAATTAATAATTTAATTAATAAACACTGTTAACAAAACATCCTATACATGGCACGGTTCTTTGATTGTGATCTTATCCAATGACCGAAAAGCTGGAATCGGTGTTTATCTCCCGGAGTCTGCTATAGAAACCGATGTTACACTCCCGCTTGGTGTAGTGCATAGTGAATTTTACCGGATCACGGTCGTGGTCGTGTCCCTCTTCGCAGGCCTTGATTAATTCGGCCATGAGCACCCCCACCACCGGTGCATTTTTATACTGGTTGCCGGAAGTGCCGATAGCCATGTAGAATCCTGGTAAATCGGACTTGTCGTAGATGGGAATCCAGTCGTCGGATGCGTCGTAGAGGTCCACCAGGCCCTTAGTTTTTCCAGGTATAGACAGGTTTTCAAGGCGCTGGGCTACCCGCATTACCTGGGTTGTCCACTGCTCGGTAAAGTTTTGATTGTAATTGTCCGGGTCGTCTATGTATTCCAGAGTGTCACACTCCGGATCTTCGGAACCAATGAGGACATGGTTGCCTATTTCAGGCCGTGAATAGCAGCCTACGTCACCATCAGATATAATTGTTCCCAGGTTATTATAGTCAAACCCCTCAGGTGCGGGGACGTGGCAGACCTCTTGCTTAAGCGGCCTGGTCTTGATATTCATTCCACTGATCACTCCGGCCATCTGGTTCAGTTGATAGGAGTGAGGCCCGGCCACATTGATCACAACTGGTGCTTCTATCTCGGTGCCGTCGGCCAGCTTGACCCCGGCACAGCAACCGTTCTTTTTAAGAATTTCCACCACATCGGCCTTGAAAAGGTATTCTCCACCAAGGTTCTCGCCGGCCACCTGTACATTGTGAACCGACTGCTTGGGGTCGCTGATGAGACCTGACTCCGGAATATAGATGGCCCCGGTGATGGTTTTGTCGGTGGGCTCACCGAAGCGAGGATCACTGGGAAGAGTGGGGGGGCCAAACTGGCGGGTATCGGCGATGGGCAGCAGTTTTTTGACTCCATCATTGTCCAGCTCCTCGTAGACCACGTGTATCTCGTTCAGTGAAACCATCACATCTTTCAGATAGTTATTTTTTTCGGTCTTGATGACCAAACAACCGGTATTCACGTACTTAATCATACCCGTTGTATCCACCGTGGCCAGGTACTTGATCCAGTCCAGCCAGTAGTAATAGCCCTCTCGTGCCATGGCTACCCCGTCGGGGGTTGAATAGTGCAGTCGGATTATGGCGCAAGATCCGGACGTGGAACCCAGGCCTGATCCGGCCAGTTTGTCCACATTGAGAACCTGCTTGCCCCTTTTGGCCAACTCAAAACCCACACAGGCCCCGATAATTCCCGCCCCGATAACGATGGCATCGTATTTCTTGGTCATGACTTTGAATTCCTTTTTATTTAAATTTTTATTAAACTCGATATTCAAATTTATTATAACCTACTGATAATATAATGTTTAACAAAAACAGTTGAAATGATGGTGTGATTGTTAATTGTAAATAATATCGGATTGCATGTAATTGACATTTGATACGGCAATACAGCCCGTGGACGGTTACATAATATAAAATAGTTATGATATTTTGACAAAAATACTCTGGTGAAAATCCTCGTTTTCGGGTCAGTATATACAAGGATAAAAAAACCTGAACATCTGGTTAAAGCAATCCTATCAGTTCTTATAGGTTGATAATTTCCTTTTCGCCTTTGGTTTTGATCCGTTCCAATTCGGCCAGAACACTCCCCGGCAGGCTCTTTGGCTTGTGGGTCTCCAGGATGCGTCTGATTTCTTCACGGGCACGTGCCTCCACATCCTTTGAACCATCCTCCTTCCAGCTTTCAAAAGGCTGACGAGTGAAAACCTTGGATCGCCAAAGCTCGTCCCGGAAATGATTCAAGGTATGAGGTTGCTGCAGATAATTTCCTCCCGGGCCCACCTTACTGATGACCTCCAGGGCCAAGTGTTCGTCACTGACCTCAAAGCCTTTCAGTATCCTTTTGGTCATGCCGATAATATCGTTGCCTACTATCAATTGTTCCACCGCACAGGCCATTGACATGTCCATATATCCCACATCATGGATTAAATTAAGGCCGGATAGGCCTTGGGCCAGAATGTGGTAGGCCGCTTCCGCTCCGGCCTGAGCATCCAGAGACTTGGCGTCCGTCGCTCCGGCCAGGCCCCAGGTGGGCAGCCCCAGGGATTGAGCCACCTCTGCTTGAGCGGACAGGGCCAGGCTCATCTCCGGAGCGCCTACGCTCATCAGGGCCGTGGCCATATCCAGGATGCCGAAATTGCATCCAAGCCCCACCGGGCAACCCGGCCGGCGCAATTGGGCCACGATAACACAAAACATCGACTCTGCCACACCCTGGACCACTGCCCCGGCCATGGTCACTGGTCCGGTCGCTCCAGGCTGAATAGCTGGTCCCATCATTTGGGGCAGACATCTATCGGCTGCAATTAAAATCCTGCCAGCTACCTCTCCCGGCATGATCAATGGCGAAATCGACTCTGGATAAAGGACCAGGAAAGGTTTTTCCCTGAGTTTGTCCGTGCCGCCAGCTACCTCAGCAGCCATATCGTAAATCAACTCGGTTCCACGGGGAGAGTAGGCTAAGAAAACGATCGGCTTGATGGTGTTGGTAACAGTAGCAACGAATTCGTGCAAGCCAGCAGCCATAGCCGGTACGTCCTGGGCCGATCCCATGGGCATGACCCAATCAATATTCTCAAGCGCATCAGCTACTTTGGCCGAACGGGCCAGATCTTCGACCCGGGTTTTGTGATATTCACCAGTAAGGGCGTCCTTGGTATCCGGGCTGGCCGTTGAGGTGCCATAGTAGCTATTCCGGCCGGAAACATCCATCGCCCGATGGCCCTGTCGGTCGTAAAGAATCCAACCCTTGGGCGCAGTAGACAGGCAGCCCTGTACGATAAACTCCGGCACCTTGACCGACTCGCCCTGAACGATTGCTCCGGCTGACTGAAGCATTTTCCGCACTTCGGCATGCAGAACCTTGAAACCGACTTTCTCCAATACCTCGAAGGCAGCCCGCTTGATCCTCTCAACCTGGTCTTCGGTCAGCATCCGAAATTGCGGACTAGCCTTAGAAGTAGTATTCGTTTGAATCATCTATCTTTCCTCCTTAGGCGCTTGCCCTGAAATTTGATTAAATTAATGGCGAGAAATTTTTCATTGCTCCTGCACGAACAACTTTAAGGAAATTGCCGCAAAAGGCATTCTAACCCAAAAGCAGTCAATAATTCAATAATAAATTTATTCAAATTCCTGTGATACCATCAGCTCTGTTATGAATGAACAAGATATAGTGGTTATTAATCGGACGCCAGTTCTCTGACACCTTGTTCCCTGATTTTTTTAATTTTAGCAAGGAGTTCATCGGAAAGAGGCGGAATCTTATGATTGTCCAAGATATCAGCCAGTCGTTCCTGAATCCGTTGGGCCATATCTTTTTCCCCTTTTTCCTGCCATTTTTCATAGGGTTCCCGGGACAAAAGCTTAGAATCCCATACAGCAGACCGACAATGATCCAGGGTATGCCGGTGGGCAAGGTAATGCCCTCCAGGGCCGATATCTTCTATCACCTGACGGCCAATGGTCTCTGTATCAACCCGGATGCCTTCCATAAATTTTCTTGTCATGCCGATGGCCTCATTGCCCAATACAAGCTGGGCCGAAGAACAAACCATGGCCTGATCCAGGTACCCCACATCATGGATCAGATTAAGGCCGGCAAGGGCTTGGGTAATAATGGAAAAACCACTTTCAAGACCTGCCTGAGCATCAAGGACTTTTGAGTCACTGCAACCGGCATATCCCCAGGTGGGCAGGCCAAAAGACTGGGCCACTTCAGCTTGTGCCGATATCCCTAAACTCATTTCCGGATATCCCACACCAAACACCCCGGATGACATGTTCAGGATCTGCACATTTCCGCTCAGACAGACCGGGCATCCCGGTTGGCGCAACTGAGCCAGGACCAGGCACATCAAAGACTCCGCCGTAATTAGCGTAATAACACCGGCCATAGTTGCCGGACCCGTGGCCCCCATCTGAACAGCAGGCCCGGGTACCTGGGGTATGAAATGATCTGCAGCGGCAAAAATTCTATCCACGGTTTCATCCGGTTGCACCAGGGGCGAGATGGGTTCAGGATAGAGGGCAAGGAATGGTTTCTGTCTGAGTTTATCCATGCCGCCGGCAACTTCAGCAGCCATTTCAAGAACAAGTTCCGTGCCACGTCCTGAATACCCGATAAACACGATGGGTTTTGTGGTATTGGTTACAACAGCCTCAAATTCATATAAATCTGCTGCAATGGAGGGAACGTCCTGTGAGGATCCCATAGGCATCACCCAGTCGATATTTTCACAGGCATCCGCCACTTTTGCACCGATTGCGATATCTTCAACCCGTGTGGGATGAATTTCTCCGGTTCTGGCATCTTTAGTTCTGGGGCTTCCTGTTGAAGTGCCGTAATAACTCTTGCGACCCTCTATTTCAAGGGTTCGGTTTCCTATGCGGTCATAAAGAGTAAATCCTTTTGGAACTGTTAAAAGGCACTGTCTAACCATAAATTCAGGAACCCGGACCAGCTCACCCTCAACAACTGCTCCTGCCTTTTTTAACATGTTTCTTGCCCCTTCATGTAGCACCTTAAACCCTACGCTGTACATAATATCAAAGGCAGCACGTTTGATTTCGAATATCTGATCCTGGGTTAAAATACGCAAATAGGGTTGCCGTGCCTGTGTAGATGCCGAGTTGATCATGCGACCTCCTGTTATCTATTTCTCAAATCCTTGGCTGATAAATACTTTATCAAGGTTGCCGTAATTCCTTTTCTCCATGCTACAATTGATCCGATTCCAACTCAAGTAGTTCAGAAATAATGGAGACATAACCCTCAAGAGACTGCATCATCATTTCAATATTAACCAATTCCGTGGATGTATGGGCATAGCATTCTTCTGTTCCCGAATACCCAATTGTAGGAATATCCATCAAAGCGGATGTCATGCTGCCGTCGGTTCCAAATTTCCAGTACTTTATTGCCGGATTTTGTCCAATTTTTTTTAAAGCTCGAAGTGTCTTTTGGACCAATGTATGTTTTTCATCGGTGATCCACGGCGGGTGATATTTTTGAACTTCCTTTTCATAGCCGGTATAAGATTTTTCTAATAATTTTCTGGCATAAACGGTCGCTTCAAACTGCGGGTCATCTTTTTTGATTTCTTTAAACAAAAGCCTGAATTCTTCTAAAAGTTCTTCGACACTCTCACCGGGCATATATCTTCGATCAATTGAAATTTCACATTCATCAGGAATAATACTCAAGGCCCCCGGCCGGCAAACCAGGTTTGTTATGGTAACGGAACTATCGCCAAGAAGCGGATGGCTGCGCATGTTTTTGTTCAATCTTCTAAATACATAATGAAGCACGGGCATCATCTTTTCAAGGGCATTGATGCCCTCCTGGGGAGTTGAAGAATGAGCGGCCTTGCCTTTTGTCTGGACGACGATTTCCACTTTTCCCCTTTGTCCCAGCACAACATCGAGGCCAGTGGGTTCACATAAAAAAACCAGATCGCAACCAATTTTTTTATCCGGAAGTGTTTGTTTGCATAAATATTCCATGCCGAACATTTCCGCCGCTTCCTCATGGACAACTGCGGAAAAAATCAAATTTCCTTTCATCACACCCCTGTTTTTTAATAATTTCAGTAATTTCATGGTAAACAGTTGGATGGAGAGCCCTCCCTTCAGATCTGCCGCACCTCTTCCGTGTATATTGCCGTTATCATCAATTTCCGCACTGAAAGGATCATACGGGTGCCAATTTTTAATGTTGCCGGCAGGTACAACGTCGAGATGCCCATTCAAGAGAATATTCACACCGTTTTCCTGTCCTCGTATAACACCGACGACGTTTCCAATACCATCAATAAAAGCATCATCCAGGTCAAACTTTTCGAGTTTATTTAAAATTACTTTTGCGAGTTCCCCCTCCTGACCGGTAAAAGATGGTATTTTTATAATTTCTTGTGTAAATTCTATAACCTCTTTTTGAATTTCTTCAATTAATTTTATCATTATTTCAAACACTCCTTGTTCAGCGAGAGAGTATACCTCGAACAGCAACAATTAACGAAATCAAAAGTTAAAGCTGCTTTTGTGTATAGATGAAAAATGTCCTCTGATTGTATATGGTCTTTCACCTTATTTTTTCCTCTTTAAACTCCAAACGGCCATCTTGGCGTAAAATTCTGATTACATACAGGTGAAAATTTTCATCGCCTATATTTTCATAATATAGAAACATATTATCATCTCCTCCGGATATATTAGCGCTGGCTGTCGTACCGCACATAAAATGGTAAAATCGATGATCGGCATATAGATCGTATGTCTTTTCAAGCCTTAAGCAGTGATCATGACCACAAAAAACAAATTCAATTTTCTGTGAATTTACGAAATCGATTAATCTGCGGGAATTCATAAAAAGATCCAAATTCGTACCCAGGAGCGGATAATGGGTGAGCAGCAGCGCCAGATCGTAAGTCATGCCGCGCATTTTTTTTTCGATACTATCCAGGATGCTCTCTTCAACAAATCCGTTATCATTAAACACAAGAGTGTTATCAATACCGATGAACAGAACCCTTTTACCGTCTATCGTCAGGATCTCTAAAAAATTAACATCGGTAAAATTTTCTTTCAGCCTAGTTATCTTACGATCCAGAAAGAGATTCTGCTTTTGGGTTTGCCGATGGTCGGAGGGAAAGATCACCTGTGGATTGTAAATATACTCTTTGAAGAGTTCATGTCCAACCAAGTTTCTTTTGTCATGATTTCCAATAATTGCCATGAAATGTTCACAATTTATCTTATTTAAAAATTTTTGCGCTTCGACGTATTCGCATTCACGACTATCGGTAGTGGTGTCACCGGTATCAATAACCACATCGGCAGGGTAAGAATTAATTTTTTCAAGTAAAATTTCATCGTCGCCATACCAGTGGCGTGGACCAAAATGCAGGTCGGACAAATGTAAAATGTTCATTTCTCTCTTTTCTCCTTCAAAATATCTCAATTCTTAGTAACTAAATTCTGATTTAATAAAAAAGATAAAACGAAGCATTCTTCGTCTTAAGGCTAAGCCGCATTAAGAGCGATACCACAATTTTTCAATATTCATTTTTTACTTTATAAAGCGATCATCAATTCAAGGTCGGGTCCAGTCGATCGCGAACCCAGTCACCGAGAATACTCATGGCAAGCGTTGCGAGAAATATGGTAATGCCCGGCAATACGGCGATCCACCAAGCGGTGGTCAGGTAATCCCGGCCAAATCCCAGCATGTTTCCAAGACTGGTCATGGGCGGCTGGATGCCAATGCCGAGAAAACTTAAGGAGGTCTCCAGGATGACGGTACCTGGGAAGTTGAGGGTCATATTCACGATTAACGCGCTGGATATATTAGGAAGAATATGGCGCAGGTAAAGCCTTATCGGGGTTGCGCCAAGGGTGTTGACCGCAACCGCGTAACCATGGGTCCTGGCCGACAATGTAAGTCCACGTGTAAGTCGTGCGTAGCGCTCCCAGCCATAGATACCCATCAGGCCGATAAACAATGTCAGGCTGTTGCCCAAAAAGGCGAGCAAAGCCAATGCAATGATGAAAAACGGCAAGGCTGCTTGAAAATCAACAGCTGCCATCACAACGTCGTCCACCCAGCCGCGAAAGTGGGCTGCCAGAAAGCCGAGTGCAGTTCCCAGAATTGCACCGATGATGGTGCCTAAAAACGCGACCAGCAGGCTCAGGCGGATTGAAAAAATGAGGCGGCTAAGCACATCGCGTCCAAGGTTGTCGGTGCCAAATACATGCTTCCAATCACCGCCTTTCATCCCTGCAGGCGCTTGCAACCGTGCCCGTAGATGAATGGCCGTATACTCGTAGGGGGAGATAAACGGTGCAGAAACAGCAACGAAAGTCATAAACAGCAACCATAGGGCTGCAATAATCACAAGCGGAGGGTAACGCCCGAAAAAGCGGCGCAGCCGGGTTCGAAAGTCATCCCTGGGTCGCCCGGCAGGACGCGTTAACAGTGATGCAACTTGTGGATTGTCAGCCATAATAAATCCTATTATTCTTTTGTCTGGAGATCGCTAACCCGCGGGTCCAGCCACCCGTAAGAAAGGTCGACGATCAGATTGGCGCTTACCATGGAAACCGCAATCAGCAGTATAGCCACCTGCACCACTGCCAGGTCTCTGTTCGCCACCGAATCCACCAACAGCCGCCCGACACCGGGCCAGGCAAATACGTTTTCGGTAATGACGCCACCAACAATCAGGCTGCCGACAAAAAAGCCGGCGACAGTAACGGTTGGAATGGCAGCGTTCGGCAGTGCGTGTTCTCGAATCACTTTTCGCCAAGGCACACCCTTGGCCATGGCGGTACGAATATAGGGTTGACTGAGTACTTCCAACATCGACGAACGCATAAACCGCGCGAATACGGAAGCCTCGGCCGTGGCCATCGTGATAACCGGCAGAATATAGTGCTGCCACGTTTCGCTGCCGGCACTGGGGAGCAGTCGCCAAGTCACTGAAAACAAGAGAATTAGCAATACACCCAGAAAAAAGTTTGGAATACTCAACCCCATAACAGCCAGGGTCATCGTGGAGCGATCTATGGCGGTGTTGTGGTGAAGAGCCGAGTAGATACCCGCAGGGATGCCGATCAGAAAAGTAAAGATCGCGGTGATCCACATCAGGGAAAGGGTTTTCGGGACACGTTCCATCACCACCTCAACCGCATCACGGCCGTCCATATAGGACTGCCCGAGGTCTCCATGAAATATGTTGTCAACGTAAATTAGATATTGCTTCCAGATGGGCTTGTTCAAACCCCACGTTTCACGAAGTGCTTCGATAGCCTCAGCGCTTGCATCGGGCCCATAAATCTGAAGCGCCGCGTCACCGGACATACGCAGGGCAATAAAAACAAAGGTAACAATAATACAGATTGTTATAAGGGCTCGAAAAATTTTATGTAATAAATATCGGGTTGACACATTACCTCCTCGGCCTGATCACGCTTTACCGTGAGCCACATGGCAGGCGACCCACCGACCCTCCTTAGAAGGCTTCAATTCGGGTATGCGCTCCTTACAAACTTGCCTGGCCATATGGCAACGTGTATGGAAACGGCAGCCGGGTGGAAGATCAACAGGGCTGGGCGGATCGCCTTTCAAAAGAGTCCGTTTACGTTTAAGCCCCGGCTCCGGAATCGGTATGGCCGAAAGCAACGCCCGGGTATACGGATGTGCCGGACTATCGAACAACAATTCGCCCCGGGCCAATTCAACGATCTTACCCAGGTACATGACGGCGACTCTTTCACAGACGTGGCGCACGATGCTCAGGTCGTGACTGATGAATATCATGGTCAAACCCATGCGCTTGGTTAGCTCGGCGAGTAAATTGATAACCTGGGCCTGGATAGATACGTCAAGCGCTGAAACCGGTTCGTCACAAACCAGCAGTTCAGGATCGAGCACCAGCGCCCGGGCCAGGACAACGCGTTGCCGCTCTCCCCCGCTTAAGTCAAATGGATAGCGGTCAAAGGTGTGATCCTTTAAGTCCATAGCTTGCAGAATTTCAGCAGCTTTATCACGGCGCTCTGATACACCGGCAATGTTATGGATGAGCAACGGTTCGACAACCTGATCGAAAACATTCATACGCGGATCCAGGGCGCCGAGTGGATCCTGGAATACATACTGCATCTGCCGGCGGAGTTTACGCCACTCGCCGGGTGGAAGTCCGGAAATCTGCCGGCCTTTGAACACTACACTGCCCGAGGTCGGGGTGTCGATGTTCAGCACCAGGCGGGCGATAGTGGATTTCCCGCAACCGCTCTCACCAACAATACCCAAAGTTTCGCCTTTGTTAATGCTGAACGATACACCGTCAACCGCTTTGAGATCGACTTTCTTTTGGGCCAGCCAACCACCTCTTCGAATTTTATAGTACTTCATAAGGGCAGTGGCTTTCAGCAACGGCATTCCGTTTCCTTTCTGCCGGGATACATGTGAGGCCCCTACCTGTGTATTCACTGTTGCAGCCCTCCTCGTTGGGGATTAAAGCAGGCGATACTATGGCCGTCCGGTCCGATAGCAAGAGACGGCTGGTTGAGCTTGCACTCCTCTAAAGCAACCGGGCAACGTGGTTCAAAAGCACAGCCTTGCGGCATTTCGTGAGGGGCCGGCACGGATCCTTTCATGGGATGCAACTTATCAGTACGACGATCAATCCGGGGCAATGAGGCGAGCAACCCGCGAGTGTATGGATGGTGTGGATCAGCGAATATACTCTTAACCGATCCTTTCTCGGTAATCCGACCACAATACATCACGGCCATTTTATCGCAGGTTTCCGCAACAACAGCGAGGTCATGGGTGATTAAAATAATGGACATCCTCAATTCCTTGCGCAAGCTGCGAATCAGCTCGAGTATCTGAGCCTGAATGGTCACGTCCAGAGCCGTCGTCGGTTCATCTGCGATGAGAAGCCGGGGACGGCCGGCCAACGCCATGGCAATCATTGCCCGCTGGCTCATCCCGCCGGACATTTGATGCGGGTATTCTCTCAGCCGCTGTTTCGGATCGGGAATGCCCACGCGGGCCAGCAGACGCCGGGCTTCTTCACGGGCAGCCTGACCCGTTAATCCCAATTGTTCCTCCACCACACCTTCAACCTGGTCCCCGATCGTATCCGTGGGATTCAAAACAGGTGTATCGGTATTGTAAGTGATAGATTCAATCACTTGGCGGCCGATGGTGTGAACCGGATTAAGAGAACTCATGGGATCCTGAAAGATCATCGCGATTTCACGACCCCGCATCTGCGTCAGCCCCTTCTCATCAAAACCCAGCAGATCCTGTTTTCGATAGCGCACATTCCCGCGGATAAGCGCCCTCGGTCCCAGCAACTGCATCACAGCCATGCATGTGACGCTCTTGCCACTGCCGCTTTCGCCCACCAGTCCCAAAATCTCGCCGGGATACACTTCCATATCTACCCCATACAGGCATCGCACCCAGCCGGTGGGTGTATCGAAATCGACGGTAAGGTCCGATAGTTGAAGCAGTGGCTCTCGCTGGGATTTTAAAAGGGGTTCTGAGTCTGAGTGATCTGCGTTCATGGTCAAAACCTTATATGAAACTGGATTAACTAAATTAAGCAATTTTTTTAAAAGAGGTGTGTCGAAATCCTGATAAATAAGGGTTTGCGCAAGCAGATGGCATACCCTGTGGACATGTCAATGATTTTGTCCAAACATAGGCGGGAATACGTTATAAGTTTGGTGCGGATTGAATAAAAAATCGTTGTTTGGCTGTAAATCAATCCGAACATCCGATTGATGAACGGTGGCGTCAGGAAAAAACGCCACCGTTCATCTCCAGGTTTTTCAGGTTACCTGAAGCTCAGGTTAGCCGCCGTAAGATCCATGTATTCAGCGGGGTACGCCGTCCAGTTAATGTCGTCACGCTTGCCGTAAAACATCGTCATGGCATGCAGCGAGATTTGAGTCGGCTCTTCGTAATCACAAATTTCCAGCATCCGGCGGATCGCCTTGCGGCGCGTCTGAAGATCGGTGCTGGTTTCGAGCACTTTGCCGAGTTTGTCGAACTCCTCCGGAAGTTCTATCATTGGCTCTTTGCCCATATACAAATCTGGTTTACGGCCCCAGTATTGGGGGCCAAGGCGGCGCCAGGTCATGCCCACAGGGTCCAGATAAAAGGCGGTGTTGGACAGGTTTATGACATGGCGGGTGTCATCGTTTTTCAGGATCTGTGCCCAATTCTCTTTCATATCAAGCTTCACCTTCAGACCCACTGCCTTCCACATCTCAACCAGAATCTGGGCCGTGGCCACCTCCTGAGTGTAGTAATTAGACATCAAACGATAGTATATCGTCTGACCTTTATAGCCCGACTTCTTGATCCACTCCCGTGCTTTGACCGGATTATAAGGAACGCCGGGATAGTCCTCAATCCACATATCACCGAACAGCTTCATCTGAAAGCCATTGGGAACGGTTGTGCGACCGTGGTAAAGGGTATCGACAATGAGCTGACGATCGATCGCCATGACCATTCCCCGCCGAAGTTCGACGCTCATTAAGTCGTTCGTGGTGTCAAAATTGACGCTTCGTACATTGCCGATCTGTCCACCAACGGCAGATATGCCTTTAGTCTCATCGATGCTCTTTAGCTGATCGGGCGGGACTTCCGTGATGATTTGATATTCACCGGTGGTAAGCCCGGCGATACGCGCGGCGACTTCGGGCACAACCTTGAATGATACGGTCTTGGCCGGAGCTTTTTCGCCCCAGTAATCATCAAACGCCGCCAGCTTGATGGAAACAGCGGTCTTTATTTCAACAAGCTTATAAGGCCCGGTGCACACAACGTTGCGGCACCAGGTGTTCCAATCCTTTGCCGCCAGATAAGCTTTCTTGCTGATAATTTCGCTCATATAACCGGCAAGACGTTTTTCAAGCAGAAAATCGGGGTCCTTGCTCCTGATCCGAACGGTGTAGCGGTCGACGACTTCCGGCACTTCGATGCCCCCTATATACATTTTGGCAAACACGCCGTGTTCCTTGTGGAAGAGACGCTCCGGACCGAGACTGAAGGCAACGTCTTCTGCCGTCATCTCCTCACCATTGTGGAATTTTACGCCTTTGCGCAGCTTAAACTCAAGAGTTCTGTCATCGAGACGCTTCCATTCCGTTGCCAGACTGGGAATGAGTTTCTGGTTATCATTATAATCAACCTTGATTAATGCCTCCCCTACGTTCCAAAGAATACGCATATGTACATTGCTATTTTCCGTCATAGGCTCCAAAGTTGGAGGAATCTTTTGTACCGCCACTACAAAATCCGGACGGCTGTCGGCTAGTGCAGGCGATATTGAAAAAGCGCCCCATATCATAAAAACCGCAAGGACTCCTAAAAAAACTACCCGTTTTCTGTTTTTTTTCTCCATCATTTTTCTCCTTGTGTGTGGTTAGGGTTTGGCATTTTGACGGCCCTGCGGTGTCCGGTGGCCTCCACGTGCGATGGCCAAGTGTCTGGATATCGAGGATGAATCCATAGGAATAGCGCCACTTCAAGCCCCAGTTCACATCAAATGGACTGACGGTTTATCCGTCATCTACTAATTAATGCCTGACTGAAAAGCCAATAATAACGTATTTTCAAAACGTTAAATCAATATTATCAAAGGAAGTTTTGTTTAATATGAGAGTTGGTAGTGTCGGGATATCTTCCTTAAAACTCATTTTTAAAAACTAAAGATTTCTATTGTTGATACACTCGTAAAAAGTCCCAATATTTTATTTTGACCGCAATATATAGTATCTTAAGCTCTTATTATGCCTGTATGTTGTGGTAAAAAATCGTTTCTCCGACTTTTTACAAGACCATCATTGTTAAATAAACCGCAATTTTCTGTTAATGCGACAATTTAAAGTTTTCGTTCATGCGCAAATTAAAACGTCGCGGAGATTCTATCCCGTTGCAGGAAGAGTAAACTGCTTTTTATTAAGGTCACTCGTTAACGAGTCGGCAGGGGATATTGAAACGGTAGCCTCCGGCTTGTAGAGCCTGCAATTCAGAGAGAACATTGAGCGCTAAAATCGGAACCTTATTATTCTGAATAATTAATTTATTAGTTTCGGTAGAATAGGCGCAATTTTAAAGTGAAAATGTTGCATTGTCAATAATTTTTTTAAATTTATTGCATTTATTGCAAAAAACGAAGGCTTTTTTCTTGACATAGCAAATATTGAATACTAAATATTCCCCAATATCGGCGTCTTCCGGAAACTCCGAGAGCGAATATTTGCAACCTGACATCAAGCCTGATAAATAGTGTGGTCACGAAGAAAAATAAAAGAGATCTGAAAATACCGGCGGTAGCCGTTGCAAGGTCTCATAAATCATGAATGATAAAGCGAAAAAAGGCCCAAATTTGAAATGCATTACAGCCATCACTCCTACTCTTTGCAGGCTGATGGAGATATCTCCTCCCGAGCTATCTGAGCAATGTTTTCTTGATGATGTGGTCCAGGCAGCCGAACGTGACGGTATTACAGGCGTTGAAAAATGCCTTGTTTACGCACCCGATGCTGTTGGGCTGCAAATGTATCAAAACTTCAGACCCTTATTTGATTCTGTCTTGAAGCATGCCCCGGGATGAATCCCCGGGCTGCCCGGATCCGGCAGAAAAACTTCCGGCTAAATTGTTATCCAGAGGGATTGTGATGAAATTTATGGTATGCACATCCGGAGACTGGGACGAGTTTGAGTAAATCCCTGAAGTGACGGCCCTGGGCGCCGGAATCGAGTTGCAAAATTACGGGCTGAAAGGATGTCAATCGCCTGAAGCATGGGAAAAAAGACTCCGCAATCATGTCGCTGTTCGGGAAAATGACCTGGGGCCCCTGGCTGTTCATGGGCCGTTTATCTGGATCGAATACATGCACATTGATCATCTCCTCAGGGAGGCTGTTTCTCAGCGGATGGACTTGGCTTTTCAAGCGGCTACTGAACTCAATGCAAGCAGACTCATTCTTCATACAGGATTTAAGCAGGAAGTCCTTATGTTTGATTTTTTTGATAAATGGGTCGAAGACACAGCAATTTTCTGGCGGAAAGAGATTGCCAGGTATGCCGAACAGGGTATTACTGTGGTCATGGAAAATGTCGTTGAATCTGATCCTACTGTTCAGATCGAATTGCACGACCGAGTGGGTAATGACTATTTCAAGCTATGTTTGGATGTCGGCCATGCGAATCTCTTTTCCAAATTGCCGATTGCTGCCTGGATCGAAAAAATGGGCTATAGGCTTGTTCATATGCACATTCACGACAATCTGGGCCGATTGGACGAACATCTCCCTTTGGAAAAGGGGAATATCCGGTTTGATGCTGTTTTTGAAGCGTTGCACCATGTTGTTCCCGATGTCACGGCATCTTTGGAAGTCAATTCATCCCGAACTGGGCGAAGTTAGAACCAAGCCCGAATATTTTGAAACACCCCTTTCATGGGCTTTACTATATCACTCGCCATACTGATGGCCAGTCGATTATCAGAAACAGCATTTTATGGGAGGCAAATGGAATGATTAAAGATTTGCGTAATGAAATCAGCCTAAAAGAGCGGCAACATTACCTGGATATGGCTTTAGAGTATACCAGGGAATGCAGACTGCTTATAAATTCCACTGTCTTATCAGGCTTGAAGGTTAATTTTAAAACTGATGGTAGTTTGGTAACCACAGCAGACATTGAGGCAGAGAAATTATTCAGGCGCAGGGTAGAAGATACTTTTCCTGAATTTGGAGTAATCGGTGAAGAATTCGGCGCCTCAAATCCCAATGCTGATTTTCAGTGGATTATAGATCCCATCGACGGCAGTTCCGAAATTGCTAATGGAATGCCCCTATTTGGTACGATTATTGGTTTACATTACAAGGGGCAACCGCTTATCGGCGTGATAGACCATCCTGCATTCAACATTTGCTGTTATGGTGGTTATGGACTTGGAACTTTTTGTGACGGCAAGAGAACCATGCTTGTTGATTTCGAAAATGATCATTTTGACGGAACGGAAAGAATTGGAACTGCTACGAGATCAAATTTCATGCGATATGGCGATGACAGCCATTTGTTCGACAAGCTAGTTAAAGCACATCCTAACGTTCGAATTTATTTTTGTTGCTATATTCATACTTGTGCCATTAACGGTTCGCTTGATGCAACAGTCGAATGGAATATTCGGATCTGGGACATTGCTGCAACCCGGGTATTGGTTGAAGAGGCCGGCGGCAAATTTGAACTGATTCGCCAGACGGAGCAACCTGGAGTAGGTACCGTCTATTGTGCTGTTTTCGGTAAGCCGAAACTTGTTGCGGATATCGTAAAAATATTGAAAGATACACCATCCTCCAAGATAGTGGTTTGAGAATCATGATCATCCGAATAAAAAAATAATGGAGAAATAATGAACATACTGCATATCTCGGACCTGCATTTTGGCCCTCGTCATTGGGAGGGCAATGATAAAGCCCTGCTGGATAAAATCAACTCATATCCGGCGGATATTGTAATTAATACCGGAGACAGCACTTCTGATGGGCTGGAAAATGAGTTTGAGGGGGCTGGAAATTTTTTCCTGGATCGGGAAATTACAAAGATCAATGAAAACTTCACGGATCTTAATTTTATCAAAACTCTTTCCGTTGATGGTGAATCCGTACTGATTATCAATATTGATTCCAACGAGCTATATGAAGACAACGGCTTTATCGAGAAGGAACTTTTAAGATCGGTTTCCAGGCAAATCAGTCAAACGTGTTACGATAAGACCCTGCTGCTGACCCATCATTCGATTCTGGGCACCAGTGGGGCCCCGCTCAAAAATTCCTTTGGCTTACTTGATTTTGTAAGAGATCATAACATCGAGCATGTTTACTGCGGCCACACCCATGAACTGGGATTGGGAAAATTCACGGATCTATACCATGGACACACATTTACCCAGTACATGTGCGGCACGCTCTCGTCCTGTAACCACAAAAACGATGATAATATGTTTTTGTTTTATGAAAACTGGGGCACCGATCAGATGCATGTGCATCTGGTAAGAATATTTCCGGAAGGAAACAGGTTGCAGTTCAAAGAAGAAACGATATCTTAAAATTGAGCGATCAGCAGTTAGCTTTTAGCAATTAGCACAATAATTTCAACATATTGTCAAAGGTCATCATTTCACCCAATGGGTGAAAATCGCATTACTGGTAAACTCCTATAATATAGGAGCTAATCGCTCATCTTAGGTTAAAACATGAAATAACGGTTCGGACTTCGTGATTTGATAAGGAATGAACGATATGCGCTTAACGGATGAGGACAAACGCATCCTCGACGGCAAACGGGGAGAGGCGGCACGCATCGCCCTTTCGGTACTGGTCGATCTGGGGGAGCTTTTCGGCGCTGCGGAGCTCATGAAGGTGTCCCAGGTTCATATCGACGCGACTTTATACATGGTGGAGGCCGGGCTGGAGTTTGCTGAAAAAATGGTCGACATGGGCGGGAAGGTAGCGGTGCCCACCTCTCTGAACCCCAGTGCCATAGACCTCCAGCGATGGGAGGCATACCGGGTTCCGGCTGAAACCCTATCAAAGCACAAGCGTCTGGAAGAGGCCTATCTGAACATGCGGGCCATCCCCACCTGGACCTGTACTCCCTATCAACACGGGATCATTCCACGGTTCGGCGAACAGATTGCCTGGGGCGAATCAAATGCCATTGCTTTCGCCAACTCGATCATCGGGGCCAGAACCAACCGGTACGCAGACCTCATGGATATCTGCGCGGCGATCATCGGAAAAGTCCCGAAATTCGGGCTTCATCTCACGGAAAATCGAAAGGCCGGAATGTTGATTCAGCTCAAAGATATTACCGGCGATATGTTTGCAGACGATGCGATATACCCGCTGCTCGGGTATATCCTGGGTGAGATGGCCGGAGATCAGGTGGCGGCCATCACCGGAATCCCTGAAAATGTGACAACCGGCAACCTCAAGGGATTTTGTGCTGCGGCCGCTTCTTCCGGCGCGGTCGGCCTTTTCCATATGGTGGGGATTACCCCGGAGGCCCAGACGCTGGAGATGTGTCTTCACGGGGGTAAACCGCAAACGGTTCTTGAAATAACCCCTCAGGCAATCAGGGAGACGGAAGAGAAGCTCCGGACGGTGAAAAATGACGGCGTTGATCTGGTTGTCACCGGCTGTCCGCATTATTCCGCGGCCGAGTTTGTACGCCTGGTGCAACTGGTCAAAGGTAAAAAAGTACACCATTCGGTTGTTTTCTGGGTATTTACGAATAGAACGGTTTATGCATGGATAAAAAACAATGGCATTCTCTCCGATCTGATCGCCGGAGGAGTTATGGTCTTTACCGATGGATGCCCACTGCAATATCCCCGGGAGGCCTGGCACTTTAACGCCGCCATGACCGATTCCGCCAAGTTTGCCAATTACTGCTTTTCCCAGAGAGGCCTTGATGCGGTCTTTGGCGGTATGGAAGACTGTGTGGAAACAGCCATTTGTGGAAAAATCCGGCGAAAGGAAGCACCGTGGCACTTAAAATAACAGGCTGCTGTGTGGTACCCGGGATTGCAAAAGGGGAGGTGCTGGTGACCTCCCAACCCATCAGTTTCTGGGGCGGTGTGGATCCCGCCACCGGCCTTATCAATGATCCCCGCCACGATCTCTTCAGAAAGAGCATTGCCGGAAAGGTGCTGGTGTTCCCCTTTGGCAAGGGGTCGAGTACCGGTTCACTCATTATGCTGGAGTTGGCAAGGGTGGACAAGGCGCCGGCTGCCATCGTGAATGTGAGAACCGAACCCATCCTCGCCACGGGACCCATCGTCATCAATCATTTTTACGGCAAGCAAATCCCGATTATATCCCTTGATGAAAATTCATTCCGGATGCTGAAAACAGGGCAGCATGTAACCGTCAATGCTACGGAAAAATTCATTGTCCTGCACAATTGATACATCAGAAGAAAGTGTATAATCAAGAAAATGAAACCGGCGGAAAACTGCGAATGATTGCCTGGTGACAGTGTACAACCCCTTCAATCTGTTTATAAAAGGTGGGCTGCCCCAAGAGTCGGCGGACGGTCTCTTTTCTAGGAATTCTAATAAAAAAGCAGATTCCTCCCTTTGAGATATCCGATAGTTCTCCCCACTCGAACTCCGATATTCTATAATAATATCAAAAAGATAAATACTTATCAAGCAAAAAAATACCTTTTGGTCAAATACGATACTCTCGCCAAAACAGGATTGGATGGCGAAGTCAAAAGCACCGCGCTTTCGATGCACCTGAATTAACTTATTGCACCCTGCGCCGCATTGATATAACATATATTCTTTGAATCGATATTAATTTTACTTTGTCACATTACTCTTCGGTAAAATCTTCCAACAAACCGGAAACAGGGTGCACCGACTGATAAGCGTTTTCATGTGACCCGGTAATTTTTATTGTATTACGGCACCCCATATTGGAATGCCTGTGAAACAGCTTACACCCGAAGGGTAAATCATATGGAACGCAGCATTTCCAGCCCCAAACCTGAACCGGCACTGGATATTGATGCAGTGGCCGCCCGAATCGCAAAGACCCAGAAAAAAAACGGTGAAATTCCATGGCACTCCGCAGGTAAGACAGATCCCTGGGACCATATTGAATCCGCCATGGGGCTGACCATCGGCGGATATTTCAAAGAATCCCTGCGGGCATATGCCTGGATAAAAAAAATGCAGCTTGCCGATGGGAGCTGGTATGCGGCTTACCAGGATGGATCACCCATAGATCAAACCCATGACACAAACATGTCATCCTACATTGCAGTGGGTGTCTGGCACTACTATCTGATCACCAAAGACGCTGCTTTCCTGGCGGACATGTGGAAAACCGTGCATGCGGCCATGGAATTTACACTGTGCATGCAGGCCCCGGGAGGGGAAATTTACTGGGCCAGGAACCAGGCAGGTGTTATCGACCCCATGGCACTGCTCACCGGCTCTTGTTCCGTGTATATGAGTCTGAAGTGCGCTCTGGCCGTCTGCGAAAAACTGGTCCGCGAAAGGCCCGCCTGGAAAACGGCATTACTCCGGCTTGAAGAAGCCATACGGCACAGACCCCATCTTTTCAATATGACAAAGTCCCGGTTTTCCATGGACTGGTTCTACCCCATTCTCTGCGGAGCCCTCGGCAATGAGCCGGCCCGGGAAAGAATCGACAAATTCTGGAAAAAATTTGTCGTTGAGGGTCAGGGCGTCAAATGTGTTTCCGACGAACCCTGGGTAACCGTGGCGGAAACCGCGGAATTTATTTTAACCCTTGCAGCCATGGGCAGGCAGGACCTTGCCGGAATCATTTTTAACTGGATCAGTGAAAAACACTTTGAAGACGGCTCCTTCTGGTGTGGATTTACCGTTCCGGATATAATCGTCTGGCCCGAAGAAAAAATAACATGGACCAATGCTGTTTTGCTCATGGCCGCCGATGCCCTCTATCACCTGACACCGGCCGCCCGCATTTTTTACCACGATGCCTGGAACACTTCCAAGCTTGATTCAAACCCGATTTTCAATGATTTTTAGACGGCATTTTTTCATAAAAGGCAGGTTCTCTTGAGAAGAGATCATCGTCCCTATTTTTTAAAAAAACTACACCTCAAATTTCAGGAGGTCTATGTCAAACATTTTCTGCGTCCTCAGTTGGAATCCCTTGGCCCCGATTTTACATTTATGAAACCCTGGCACGTAGAACTATTTGGATCGCCCATAGAGATCGGCAAATGCGTCAATGTAATCGCCACATCCGACAACAGGATACGGCTTTCCGTATGGCCGATGAAAAGCAATTCGGGGCGCATCAAAATCGGTGACTACTGTCTTATCTGCCCGGGGGTTCGAATCGGCTGCGCGCAGGAAATCATCATCGAAGACAATTGTATGATCGCCAGCAATGCCTATATCACGGATTCGGATTGGCATGACCTCTACAACAGAATCGCAGGCGGCAGGACCTCCCCGGTGCGCATTGAAAAAAACGCCTGGATCGGTGACAGTGCCATCATCTGTAAAGGTGTAACCATCGGTGAAAACAGTATTGTCGGTGCCGGCTCCGTTGTGACCGGATCAATCCCGCCCAACACCATTGCCGCCGGCAACCCCGCCCGGGTCATCAAGGCCCTTGATCCCAAAGAAAAAATAACCACAAGAGATGTCTGGTTTTCCAATCCGGCCCGCTTGTCGGGCGAGATAGACCGGCTTGACCGGAACAACCTAAAGGGCAACACAATGCTGCACTGGATCCGTCACAGCCTGTTTCCCAGGGACGGAGAGTAGGCCCGGCTATTGCACTGACGGGTGCAATATTCAATTCTCACTATTCGTTTTCAAAAATCAGGTGCTGCCTTCCTTGCAGGCAAAATTCAAGTATTTAAAAATCAGACCGGCAGCCATAGCGATCAGCCCGCTGACCGCAAACAATGTAAACATGCCCGCCTTTTCATATAAATACCCGCTGAGCAGAAACCCCGCCATCAGTCCCATACCGTAGGTCATGGCATTGTTGGCCGCCTGTCCAAGAGCCTTGGTCCCACTGGGCATCATCCGATCGATATAAAGGATGCTGGCCACATGAAAACTCCCATATGTAACGGCATGCAGCAACTGGGACAGCAGAAGAACATGCCAGGAGCGGGCCGAAAAAAGGATCAGCCACCGCAGGGAAGCCACGCCAAAGGAAAAAATCAATACGTCCTCAAGGTCAAAGCGTTTAAAAATGGTGTCTGATTTTATCATTACCAGAATTTCGGCAATGGATGCCAGTGCCCAGGCCAGGCCGATAAATGTCTTGTCGTAGCCAAGGTTTTCAAGGTGGATTGAAAAAAAACCATAGTAGGCTCCGTGACTCACCAGCATCAGAAAGCCGCACAGCAGAAAAATCAGGATCTGCGGCTTCAGAAGCAGGCGGATGGGAGACCTTTGCGAAAAGGGTTTTGAAACCGAGACTTCCGGCATTCTCAGTGCCCCTATCGCCTGCAGAGCAGATCCGCCCAGAATCAGCAGCAGGATGATGCTCACCGGGTAAATGTCCATGAGCCGGCCGATGGAAAAAACAACGAGGATAAAACTGATGGAGCCCCAGGCCCGCACCCGGCCGTAGCTTTTCTTTTCCTCCCCAAGAACATCCATGGTAAAGGCCTCCAGCAGAGATATGATCGGGGCATAAAACACGCCGTACAATATGGTTATACCCAGCATCATCACAAAATCAGAGGTACACAAAAACAATACCCAGACGGCGGTACTGGTAATATTACATAAAATATAGATGGATCGTCGTGCATGAAACCGGTCCGCCAGCGCTCCCCACATCAAAGGGAATATGATCATGGTCACCGTTTTTGCAGCCGACAATACACCGATTTGAAACCCGCTGAAATGTAAATGAAAGCAATACAGATTAAAATACGGTAAAAAAACACCCATCACTCCGAAATGCAGAAAATATTGGGTGCGGATAACGTTTTGGGGTGAAAAAATCTGCTTGTGTTCCATAGGTCCATGATACTTGATTTTCAATCCGGCCGCAAAGAAAATATGCCGTCATTCATCAAAGATCCGCTTCAACCGGACAAACAACCTGCAAACCGTATTCTCCCCGCTTAACCTCCGATGCATTGAATATTCTGTGTATCTATATCTTTACAAAGCCCTGAAGCAATGCTAATATTTTTATATCGGTATGCCGGTACAGCCATCCCGAACACTTTTTATGCGGTCCTAATCAAGCATGTGGGAGTTTAGCAATGAATTATATCAAAATACGATTTGGTGGTAATTTTGATCATTTCGAGAAAAATATTGACGATATTTTTCGAGGCATGAGCCCTGGCTTTGCACTTTCTGAACATACCTGGAAGCCCCAGATGGATATTTATGAAACACCCGAAGAAATCATTGTGCTTGGGGAAATCGCCGGTGTCAGCAAAGAAGACCTGGAGCTGGAAATCAATCGAAAGGCCGTCAAGATATCCGGCACCCGGACGGAAATGTCCCGCATGAACAATATGACCTATCGGCTGGCTGAAATCCAGTACGGTAAATTTGAAAGAACCCTGTTTCTGCCGGCGCCCATAGACACCGACAAGGTAAACGCTGCCTATTTAAACGGATTCCTTCAAATCAAACTTGCCAAACTCCCCCGTGACATAACCTGCAAAATTGCAATTTCAGACGGGTAGATGGTTTATTTCTTTTATTCGGAGGTTTAGATGACACAACCGATATCACCGGAAGACGCTACCGGCAAACTACCTGAACGGCTGCCGATTATGCCGTTATTTGACTCCGTGCTGTTTCCCAAGATGGTATCTCCCCTCGTGGTCATACAGCCCGAAGCCATCAAGCTGGTCGATGAAGCAATGTCCAGGGATCGAATGATCGGATTTGTTTTATCCCACAAACAACCGACATCACAGCCACAATCCAAAGATGATCTGTATTCCGTGGGAACCAACACGCTTATTCTGAAAATGGCCAAAGGCCAGGACAACACGGTCCAACTGCTGGTACAGGGACTGGAACGATTTACCATAAAGAAATATCTTTCTGAAAAGCCCTATCTCATAGCCCGGGTGGCCCTTATGCAGGATGTTGAAAAAACAGATAAGGAAACCCAGGCACTGATGTCCAATATACACGGGCTTTTTGAACAGATCATCCGGCTTTCTCCGGGCCTGCCCCAGGAGATGGGGGCCATGGCAAGAACAATCAATGAGCCCGGCACCCTGGGTGACATGGTGACCTCCATCATCAACGCCAAGCTGAATGAAAAACAGGACGTTCTTGAAATTGCCGATGTTAAAAAACGGTTAAAAAGAGTCAATAAACTGGTAAATTTTCAATTGGAAATTCTTAAACTGGGCAATAAAATTCAAACCCAGGTTAAGGGCGATCTCAACAAAAACCAGCGAAATTATTACCTGCGGCAGCAACTCAAGGCCATCCAGGAAGAGCTGGGAGAAAGCGACCAGAGCAAAGTCGAAATCGAAGAGTACAAGGAAAAAATAAAGGCCGCCGATTTGCCCGAAGAGGCCCGCAAAGAGGCGGAACGGGAGCTGGAACGTCTGGCGCGCATGCATCCGTCTTCGGCCGAATACACGGTGGCATCCACCTATCTGGACTGGGTCACATCGCTGCCCTGGCATACCAGCACCCCGGATAATCTGGACATCAAAAAGGCCGTAAAAATTCTGGATGAAGACCATTTCGGCCTGGATAAGGCCAAACGCCGGGTTATCGAATACCTTGCCGTCCGGAAGCTGAAACCCGAATCCAAGGGCCCGATTCTGTGCTTTGCAGGGCCTCCGGGCACGGGAAAAACATCTCTGGGGCGATCTATTGCCCGGGCACTGGGCCGCAAGTTTTATCGAATCTCCCTGGGTGGCGTACGGGATGAAGCCGAAATAAGAGGCCATCGCCGAACCTATGTGGGGGCACTCCCCGGCCGTATCATCCAGGGAATCCGGCGTTCGGGATCAAACAATCCGGTTTTCATGCTCGATGAAATCGATAAGGTAGGCAGCGATTATCGAGGCGACCCGTCATCCGCCCTGCTGGAAGTTCTGGACCCGGAACAGAATTTTTCTTTTTCAGACCACTATCTGGATGTTGCCTTTGACCTGTCCCAGGTCATGTTTATCACAACCGCCAACATTCTGGATACCATTCCGCCCGCCCTGCGGGATCGAATGGAAGTGCTCCAGTTGCTGGGGTATACCCCGGATGAGAAGATCAGTATTGCCAACTATTTTCTCATTCCCCGCCAGCGCAAAGCCCACGGCTTGAAAGCCGGCCGGATATCCTTGACCAAAGGTGCCGTCAAACGGATCATTTCAGGTTACACGCGGGAAGCGGGGCTGCGTAATCTGGAACGGGAAATTGCAAATATCTGTCGCGGGGTGGCAACTAAAATAGCCATGGAAGAAGCATCTGCCGTGGTGGTTAAAGTCAATGACTTGCACAAGTACCTGGGTCCGGTCCGTATCACATCGGAGGCAAAGGCCCGGGTCTCCACGCCGGGCGTAGTGATGGGCCTGGCCTGGACACCGGCGGGCGGCGAACTTCTGTTTATCGAAGCCGCGGCCATGAAAGGCAAGAAGGGCTTGACCCTGACCGGCCAGCTCGGGGATGTCATGAAAGAATCCGCCACCACGGCCCTGAGTTTTATCCGGTCCCATGCGGATGCTCTGGAAATCGACGAGAATTTTTTTGAAAGCCGCGATATCCATATTCATGTGCCGGCCGGTGCCATTCCCAAGGACGGACCATCGGCGGGTGTGACCATGCTGACGGCCCTGGTATCTTTGCTCACCGCGAAAACCGTCACCAAAGACCTTGCCATGACCGGTGAAATCACCCTGCGCGGCCAAGTCCTGCCCGTGGGCGGCATCAAGGAAAAGGTGCTTGCCGCTCATCGAGCCGGCATCAAAACCCTTATCCTGCCGAAATGGAACGAAAAAAACCTGCAGGACATACCCAAAAAAGTGCTAAAAGAAATCGATTTTCATTTTGTTGACAAAATGCTGGACGTGTTGAAATGGGCCCTTAATGAAAAAAAGCCGCCGGTAAATCAACAAAACATGAGTTGAGCTTCTATGAACAGACAAAATAGAGTATCTCTTTTTCTGATACTGGTTGCTTGCACTCTGGTGCTCTTATTCCTGCACGGATGCACCCGGGTCCGTCCTCTGCCCGGGCCGCCGTCTAAACCACCGGCAAAGACACCCGGACAGCCCAGGCCGTACAAAGTAATGGGCAAATGGTATCAACCCCTGCCGCATGCCCGGGGGTTTCAACAAAAAGGCATTGCATCCTGGTACGGTAAAAAATTTCATGGCCGCAAAACTTCCAGCGGCGAAATTTATAACATGTATGCCGTTACCGCTGCCCACAAAACGCTGCCCCTGGGTACCTACGTCAGGGTACACAATCTTAAAAACCATAAAAAAATCGACGTCAGAATTAATGACCGGGGCCCTTTTGTCCGCGGCCGAATCATTGACCTTTCCTATGGCGCCGCAAAAAAAATGGGCATCGTGGGTGCGGGTACGGCACCGGTGGAAATCATCGCCCTTGGCCGGCCAGTGGCCCCCCAAAGTACAACATCCACCGCACCTGCCTATATGCCCATTGATTTTTACAGTGGTAATTTTACCATCCAGGTCGGCGCTTTTTCAAATCCCGACAATGCGGCAAAACTGAAACTCAAATTAAGCCGGATCTATGAAAATGCGCACGTCGTCAACGACCAGCATGAAAAAAAGGCCCCCTTTAAAGTTCGCGTCGGAACCTGCTCGACCCTGGACCAGGCCACAAAATATGAAAACCGGCTTATCCAAAACGGATTTCCGGATGCCTTTATTATTGCAGAATAATTAGAAATGTAGGGGGCAGATCTTATGCCTGCCCGGCAGTGAAGGATAAAAAAGAAATCGCGTGGAAAAACCCAACAAAAAATTTATTTTTCTGGACCGGGACGGAGTTATCAACCGGGATTCGCCCGACTACATCAAGAGCTGGGCGGAATTCGAATTCCTGCCCAACAGCCTGAAGGCCATACAGTATCTGACAGAGAATAATTTCAGCATCATCATTATCACCAATCAGTCGGCAATCAACCGCGGGATGATTTCTGTTAAAAAGCTCGACCATATCCACCTTCGTATGCGGGAAGCCTGCCGGGACCACGGCGGCAATATCCGCGACATATTTTTCTGCCCCCACACGCCTGCCGAAGGGTGTGAATGCAGAAAACCCAGACCAGGTCTCATTTTTCAGGCCCAAAAAACATATAATATCGATATCCGGACCACCGCCATGATCGGAGACAGCGCCAGAGACATTGAATGTGGCCGCAATGCCGGCTGCAGGCAGGCGATTCTGGTTCAAACCGGAAATTTTCATGAGGCCCGGCGGCTGCTGGCAGAAAAAAATATTCAGCCGGATTATATTGCCAAAGATTTGTTTGACGCAGCTCTGCAGATAGTCGGTCATGAATAAAAAACCTGTCTCCACCCTTGAAGGGCGCCTGGAACATATCACCTACCACAACGCGGACAACCACTATACCATTGCAAAACTGAGTATCCCTAAAACCGACAGCCGGGTCACCATCGTGGGCACCATGGCAGCGGTCAGCCCCGGCGAAGCCCTTACGGTTGAGGGATATTGGGAGCATCATCCGCGATTCGGGCCGCAGTTTCGCATCCATACCTATTCGGTCCATTTGCCGGCCTCTGCGGATGGTATCCAAAATTACCTGAAATCCGGCTTTATCAAAGGCATCGGCCCGGCCATGGCAAAACGGCTGGTACGTTGCTTCGCCACCCAAACGCTTGAAGTCATAGAGCAGACTCCCGGCCGGCTGCAGGAAGTCCCCGGTATCGGTCCGGCCAAGGCCGCAGCCATCGTTAAAGCCTGGAATACCCACCATGGTCTGCGAAATCTCATGAGGTTTCTTCAGGAAAACAATATCCAGACCTCATACAGCGGCAAAATATTTAAGGCGTATGGCGGTGACGCGGTGGAGATACTCAAAAACGACCCGTACCGGATCGCCGGTGATATTCCCGGCATCGGTTTTATCATTGCCGACACGATTGCCCGCAACCTGAACCTGTCTTTAGACACCCCCGAAAGAATCCGGGCCTGCATTCTTTATCTCCTGGAGCAGTTTGCCGCCGACGGCCATACGTTTGCGCCCCCGGAGGATCTGCTGGAACGGTGCGATCGCCTGTTTCAGATCCAGCCGGAAGAGATACTGCCCAACCTGGAAATGCTGGCGGAAAACAGGGAAATCATCATCGATACCGATCCGGCCGCCACAGAAATAAAAATGATTTATCTGAAACCTCTGCATGCCGCCGAAACAGGCATTGCCGCCAAACTCAAAGCGCTTTTATCAATACCGATCATACCGCCTGACCTGGGGCCGGAAGAGATCACCGCCAAAATACTGGAGAAGCTTGCCATACAACTCTCCGACGAACAGATGGCGGTGCTGGAGGGAATCCTTTCTCATCGGGCTGCAATCATCACCGGTGGTCCCGGGACAGGCAAAACCACCCTGATTCGCGCCATTGGCGCCATCTTCGGGGCTCTGGGCAAAAGAATCATACTGGCGGCACCCACGGGCCGGGCCGCGCGGCGGCTTTCCGAAGTCACCGGCCGAAAAGCCGCAACGATTCACCGGCTCCTGGGGTTCAATCTGGCCTCGGGATATTTCGAGAAAGACCGCAATGATCCCCTGGATGCCGATGTGCTGATTGTCGATGAAGTCTCCATGGTGGATACCCCGCTGATGTTTCATCTGTTGGATGCTTTGCCCATGCAATGTGTTCTGATACTGGTGGGTGATGTTTTCCAGCTTCCGTCCGTGGGACCGGGAAATGTTCTTTCAGATCTGATTCAATCGGACGTATTGCCGGTCTTTTATCTGAACGAGGTTTTCAGGCAGGCCAGGGAAAGCGCAATTATCATGAATGCGCATAGAATCAGAAACGGCGACCCGCCTTTGTTTGAGCGCCCTGATGAGTCCGACGACCTGTCCGAATTTTACTTCATCGAACAGCGAGATACGGCAAAGATCGTGGAGACCATAGTCGAACTGTGCAGCCGGGCTATCCCCAAAAAATTTTTCCTTGACCCGGTGCAGGATATCCAGGTGATTACCCCCATGCACAAGGGCGATGTGGGCACGATCAATTTGAATCAGGTGCTGCAGAAAAATTTGAATCGCCTGCCCGACGGCGCCGAAAAAATCCAGCGGTTTAAAACCGGGGATAAGGTCATGCACCTGAAAAACAACTACGTAAAAGAGGTATTCAACGGCGATATCGGCAGAATAACCGTCGTCGACAAAAACGAAGAAACGCTTACGGTGGATTACGAAGGCCGAATCGTCCCCTATGACTTTGCCGAACTCGATGAACTGACCCTGGCCTATGCCATATCCATCCATAAATCCCAGGGATCCGAGTATCCGGCGGTCATTATTCCGGTCACAACCCAGCATTACGTGATGCTGCAGCGAAACCTCATCTATACGGCCGCCACCCGGGGCCGGAAACTGGTTATCCTCATCGGCACCCGCAAGGCCCTTGCCATCGCCCTGAAAAACGACAAACCCCGGCAGCGGCTCTCGTTTCTGGCTGAGCGGTTAGCATCCTGAGACTTCCCGTTTCTTTTATCCTGAATAATCGTACTTGACTTTTGGTAATTTATTGGTTACCCAAGACATCTTTCGAGGTTAACCAAAACAGGATAAATTTATCGTGAAGGGGAAGATACTACATATTCTTACGGCGGAAAACAGTATTGTCTCGGGTGAAAATCTCAGTTCCCGGTTGGATATTTCACGGGTTTCGATCTGGAAGCACATCAAGAAGCTGCAACAGCTTGGATATATCATTGATTCATCCCCCAAAGGATACCGCTTAACATTTTCGCCTGATATCCCCTTTGCATGGGAATTTCCGGCAAGAGAGGCAAAGATTCATTATTTTGAGTCGGTTACATCCACCATGGACATCGCAAGAGACCTGGCCCGCAAGGGTTGTCCGGACTTTAGCGTGGTCATTGCAAGAGGGCAGACAAAGGGCCGCGGCCGGTTGAAGCGGGTCTGGGATTCTGCTGCCGGGGGCCTTTATTTTACCCTGGTGCTAAGGCCGCTGATCCCGCCGGTAATAAGCCCGATGGTTAATTTTGTCATATCCATCGTCCTGGCACGCACCCTTCGGGAAATGTTTGCCATCGATGCCATGGTGAAATGGCCCAATGACATCCTGGTAAACGGGGAGAAACTATCGGGGATGCTTTCCGAAATGGATACCGAGGCGGATATGGTCTCCTTTATCAACATCGGGCTGGGTATCAATATAAACAACGACGTGCCATTGGTTGAGCCCAGGGCAACCTCTCTGAAAAAAATTCTGGGCCGCCGGGTATCCATCAAAAATTTCCTGGAAACTTTTTTAAACAATCTGGAAAGCCGGATGAAAAATGAAACTTTTAAAAATGTTATTGCCGAATGGAAACCGTATACCATGACCATTAACCGCACCGTGACCATCGTGACCCATCACCGACGACTTCAGGGACTGGTGGTTGATGTGGATGACACCGGGGCCTTGATACTCGAACTGGCGGACGGATCCCGGGAAAAAATCATCTATGGGGACTGTTTCCATGGGGAATATAATATAGCATGACTTCAGCAAAACAACTTCGCATGACCGTCTATGCATCGCTTTTTGCAGCCCTGATCGCAGCCGGGGCCTATATGGCCATCCCCATAGGCCCGGTTCCCATCGTACTTCAAAACCTGTTTATTTTTCTCGCCGGTCTTCTTCTGGGGCGCAAATGGGGCCTGACCTGTGTAACGGTCTATCTTCTGGCCGGCATTCTCGGACTGCCCGTATTTGCCGGCGGCACCGGTGGAATCGGACGGTTGATCGGCCCCACCGGCGGCTACCTGATCGGCTTTCTGCCGGCGGTATTTGTGATCGGCCTGATTTCAGAAAAATTTCCGCGCCGTCAGTTTATCGAAGTGACGGCCATGGTTTGCGGCACGTTGATTATTTATGCCTGCGGTGTTAGCTGGCTTGCGCTGCTGACCGGTATGTCGCCGGCAAAATCCCTGGCAGTGGGAATGGTTCCTTTTCTGCCGGGCGATGCCCTGAAAATTGCCGCGGCCCTGCCCATTGCAAAGGCATTGCGGCCGATCCTCCGTAAATAAAGTGAATAGTGAAAATGGGAGAGTGAAAACTTATGGTATCGCTCCGCTCTGTCTTTTCATAAATCAAACTATCAAGCTAAAATTTAAGTTCACTTTTGGAATACTTATTATTTTCCGCGACCCTGCAAGAGATGCAATATGAATATGATTGAAATCAACAACTTAAGTCATCGTTTCTCAGACGGCAGCATGGGGATCGAAAAGATCAACCTCACGATCAAGCGGGGTGATTTTGTCGTCATTGCCGGGCGGAACGGTTCCGGTAAAACAACTCTGCTGCGCCATTTAAACGGTTTATTGCACCCCCATTCAGGGACCATAAAAATCGCAGGTCTGGCCGTCGCCGGAAATCTTACGCGGATTCGACAGATTGTCGGCATGGTTTTTCAGGATGCCGACAGCCAGATTGTGGGTGAAACCGTTTATGATGATGCGGCATTCGGCCCGGAAAATCTATGCCTGACCCATGCCCAAATCAAAAACCGGACATTGAAAGCCCTGGGTGCGGTGGGCTTGACCGACCTTGCCGACCAGCGGCCCCACCTGTTGTCGGGGGGTGAAAAAAGAAGGCTGGCCATTGCCGGAATTCTAGCCATGAATTCAAAAGTGCTGGTCTTTGATGAACCTTTTTCAAATCTGGATTACCCTGGCGTACAGCATGTATTGCGGGAAATTGTCACACTCCACCGCAGCGGCCATACCATTGTGCTTTCAACCCATGATCTGGAAAAGGTAATTTCCCATGCCGACCGCCTGATTATCATGGAAAAAGGAAAAATCGTCAAAAATGGCGCGCCGGAAACAACAATCCTGGAGGTTGAAAATTTCGGTATTCGTCTGCCGTGCGCCTTTCGCGCCGACCCGGGCCATTCATCATGGCTGAACTGACCCTTTTCGGCTACCAGGCCGGAAACTCCCTTCTGCACCGGTTTGACAGCCGGTTCAAACTCGGATTTCTGTTTCTCCTCAGCATTGGCACCATGCAGGCGGATGCATGGTCTATGGCCGTGCTTTCGCTGCTTTGCGCCGGTCTGATGCGAAGCACGGGCCTGTCCATGGTTTCCGTATGTAAGGAACTACGCTATTTTTTCATCCTCCTGGCCTTGATTTTTATCTCCCGGGCACTGACAACTCCCGGCATTCCCTGGCTGACCTTCGGTGGTATAGTCATTACCCGACAGGGCGTGTATACCGGAATATTGGTATGCTGGCGTATTTTGTTGGTCATCGGGCTGGGTCTTCTTTTTGTCAGTTCCACCCGGACATCCGAAATCCGTGCGGCCCTGACCTGGCTGCTTGAACCGGTACCTTTTATCCCGGCAAGCCGGGTGTCGACTATGATAAGCTTGATTGTTCGATTCATCCCTGTTATTTTCAATCAAATGCGGGAAACCGACGCGGCCCAGCAGGCCCGTGGAATCGGCAACCGCAAAAATCCGATTTACCGGTTACAAAAATTCATGATTCCCCTGGTACTCTCTGTTTTCAGGGATGCGGATAAACTGATCGTTGCCATGGATTCCCGCTGTTACACGGAAAAAAGAACCGCTGTCGAACTGGCGGCACATAAAATCGACTGGATCGGACTTTTCGTGGTTTCCGGGGTATCCCTTCTGGCAATTTTGTTGTAATCGTATCTCATTTTTTAATTTCAGATGACTTGTATGATTGAAAAATAAATAATGACGGCATTCTATCAATTTTAATAAAAAAGGCAGAGCGGAGCGATTCCACAAATTCTCACTTTTCATTTTTCACTATTCACTATTGTTCCGGTATCTCCAAGTTTGGGTATAATTATAAAAAAGGAGTCTTTTTTTGAAAATTATAATCGTCGGGGCCGGTGAGGTTGGTTTTCACATTGCCGGCTGTTTTGCCCATGAAAACAAGGACGTCGTGGTGATCGACAAAGATCCGGAAGCGATTCGTCGAATATCGGATAAAATCGACATCCAGACCGTCATCGGTTCGGGCAGCAGTCCGGTGACCCTTGAAGAGGCCGGAGTGCGCGAAGCCGAGATCCTCCTGGCCGTGACCGACAGCGACGACACCAACCTGGTGGCCTGTCTGATCACGGATATGCTGTCTTCGGCTACTAAAAAACTGGCCCGTATACGGGATGCCGATTATGATGCCTACCAGTCCGCCTTTCGGGATCATGCCCCGCATATCGATACGATAATCAACCCGGAAACCGAAGTGGTCAAGACCATCGGCCGGCTCATGAGTGTTCCCGGGGCCGTGGATGTGGGGGAGTTTGCCGACGGCCGGCTGAAGCTCATCGGTATCCGCATGGATGAAAACACCCGGCTGACCGGAGTGCGGCTCTCCAGGCTGCCGGAAATACTCAAGGACCGGCAACTTCTGATCGCAGCAGTGGTTCGTGACGAAGAACTGATTATACCCCGGGGCCACGACCGGCTGAAGCCTGGTGACCTGGTTTATTTTATCAGCGAGGCCGATAAACTGATCCATACGCTGGAAATCTTCAACAAGCATACCCAGCCTGTAAAACGAGTGCTGATTATCGGGGGCGGACGCATCGGTTTCAGGCTGGCCCGGCAACTGGAAGAAAAATCGATCCACACCAAAATCATTGAAAAACGGACCGATCGCTGCAATGAACTGGCAGATCGGCTGAGCAAGGCGGTGATCCTGCATGGAGACGGGACGGATCAGGGGCTTCTGAACGAAGAAAATATCAGCGATATTGATTTGGCCATTACATTGACAGGTGACGAGGAAACCAATATCCTCGCCTCATTGATGACCCGGCGGATGGGAGCCGGCAAGACGATCACAAAAATCGGTAAGTTCAGTTATTTTCCGCTCATGTCGGCCATCGGCCTCGAGCAGGTGGTAAATACCCGGCTCTCGGCCATCAATACCATCCTGCAGCATGTCCGGAGAGGCAAGGTCCTGTCGGCCATGTCCATCAAGGGGGAACAGGCCGAAGTTCTGGAGGCCCTTGCCCTGGAGACATCCGACATTGTCGGAAAACCACTTAAAAAAATCGCTTTTCCCAAAGGTGCCCTGGTCATCGGCATCATGCGGGGAGAGGATATTCTGGTCCCCTCGGGTGAGAGTGTTATAGCGCCCGGGGACCGAATCATCATATTTGCCGTCCGGGAGGCGATTCCCAGGGTTGAAAAAATTCTGGAAGTAAAGCTGGAGTATTTTTAATGCGCTGGAAGTATATTTTTTATATCATCGGAATCTTATCGCTTTTCCTGGGGCTGGCCATGATATTCCCCCTGCTGTGGGGACTTTACGAAAAGGAACAAAGCTTCATTCCCCTGGCCAAGGCCATGGGGATTACCCTTTGCGTGGGCCTTTTGCTCTACCGGTTCTGCAAGAGCCCGAAAACAGAGTATATCACCCAGCGTGAAGGCATGGCCATCGTTGCCTTGAGCTGGACGGCCATCGGCCTTTTGGGCGCGCTTCCGTTTTACCTGGACGACTCATTTATAAATTTTACAGATGCTTTCTTTGAATCGGTCTCAGGTTTTACCACCACTGGGGCATCCATTTTAACCGGTATTGAATCGCTGCCAAAGGGGCTTTTGCTCTGGCGCAGCGTTATCCAGTGGCTGGGCGGCATGGGGATCATTGTCCTGTCTTTGGCCATCCTGCCGTTTCTGGGGGTTGGGGGCATGCAGTTATACAAGGCCGAGGTACCGACACCCGTGCCCGACAAACTCAAACCCCGCATCCGTGAGACCTCCGTGATCCTGTGGAAGGTGTATGCGCTGATAACCCTGGCTGAAGTGCTGCTGCTGTGGCTGGGCGGCATGAGTCTGTTCGATGCGTTGAATCACGCCTTCACCACCATGCCCACCGGCGGGTTTTCCACAAAAAATGCCTCTGTGGCCCATTTTAACAGTGCCTATTTCGACTGGGTCATCCTCGTGTTCATGGTCCTGGCAGGTATCAATTTTTCCCTGCACTACCAGATGCTCCGGGGAAAACCCCTGGCGTTCTGGCGCGACAGCGAATGCCGTTTCTTTATAGCCACCATCGTCGGGCTGAGCCTGGTGGTCAGTTTTAATATTTACGGCAGCGTGTATCATTCGATTGTTCAGGCAATTCGATACGGCAGCTTCCAGGTGGTGTCCATTGTCACCACCACCGGATTTGCCACAGCAGATTATGAACAGTGGCCGGCCATGTCCCAGCTCATCCTCCTGCTGTGCATGTTTCTGGGGGCATCCGCCGGCTCCACCGGAGGCGGAATGAAATGCCTGCGCATCATGCTCTGCTGTAAATACTGTTACCGGGAACTGTTTGCCATAATTCATCCCCGGGCCGTCTCCCATGTCAAGATCAATGGCAAAACCGTTCCCGATGACGTGATGCGAAGTGTTCTGGTGTTTCTGGCCCTCTACATGGGACTGTTTGCCCTGTGCAGCGTCCTTTTGGCCGGGACAGGGGTGGACTTTGTTACCGCCTTTGGGGCTGTGGCCGCCGCCATCGGCAATATCGGTCCCGGCTTCGGCATGGTGGGCCCGGTGGAAAACTATGCCCAGATACCGGTCATGGGCAAATGGCTGCTGATCTGGTGCATGCTCCTGGGACGACTGGAGATCTATACGGTGATTATTCTGGTTGTACCGGAATTCTGGAAAAAGTAGACTGGGGCCATGCAAACCATAAAAAACGCTTTTTATACATATTTCCTGTTGACAAGAAATCAAAATAGCGCTATTAACCCATTTTTTCCCTTGTAGTAAAGGGCCGTTAACTCAGTTGGTAGAGTATCTGCCTTTTAAGCAGAGAGTCGCGCGTTCGAGTCGCGCACGGCCCATCAATACGGATTCTATATATGTCCCCATCGTCTAGCTTGGCCCAGGACACCGGCCTTTCACGCCGGCGACAGGGGTTCAAATCCCCTTGGGGACGCCACCCAATAAAAAAAGGGTTTAGATGAAAAATCTAAACCCTTTTTTTT
>Ga0075121_1000254_pt1 | contig 37716 bp, 27 predicted proteins | sample AntAceMetag02UKG_FD_69793 | JGI IMG/M metagenome (GOLD analysis project Ga0075121, IMG submission 69793) | Saline lake microbial communities from Ace Lake, Antarctica - Antarctic Ace Lake Metagenome 02UKG | ecosystem: Environmental > Aquatic > Non-marine Saline and Alkaline > Saline | place... | reverse complement strand
AATGATTTTTGACTCATATCCATGCCTCCTTTTCGGGTGTCATCTATTTTGAGGCAACGGCCTTTTTCTCTCCCTCACCACCCTCGGCCTTCGGTGTCATCTATTTTGAGGCAATGCGGGCTTCCACAAAGCCAACGAATACCTGCGCGAAATCCGGGAAGCGGTGAAATAATGGCTTGGCTTACTACAGGTGCCGATGAAGTGTCAGAGGAAAAGACCGAATCCTTCGATGTAATCGATGCAGCCACGGGCAAAGTGACCGGCATCAACCGCATCACCAGCCGCCGTCTGGTCCGGATCACCGACTACGAGCAGAAAAGCCATCAGCCGGACTTTGATCCGGACATGTGGGTCAGCGAGGCATCCATTGGTGGTTGGTTTACAGGCCCGCGCTGCATTCAGCATCGCTTTAAATTCAAAAACATAACCAAGATGCTGTTGGAATTTAAGCGCATTGAAGGGTTTGCCACCTGGCAGATCGTTGGCAACAAATTTGAGGCCATCCCGGCCGAATCTAACCCGGCAGCTGAAACATAGGCCATGGGCGCTCTTTTCCAACTATCCATGTTTTTCCCGTCCGGCAAGGGCCGCCTATCCCGCATAGAAGACATGCTCGACCTGCATTCCCGCTTCATCGAAGGCATCGAGGCCGAAGACCGGGCAACCGTCCGCCGCAACGCCAGGGGCGGCATCACCATCGGCGCCCAGGCCCGCTCCGCCTCCGGCACTGGATCCGCCTATGCCTCCTACTTCAAGCTTTACAATGCCACCACCACAGCCGGATCCCCCCAGATCGGCGTCACGGATGCTGGCTGGCTTGGTACCGGCGATCCAACGAATTGCGGCGTGGATAAAGTCAACGGCGTGAGGGTTGATATTCCAGTCTTTACTGAGACAATGACAGCCATCGGCATCTATTATGTATGGCTCCACTCCTGGATAGATGAATCGACGGGTGAACATGCTGAAATCATTGTGGGCGATGCTGGCGATACCGACGAACCGGACAATCCGAATGACGGCGACGGATACGCCAGCCAGCTCCTTGGCCGCTTTACTATCACAAGCACTGATTCTGTACTGTCCATGACGGACACAACGCAGGATTATCTGCGCGGTGGTGAACATATTGAAATCATCATCGGTGATTGTGCTGGCGGCGCGGTAGAGGATATATGAGTCTGCTCTGGAAACAGGGAGCGTTTGTTCTCAAGAATCTAGTCACAGGGCTTGTCTATAAATGCCGTTGTTGCCCTTGTTACGAGTGGGGAATTGGGCTTGTGTGCGAATATCCATGTGGCGATGCTCCAGCAGAAAACAAAATAACAAGCATAACAATAAATAACGTAGGCGCACACAAGGCGATGGATATAGCTATTTTCTCCGGCACTCCGATTGGATCAATCGCTTGCGCGTCATTCAATGCGCCATATGATGGAAGCGCGGTATTTGAAACATTCATAAATGGGGTTGGCTCTGGAACTTCTACTATTTCAATGACAAGCGGAGCGTCCGTTGTATATAGCACAACATTTTTTGATAATGACATTCTGGAAGATGGAGCGCACAAAATAGAAATCAAAGCGACTCTCACAGAAACAGCAACGAGCGATGAAGAGGACTTATATCGACACGCTTGCCTATTAGTCTATGACGCAGGGACGCTAGAGAGTCCAGATTGCGCCGTAATGCCATACGCGCTTTATGAAACGTCTGGTGCCGTTGTAGCCGTGGGGCATGGCGGGGTAAGTGACGCATTCAAATTTGGACTGATGTTCGGCCCATATAATACAAAAATTGATGCAGAATATGTTTATACTAACTGGGGCGGCCTAATTAGGGAGTGGAATAAAACTTGTCATTGCATTTGGGAATGTGGTCCGGGCGACGACGCAATGTATGCCTCTTGGGTAAATAACATTCTTTATGAATCAACAGGATTGACAGACTGGGCGTGCGAGGTCGCTATGGAGTGGGAAATTGACTCAAATTTCTACGGTACTGGGTCAGTTGAGTTAGAATCTGAGGCCGGCCTCATATTGTGGGATAATACGGACGGTAGCACCACAATAACAATCCCAGCGTGTACGAAGGTAGGGTTCAACTTTGGCATACAAGGCTGCACTGGAGAGTGGCAGGTGAATATATACAGCACAGACGGTCAGGCGACTATTTGCTGTATTGATGAGGTTGGGGGTACATACGAAGACGCGGTAATAACCTATAGCTATTCTACCGGAGAAGGAATCCCAAACACTTCAGACGACCTAGCAGACTACTTAGAAAATTGGGAGGTATAAAATGGCATGTTGTGGACAACATAGAAAGAGCAGCCCGACTCCAGTGGGGTCTAAGAAGCGAACAGGGAGCCATCTCATCTATCCAGCAGAGGGGTGTGTCCTTTGTGCAGAAAAGCACATATCAACCGCATACGCATTGGCTGGCGAAGCTGGATACATCCCCGTGAATCGACAGCGGATTATAGGCGAGCTAACGGCCTGCGCACTTCATCTATTCAGAGAGCATAAAGAGCTTTCGGAAGCTGTGCGAACCATCCGCCACCAGATTCAGCAACGGCGCGAGAGCGAAATCGACTGGTTGCCGGTATTAAAGAAAATTGACGATTTAGCAACGAAAGAGAGCACAACATGAAAACAAGAATCTTTATCACAGCCGCAACCCTCTGGATGCTGACGGCATCCTCCCTGTTCGCGCAGGCCACAGGGATAACTGGCAAATTCTATATCTGGCCCAACTGGACGCACTCCAAGACGGGCGGAGCGTCTACCGTAAATGAGACGTTCACGAAAATTATTAATGACACCGTGACATTCGGCACAAACGATAATCAGATGAATGCGCTTTGTGTCTATTCGGGAAGTCTGACGAATAATGAGACATTCGAAATGTCACTTTTGACGGCAACCAATTCGTTCGGCGATGCGGTTGCTTTTGACCGTGTGAACTTCCTATGCTTCAAATCGACAGGCGGAAGCGTGAAGTGGGCTGAATCTGGCATGTCATTCTCCTCAGTTGTGCTTGGATCAGACGAAGACGAAGTAAACATCAAAGACGGTGGGGTAGCCTTATTCTACGCGCCGGACTCAACAGGCTATTCGGTTGGGGCATATTCAATCATCAAAATCAAAAACACAACCGCCATTCCAGACGGCCTATATCGCGCAGGGAATCTTGCCATTGATGACGGAATCGCCACGGCCTTTCAGACAACGAATGAGTCATGGTATTCGATTTCAGACGCCTTCTATACGGATGCGGCAACGTCCAATATCGTATTCAGCAGCAACGACACGGTGAATATCGCTGCCTCTGCCGCCAACCTGTTCGGGATCTGGCAGGTGCAGGTTGATGCCGCCGGCGCCATTACAACCCGCGCCCCGTCCACCAACCAGGTCTATACCTCCTCGGCTTTGGCATTGGCCGCCTTGCCGGCCGTGGATGCGGCCAATGTCTCGCTGGGGTATGTCATCGTGTCGTGCCCCACATCGACGGCCTGGGTGGCCAACAGCTCAAATCTGACCGGGCTGGCGACATTCACCGATGCCGCCGCGAGCGCGGAGCCAAGCGTGGCCTATAAGTTATACATCGGCGGCACAAAGATCCAGTGAGCTCTGCGGTACACCCGCGACCCATCCGCCTAGCCCCCGCCGGCGCCCGGCAAATTCACAAAATGACCCTTTTCATTCTTCGAATTTGACCCTTTTCATTCTTTTCGCTCGTTTACAAAAATAATCGAAAAATGACCCAAAGGGGTCACTTTTGACTCAAAACAGCCCCCCCCTATGCGGATTTCCGTGATTTTTGGGCGGCGGGGCATGGGGAGTCACTTTTTCGAGGGAGAGAGAAGGGCCGGTTGAAAAAGCGGCGGCCTTCCGGTAAGTTGGAGACATCAGATTCAGAGTGCAACCCGCAAGCAAAGGAATACAGCATGAACAAGTTTAGTTTTCTCATCCGGTCGGCATGTGTCGTGGCGGCCGTTTTCATTTTCTCGGGTTGCGCGTCCACGAAAATTTCCAACGAGTGGAAGGCGCCGGAGATTGCCGATGCGCCGTTCCAGAAAGTCATGGTGATGGCCATCACGAAGCAGGATGGCACGCGGCGCCTCTCTGAAGATGCGTTTGTCACAGAATTGGGCAGTCAGGGTGTCGGCAGCTACCCGTATCTTGAGACCGAAGGCAAAAAAGTGCCCCGGAAAGTCGTGGGTGAGGCCGTGAAGGAGGCCGGGGCCGATGCCATCCTGACCGTCAGCCTGGTGAAGACCATTACGAAACAGAATGTGGTTCCAGACTATTCCAGAGCCTCGATGTATGACGGATACTATTCCTCCTGGTATCGGGTGTATGATCCGATGGCGGTGACTGCGTATGAGTACGATATCGTCGTTCTGGAAGTGAAGCTGTACGATGTGAAGAGCGAATCGCTCGTGTGGTCGATCACCACCCAGAATGTCGACTCGGGCAACATGAAAACGGAAATCGTGCCCTATGCGAAGACCGTGGTCGCCCGCTTGCGCAAACGCGGCCTGATCTGATCCAAATCACCCAAAAAGCTGAAAAATGGCCTGAAACGGCTGTTCCGAGGCCAAAAATGGTCAAAAAAGCCTCAAGAAGTGCCAAAATCAGCATTTTTTGAGGTTTTTTATGGGTCCGGAGGCTTACATCACAATGAACCGTCCCGACCTCACAGAGAGTTGGGTGAGGATTTTCGGGGCTATCCGGTGGTGGAGCGCATGCAGGCCAGCACTTCAGACCTACTCATCCTTTTGGACGAGGAGGCCATAGTGGTAGGGGGGCAGGTCGATGTGGGGATGGACAATGCGGAAACCGGCGGCGCGGGACCAAGCCGCGCAGTCTTCCGGTGTCGGGCGCATTGCGATAGGTGGACCACGGGGGGTGTCCGAGTCAACGTTCCAGTGCATGATGCCGAGCAGACCGCCGGGTCGCAGGATACGGAAGGCTTCGGTCAGTAGCCGCCCGGGATCCTCTAAATGAAGAATCTGGAACAGCATCGCATAGTCAATGGAGTCATCGGGCAGGCCGGTCCCTTCTTCGATGAAATCCCGCAACTGGGTCCGGACATTGCCGAGACCCAGACGTTGGGCTTTCTCTTTCGTGGTGGCAATCATGTCGGGTTCGATGTCGAAGGCATGAACCGGGCCGGACACGATGGTGGCAGCCGGAATCGTGAAGGTGCCGTATCCGCAGCCGAACTCCGCGACGGCGTCCAACTCCGGGCGCATGTCCAACTTCTGGAGCGTGTCAGCCGGGTGGAAGAAGGAGTCCCACAACTCCTCTTCCGGCATGCCGCTTTCTCGGGTTTTCATGGGCCAAGCCCGATCAGGTCGTGCGCTTGAAACGGAAGCTGACCTTGGTCGTGCTGGTTTTCCCGTCCATTTCCACGAGGGGATAGGCGAGGAAGTTGATGGGTCCGGAGGCCGGTCCGGGTTCGACCATCAGATCGCGTCCGCGGCTGAACTCGAAGCGGTTGGCGGGCGCGTGTCCAAAATAGTACATGCTCAGTGCGGTGAATTTGTCGCCTTCGCTGATGTCGAGCGGCCACCACTTGCCATCCGCATAGAACTCGGCCCAGCAGTGATAGCCATCCACGCCGCCCTCATCACGTGACGAAGGGAGGGCCGCGCCGATGGCGAACCGTGCCGGAATGCCCGCCGCCCGCGCCAGGGCGATGAAATAGGAATGGAAGTCGGTGCAGTTGCCGGAGGGTGAGTCACAGGCACGGAGCGCGTCTCCCTGACCCCAGCCCGTACCGCATTTCTGATAGGCCATGGTGTCAATGACGTGGTCATAGAGCGCACGGGCGCGCATCAGGTCGCCTTCCCGTCCGGCAATGGCTTTCGTGGCGATTTCTTTAAAATTCTCGTCGCTTGGGACCTTCCGTTCGGGAGCGAGATGTCGCTGGGCTTCCACTGGATCGCCTTCATAGGCTCCCACCTCGAGACGCTTGACCTGGTAAACGATTTCCAGTGGCTTGCCGCTGTCTTCGGGTCCCAATTCAAGAAACAGCACCTGATTGCCATGGGCGGAATCGGTCAGTTTCTGTTGCTTGCCGGGAACGGAGATGGATTTGATTTCCACGGTCTGGAAGGCATCGGATTGGGCCAGAGGCAGCCACATGCGGGCTGTGGTTTGGATCTCCGGCACGGTGGACCGATATTCAAATTCAAAAGCATCCGGTTCGTTCCGCACGCCGAGCAGTTCGTCGGAGGCGTCATCCACGGGGGCACGGACCCAGCTCTTGTCGGTCAGTTGCTTCCACACATAGACAGGGCGGCCATTAATTTTGTGGACCGTGGTATTGGTGACGCTCATCGATCCGGGTTCACCCTTCATAAAGAAGTCGACGTCGTAGAATTCACCGTCATCCGTGGCCATGTCGACGCAGGCAAAGTGATTTTGAGGCCCGAGTGTGGCGAGATACTCCACATGGATCCGCACCAGCTTGAGGCGTAACTCTTCGCCCTCGTAGGGGACAACAAAAGCGCCATTGCCTTGGATGACTTGCTCTTCGATGTGCTTTTCAATTCCTGCCTGGATATCGCCTGTGACGACATCGGGGATTACCACTGGCTCTGTGGCGGTGGTGGACTCGGCTTGCCCGAAAGCGGACAGCGAAAGGAATAATAGCGCAGCCGCCATCACACCCCACACGGGGAGTGAAGATCGGCTGTGCTTGTAGCTGGTGGGATGACTCATATGCTCGGTTTAGTGGGCGGGATGGTCTTTGGGCTTGGCTTTCGCCGGATCCGCTACGACCTTTTTGATCGCCGGATGCTCTGTTGCAGCCTTTTGAACTGCGGGATGCTCAGCCGCTTTCTCTACAGCGGGATGCTCAGCCGCTTTTTCTACAGCGGGATGCTCAGCCGCTTTTTCGACTACCTTTTCCACAGCGGGATGCTCGGCGGCCTTCTCGGCTGCCTTCTCCACAGCGGGATGCTCAGCAACAGCCTTCTCTACGGCCGGATGCTCGGTCACCTGTTGGGCCGCTTTCTCAACGACCGGGTGTTCCGCCACTGAAACGGCTGCTGTGACCACCATTGTTAACCCTATCACGATCAGAATCGCCATTGTCTTTTTCATTCGTATTATCGGACCTTCCTGTATTGCTTACGTACCTTCCATGCCTGCAACGGTGTTGCGACCTGGTGTGCTTAACGGTTAAGTCTACTATATTCCTAGTGTATTGTCAAAATCGCCCCTCGAACCCGGATCTGCTTGCGTGCAATGTCTTTGTTGCCTCGATTTGACCTGTTCAAGCAGTGATCGGCCCGGCAAGATGGGCTTATGTCTATTTGTCGAATCATGGCCATCTGCTGCGTCTGCGTCGGGATCGGTACCGCGGCGCGGGCAGATTCGTATACGGGGGAGACGTGGGGGGTATATTTTAATCTGCCGGATCAGACGACGAGTGTCTCGAACATCGGACCGGATGAATTTGTGATCCGCGATGCTGTCCTGGCGCGCATTGATGCGCTGGAGAGCAACGACTGGGCCTGCCTGTCGACCTACACGTTCTCGGGCAATACGGCGGAGGTCGGGGCGGCGGGCCCGATTCTGGACGCGGTGGAGCGGGCGCTGGACCGCGGGGCGAAGATGGGGTTTGTGGTGGATTACTATGTGAATATCACCTCGAACTACTGGCCGGGAATTTCGCTGTCGAGTTTGGCGGGCCGCGCGGTGAACCCGCTGGAGCTGTCGAAGTCTCCGTACGGCGGCATCCTGCACGACAAGGTGGGGGTGTTCTGGTTCAACGCGACGCAAACGGCCTGGGTGGGGGCTGGATCGTGGAATTTCACGGGCGGTGCCAGTTCACAGCAGTGGAATATCTGGACGGAGATTCAGGACAACGCGCTGGGTGGCGCGTATTCCAATGAAATGCGCGAATTGCTGTCGGGGCGCTTTCATGCCGATCCCGCCAAATCGCATGCGCACGATGGGACGCGCTTTCAGATTGCGGGCATGAGCCGGGAGGGGTGGGTTCGTTTTTCTCCATATCCCAGCGGGAGCTATGGGGGGAGCAACGCATTGACGGACATCACCCGCGCGATTGATGGGGCACAGGACGAAATCTTCTTCGGGCTGAACATGTTGACGCAGCAGGCCGTGGTGAACGCGCTGGTCGACGCCTGCAACCGGGGGGTGGTCGTGCACGGTGTCATTCCCAAAAGCGACCGGGAAGGGGCCGACGACAAGTACTACGCGATTTTGAATTCGACGAATTATGCCACGCGAAACCGGGTGCGGATGTATGAGGCCTACTATGATGCCGCCCGGACCCGCTACGATGGCGGCAGCTGGGATTTGGTCCATGCGAAGTACATGGTCATCGACCCGCGCGGCACAAACCCGCTGGTCATCCAGGGCTCCGCCAATTGGACCTGGTCGGCATTGGTTTCGACATCGTCAAATGATGAGAATGTGCAGTTTTTGCCGCATGAGGGCATCGCGGAGGCCTTCCGATCGCAGTTTGCCGCGATGACGGATGGGATGCTCCCGTGGTGCGAAATGCGTTCTGAGGGGGCCGCGGAGTCAGCCCAGGTGGAATATTGGCTCGCAGAAACGAACCTCTATGAACTGGTCTGGACGGACAATCTGCGAAATTCAGCCGGTTGGACCAATCCTGTGCAGCAACTGCCGACGATACGGGGCACAAATTCACTGAGCCTGTCGCGGGATAAAACCCAGCAATTCTTCCGTATTCAAACAGTTGACTGACGCTTTCGTCCGGTTCGAACATTTCCGGCGGGCTTATTCTAGGTTTTCAATTTGTGGCTTGGCTGTTAGACTGTGCCCCTAACGATTGCAGAAGGGCTTTGGGGGGCTGATGACGCATCGGGAATGCAGTTCAATTTGAAGGGATGGGAACGATGAAAAAGATTGAAAACGAATGGGTTGGCCGCCTCAGTGAAATGGCCGTCTCCAGCAGTCAGGTGGATTCAGAGCTGTACACCAAATATGAAGTGAAGCGCGGCCTGCGGGACATCAAGGGCAAGGGCGTGGTGGCGGGGCTGACCCAGATCGGCGATGTGCAGGCACATCCGGAGGGGGATGACACCGGGCCGGGTCACCTGATCTATCGCGGCATGGATGTCGAAGACATCGTGAATGGCTTTCTGTCCGAGGGACGTTCGGGATATGAAGAAACCTGCTTCCTTCTGCTGGGAGGTGAACTCCCGAATACCCAGGAACTCGCCGGCTTTAAAGAGCTGCTGGGGTCGTATCGCGATCTGCCGCATTACTTCGTGCATGATTCTCTGCTGTCACTGACGAGCAAGGACGTCATGAATGCGATGGCCCGCAGCGTGCTGGCTCTCTATATGCTGGATAAGCATCCGGACGACACATCTATTCCCAATGTGATGAGCCAGTGCCTGAAACTGATTGCGACCTTCCCGCTGCTGGCGGCCTACAGCTATCAGGCCAGCGCCTACCGCCATGGCGGCAAGAGTCTGGTCATTCACAGCCCTCAGCCCAGGTTGTCCTCCGCGGAGAACTTCCTGCACATGATGCGCAACGACAGCGCCTACACGCCTCTTGAAGCACAACTACTGGATCTGATGCTGGTCCTGCACGCTGAGCATGGCGGCGGCAATAACTCCTCCTTCACCACGCATGTGGTCACCTCCAGTCTTACCGATACCTATTCGGCGATCGCGGCCGCCATGGGCTCCCTGAAGGGCCCGCGCCATGGCGGCGCCAATGCTAAGGTCGTGGCGATGTTTAAAGATATGAAGAAAGAAGTGAAGGACTGGAGCAACGAGAAGCAGATCGAAGACTATTTGATGCGGCTGCTGAACAAGGAGGCCTTTGACCAGTCCGGTCTGATCTACGGGGTGGGGCATGCGGTCTATTCCACGTCCGATCCGAGGTCCACGGTTCTCCGGGCTCAGCTCGAAAAACTGGCGGTGGAGAAGGGCGTTGAAGAGGAGATGGCTCTGCATAGGACCGTGGAGCGTCTGGCTCCGGAAATCATCGGCCATAAGCGGAAGATGTACAAGGGCGTCAGCACGAACGTCGATTTCTACTCCGGCTTCCTCTATCGCCTGCTGAAAATTCCAAAGGAGCTGTTCACGCCGCTGTTCGCGATGTCGCGCATCGCGGGTTGGAGCGCTCATCGTCTGGAAGAACTGGCCAATAACGGCAAGATCATCCGTCCAGCTTACAAGTCGGTGGCCCCCCGCCGCGCTTATGTGCCGATCGCGGATCGGGCTGCGACCTGATCGCCTGACAGGCTCCGTTTTTCTCTTTTTCCCCTGCCATGGGCTTGATTTTGTTTATATTATATTAAATCTATAGAATAACTTGAATATATACCCCGCCGGGGTATGTTGTGGGTATGAAAACAACCACTCCACACCCGGCCCATGATGGCACCCTGAACCGCCTGTCGCGTATTGCAGGACAGGTGCAGGGCATCCGGCGAATGGTCGAAGACCGGAAATACTGCATCGATATTGTCACTCAACTGCAGGCGACTTGTGCGGCGTTGCGCGCCGCGGAACTGCAGATTCTTCAAACTCACATGAGTCACTGTGTTCACGATGCGTTCGAATCCGGATCCAGCGAAGAGGCCCATCAGAAAATGGAAGAATTGCTCCGGGTCATGAAGAAACAGATGTAGAAAAGAAACCAACCCCAAAACAAAGGAAACCCAATGAAAACAATCCTGATCATGACTGCATTACTGATGGTGGCGACAATGGCCTTTGCGGATGACCACCCGCAAACAACTTGTCCCATCATGGGTGGAGCGATCGATAAAACTCAATACGTCGACGCCGAAGGCTATCGCATCTATGTGTGCTGCGCGGGCTGCATCGACACGGTCAAGGCCGACCCGGCCAAGGTCATTGCGCAGATGAAGGCCGACGGCGTGGAGGTGGCTGAAGTCCCTGAAAGCTCGGCGGTGGAATGAACCGCATCTGGGTCATCCTGATGCTGCTCGCACCGTTCGCGGCGCGGGCAGAGCTGGCGCCTGACACGGTCGCCGCGCTCTCGGTCGATGAGGCGGTGGCGGTGGCGGTTCGCAGTAATCCGGGGTTGATCCGCTTGCAAAAGCAATGGGAGGCCATGCAGGAACGGCCGGTTCAGGCTGGTGGCCTTCCCAATCCGATGATTTCTTTTAGCGGCATGGACCCGGTCAGCGGCGGCTCCTGGCCCGACACCGGTCAGAAACGCTACCGGCTTTTGCAAACGGTTCCAGGGTTGGGGAAGCGGGGCCTGCGAGAAGACGTTGCGAGTCGGGAGACCGAGCTCATGCGCGTGGAGTGGCTCATCGCGAGCCAGGATTTGGCCTTGCGCGTCAAAGAAAAAGCCTATGAGCTGATGGCGGTCCGCCGTGTCCTATCTCTCCTGCGGGAAGAAGAAGGACTTCTGAAGGGCATGGAAGCCGTGGCGGAGACCCAGTACGCCGCCGGTAAACGAACGCAGGCGGATGTGCTCATGGTCCAAACGGAATGGACGCGCCTCAAACAGGAACGCCTCCGGGTTCAGTCTAAGGAAAATACACTTCAGGCGCAGCTGAACACGCTGCTGAACCGTCGTGTGACGGAGGCATTGAGTTTGGAAAACAGCCTCCGCCTGCCCAACTTCGGTTCGGATGTGGAACCGTTGCTTCGGATGGCGGAAACGAATCGGCCTGAAATCTCTGAGGCACAAACCCGGATGGAACGGGACCGCTTGAATCAGAGGCGACGGAGCCGGGAATCGGCGCCGGATTATCAGGTTGGGGTTGAATATCGGGATGTGGATTCGGGCGACGACATGGCGATGTTCACTCTCGGGGTGGAACTGCCAATCTGGCGGACACAGGAACGAGCCGGCATCCGGGAAGCGTCCACGAGAACGGAAGCCAGTCGCGCATCGCTGGAAAACGTCCGGCAGCAAACGGCCCTGGATGTGCAGAATGCCCACTTTCAGTGGATGACCGCCACCCGCACGCTGGATCTGATTCGCAGCGAACTCATCCCGCAGGCCCAAGCCCGATTCATGGCAAGTGAGGCCGGATACCGTACCGGGCAATTGGATTTTCTGGATCTGCTGGCCAGTGAGCGCTTTCTGCTGGACGCCAGAACCAAGGCCGCCCTGACCGAAGGGGAAGTCGGCCGGCAGGCTGCCCGGTTGGAACGGGCCATGGGTATGAATGGGATACATCAACCGACCGGGGAGCAGAACCAATGAAAAAGAACATCATCAAGAAAATCCTCCTCCCCGCGCTGGGCCTCCTCGTGCTGATTGGCCTTCTGGTGGTGCGCGGCTGTGCCGCACGGCAGCCGGAGACAGATGAGGCAAGCGCCCACTCCCATGAGCAGACCCCCGAATTCTGGACCTGCTCGATGCACCCGCAGATCCAGAAGCCGGGCCCCGGACTTTGTCCCCTCTGCAATATGGATCTCATTCCGGTGATGACGGATGACTCGATGGAATCGGATTCTCCCCGCCAGATCGCCCTGTCTCCGGATGCCCGCCATTTGGCGAAAATCGATACGGCACCGGTGGAGCGCCGCGCGGTTGCAATCGAGATCCGAATGGTTGGCCAGGTGCAGTTCGATGAAACTCGCCTCGCCACGGTTGCCCCTCGTGTCGATGGGCGCATCGATCGGCTCGTCGTCAATTACACCGGCATGCCCGTCCAGGCTGGCGACCCGTTGGCCGATTTCTACAGCCCCGAGTGGGTGGCGGCCCAACAGGAACTCCTGCAGGCGCTGAAAGCAGCAAAAGAGTTTCCGGATTCTTCTTCTCTGGTGCCGGCCACGCGCGAACGGTTGCGTCTGTGGGGGCTCAGCCCCGATCAGATTTCCGACATCGAGCGAAGCGGCCAGGTGCGCGACCACATGACCTTTCTGTCACCCATCGGTGGCACCGTGGTGGAGATGACGGCCCGCGAAGGGGAATACGTGAAGGAAGGAACTCGGCTGTTCACTGTGGCGGATCTGACTCATCTATGGGTGGAGCTCGATGCCTACGAGTCTGACCTGGACGGCCTGCGCCTGAAGCAGGAGGTTGCATTCACCACAGAAGCATTCCCGGGTGAACGCTTCAATGGAACCATTGCCTTTATTCATCCGGTACTGAATCCGGCCACCCGGACCGTCAAGGTGCGCGTCAATGTGGAGAATGCGGATGGGCGGCTGAAACCCGGTCAGTTTGTGCATGCTGTGGTGCAGGTCCCCGCTCAGAAAGTTGATGGTGCACTGCCGCTGGTCATCCCGGACACGGCACCGCTGCTGACGGGTAAACGCGCTGTCGTTTATGTGGCGCTGCCGGAAAGGGAGGGTGCCTATGAAGGCAGGGAGGTGGTTCTCGGTGCCCGGGCTGGCGGATTCTATGTCGTGCTCGATGGGTTACGGGAGGGCGAGCGCGTGGTCACCCATGGTGCTTTTAAGCTGGATGCAGAACTGCAAATCCGTGCCAAGCCCAGCATGATGGCGCCGGAGGGCGGCATCGCTCCCATGGATCACAGCCAAATGAAGATGGAGCCCTGAAATGGATCCGGAATTCAAACAAACGGCCGAGCAGCGTTCGCTCATCGGCCGCTTCATGCGGTTTTGCCTGATCAACCGGCTGGTCGTGGCGCTCTTCACGTTTGCCGTCATCCTTGCCGGCTTGCTGGTGGCGCCTTTCGACTGGCGGTTCGGAGGCCTCCAGCGCTATCCCGTCCCGGTGGACGCCATTCCCGACATCGGTGAAAATCAGCAGATTGTCTTCACCCAGTGGATGGGCCGCTCGCCGCAGGACATGGAAGATCAGATCAGCTATCCGCTGACCGTTTCGCTGCTGGGCATCCCCGGCGTAAAAAGCATCCGCAGCTATTCCATGTTCGGGTTTTCGACCCTGTACATCATTTTCACGGAAAATGTGGAATTCTACTGGTCGCGCAGCCGCGTGCTGGAAAAACTCAACAGTCTTCCCGCCGGCACCCTTCCCGAGGGTGTGACCCCCGCGCTGGGACCGGATGCCACGGCACTGGGGCAGGTGTTCTGGTATACCCTGGAAGGGCGCGACGAGGAGGGGCACCCGACCGGCGGCTGGAGTCAGGAGGAGCTGCGCAGCCTTCAGGACTGGCAGGTGCGCTATGGGTTGCTCTCCGCCGACGGTGTTTCCGAGGTCGGCTCCATCGGCGGCTACGTGAAGGAATATCAGGTGGATGTGGACCCCGATGCCATGCGCGCCTATGGCGTTACGCTGGAGGAGGTCTTCGCGGCGGTCAAAGCCGCCAATCTCGATGTCGGCGCCAAGACCATCGAATTCAACCGGGTGGAATATTTCATTCGCGGCATCGGCTTCATCAAACGGCTGGAGGACATCGAAAACAGCGTAATCAAGGTGCGCGCGGATCATGTGCCGGTCACGGTGAAGCAGGTGGCGCATGTCGCGGAAGGCCCCGCCACACGGCGCGGCGCGCTGGACAAGGGCGGCGCGCCCGCGGTCGGTGGCGTCGTGGTGGCACGCTATGGTGACAACCCGTTGGCCGTCATCAACCGAGTCAAAGTCAAAATCGAGGAAATCGCGCCGTCCCTTCCGCGAAAGACGCTCGCAGATGGGACCGTGAGCCATGTGGAGATTGTGCCGTTCTATGACCGCACAGGATTGATCTATGAAACACTCGCCACGCTCAACGATTCCATCGTTCTGGAGATTCTCATCACCATCCTGGTCGTGCTGGTCATGGTCATGCATCTTCGCAGCAGCCTGCTCATCAGCGGCATGCTGCCGCTGGCGGTCTTGCTGTGCTTCATCGCGATGAAGTTCTTCGGCGTCCAGGCCAATATCGTGGCACTTTCCGGCATTGTGATTGCCATCGGTACCATTGTGGATATGGGAATCGTGGTCTGCGAAAATATCCTGCGCCATCTGGATCTGGCCGCCCCGGACGAGCCCCGCCTGGAGACGATCCACCGCGCCATCAGCGAAGTGGGCAGCGCGGTCCTCACCGCCGTGATGACGACCGTCGTCAGCTTTCTGCCGGTGTTCACCATGCTGGGCGCGGAAGGGAAGCTCTTCAAACCGTTGGCCTTCACCAAAACCTTCGCGCTGCTGGCTTCCATCCTGATTGCGCTGGCCGTCCTCCCGGCAGCAGCAACTCTGCTGTTCGGGCTAAAGCCTGGGACCATTCGATGGAAACTTCCGTCCTGGATGAGCCGCTTCGGCGCGCAGGCGGCGACCTGGGTGGCCGTTTTGCTCGTGGGTCTCGTGCTGACGAATGTCTGGAATCCGCTCGGTCCGGAGCGCGGGTTCCTTCGCAATGCCCTGTTCGTCCTGTTGCTGGTGGGCGGCCTGCTGGGATTCTTCACACTCTTCCAGCATTTCTACGCGCGGATGCTTCGCGTCTGTCTCCGGCATAAAACCGCATTCCTTTCGCTTCCGCTTGTGCTGATGATTCTGGGCGCGACGGCCTGGCTCGGATTCGATACCACCTTCGGTTTCCTCCCCGACTCCCTGCGGAGCCGCGGCGCCAGCGTCTTCCCGGGGTTCGGCAAGGAATTCATGCCGCCGCTCGACGAAGGATCCTTCCTCTGGATGCCCACCACGATGACCCACGCATCGATGGGCGAAGCCCTCGATATTCTTTCCATTCAGGATCAGCTCATCGGAGCCGTTCCGGAAGTCGAGTCCGTGGTCGGGAAGCTCGGTCGGGCCGACACCCCGCTCGACCCCGCGCCCATCTCGATGTTCGAAACCGTGGTGAACTATAAACCGGAATACATAGCTGATGCCAATGGGCGGCGCCTGAATTTCCGCTATGACCGCCGGAAAGGCGAATTCGGGCGTGATGAGCAGGGTGAACTGATTCCCGACGACCGTGGCCGCCCCTTCCGCCAGTGGCGCGAGCATATTCACTCCCCCGATGACATCTGGAAGGAAATTGTGGAAGCCGCAAAGCTGCCTGGCGTGACCTCGGCGCCGAAGCTCCAGCCAATTGCCGCCCGCATCGTCATGCTCCAGAGCGGAATGCGCGCGCCCATGGGGATCAAGGTCAAAGGCCCCGATTTGGACACCATCGAAGCCGTCGGCCTGCAACTCGAACGCTTCCTGAAGGAGGTGCCGTCCGTCGAGGCCTCCGCCGTCATTGCCGACCGCATTGTGGGCAAGCCCTATCTCGAGATCGTTCCCGACCGGGAGGCGCTGGCCCGCTATGGCATTCCCATCCGGAAATTCCAGGATGTCGTCGAGGTCGCCATCGGCGGGAAGCAGATCACCACCACCGTCGAAGGACGCGAGCGCTATCCCGTGCGGGTGCGCTATCCCCGCGAGCTGCGCGACAGCGTCGAAACCATGGAAAAGATCCTGGTCTCGGCCGGCACCGGCCAACAGATACCCCTCACCGAACTGGCGGAGATCCGCTATGTGCGCGGCCCCCAAGTCATCAAGAGCGAGGACACCTTTCTCATCGGCTATGTGGTTTTTGACAAACAGGCCGGCCAGGCCGAGGTGGATGTGGTGGAAGACGTCCAGGCCTATCTCCTGAGCAAGAGGAACAGCGGCGAATTCGTTCTGCCGAAAGGCGTCAGCTACACCTTTGCCGGCAGCTATGAAAACCAGCTCCGGGCCTCCAAGACCCTGGCGCTCGTTCTGCCGCTGGCGCTGTTCGCCATCTTTCTGCTCATCTACTTCCAGTTCAAATCCGTTTCCACCACAGCCATCGTGTTCTCCGGCATCTTTGTGGCGTGGAGCGGCGGATTCCTCCTGATCTGGCTCTATGGCCAGCCCTGGTTCATGGACTTCACTCTGTTCGGCGTTCCCATGCGCACCCTGTTTCAGATCCACCCGATCAACATGAGCGTGGCGGTTTGGGTCGGGTTCCTGGCTCTGTTCGGTATCGCTTCCGACAACGGGGTCATCCAGTCCACCTATCTCGATCAAGTCTTCCGGGAACAAAAGCCTTCCACGCGCGAGGCCATCCACGATGCCGTGGTGGTGGCCGCCCAGCGCCGGGTGCGGCCCTGCCTGATGACCTCGGCCACCACCATTCTGGCGCTGGTCCCGGTGCTGACCTCTGTCGGCCGCGGAAGCGACGTCATGGTCCCGATGGCCATTCCATCTTTCGGCGGCATGCTGGTCGTCCTGGTCAGCATTTTCGTGGTGCCCGTGCTCTACTGTCGGATCAAAGAGAGTCATCTGAAATCAGGAAGGTTACAACAGTAGGAAACAACATGAAACTGATCAAAGCCAACATGCGCCGCGAGTTGATCGGCAGATAATGACCGTGCGAAAAGATGTCGGAGCAAGTCAAAAATTCCATCCATAATACCATGAAAGATATGCACAACAGAACTTCGGAATACAAAGCGGACAGCCTCTCGCTTGTCGGTGCCATTGCTATGGGCACTGGTGTGATGATCGGGGCGGGATTTTCGCGCTGACCGGCCAGATGGCGGAGTTGACCGGTAGCCTGTTTCCCCTGGCGTTCCTTTCCGCCGCGCTGATCGTCTCGTTCAACGCTTACTCCTATATCAAACTGTCCAATGCCTACCCCTCCGCTGGCGGTGCTGTTTGACATCGATGACAGCAGCCTACTGGTTCCCGTTCTGGGGGTGGGGTACTTGCTGGCGGCCTTTCTAATCAATCTGTCCGCCAACCGCTTGATTCAGGGAATCTCCACGGTTCTCAGCTTCATCAAGATTGGCGGTATCGTTTTGTTCGGCGTGGTCGGGGTGCTGGCGGCAGACTCGATGGAAGTGAATTTTTCCGCAGCGGCCCCCGGGGCATCGATGACCGAGTTTCTTGGGGCCACGGCTCTCGGCATTCTGGCCTTCAAAGGGTTTACCAGCATCACCAACAGCGGTTCAGAACTGAAAGACCCGCGCCGCAACCTGGGCAAAGCCATCATGATCTCAATCGGCCTTTGTGTGGGGATCTATGCGCTGGTGGGTTTTGCAGTCTCCAGCAACCTGTCGCTGGAAGAGATCATCGCAACGCGCAACTACTCGATGGCCGCTGCCGCCCGGCCTGCGCTGGGCGAATACGCGGTCTTGTTTACGGTGATTCTGGCCATGCTGGCCACGGCAGGCAGCATTCAGAAGCATACGCTGGTCTACACGGTCGTGCTGGGGTTGCTGCTGACGGCGTTTTTCGACCTGTCCCGGATTGCGGCGCTGGGCATCCTGAAGGAGCTGTTCACGCCGCTCTTTGCCATGGCGCGCATCGCGGGCTGGAGCGCCCACCGTCTCGAGGAACTGGCCAACAATGGTAAGATCATCCGCCCGGCCTACAAGTCCGTCGCAGACCGCCGGCCGTATGTGCCGATGGCGGAACGCTAGACGACTTGATCCGGATCCCGGCAGGGGGAATCGTAAGGGCGGGAAGGTCCGGTTTGCAGGGATCTGTCGAGGGTTGGTTGGAATCAGTGTTTCGGTGCAACTCGTGCCCGTAGCACGGCGAGCAGGCCATATCGCGGGCTGAAGGCGAAACCGGCAAGGAACACGATCGCCAGGAGAATCACCATTGCCGGCCCTGTCGGAAGGTTGGCCACGTTCGAGAGGATAACCGCGGTGATGGCGATCAGGACGCCCAGCACCCCACCGCCCCAGAGAATCAAACCAGGGGAGTCCAGATACAGGTATAACGTGGCTGCGGGAGCGACCAGCAGGCCAATGGCCAGTAGCGTGCCCACGGCCTGCAGGGAGGCCACCATCGTAATCACAACAGCGGCGGACATGAGATAGTCGAGGAGTTTGACTGGCACCCCCTGCGACGCAGCCAACTCGGGGGAGAAGACGAATATCTGAAGGGGCCGCTGGAACAGGATCAAGACCGACAGCACCATGGCACCCGCTATGAACATGAACCAGAGATCCCAGTCCGCAATCCCGAGGATATTTCCAAAGAGGTAATCTTCGACGCGAACGTCCGCCGCCACGTGCTTAAGCATCAGCAGTCCGGCGGCGCATCCCGCCGTGAACAGCACGGCCATGGATGCATCGCGGTCGATGCGCGAGTTGGCCGCGACTCCCTCGGAACCGAGTCCGATGATCATCGCCATGATGAATGCTCCGATGAGCGCACTGTAGGGATTGAGGCCCGCGATGAGGGCTCCCAGGGCGATTCCCGGGAAGAGTGTGTGCGATAGCGAGCTGGCAAAGAGCGCACCGCGCCTCAGGACCACGTACCCGCCGACATAACCGTTCATGAATCCAATCATCACGGCCGCCAGCAAGGCCCGCTGGTTGAACTCATAGCCCAGGATGTCGGTAATCAGATTCATGATGCCGGCAACGGATGCCTATTCCCTCTCTCCAAACGCCCTTTTCAAATTCGCCTGTGTCATGGTCTCTACGCTGGTGCCTTGGGCAATCAGCGCGCCGTTAAGGAGAACCACTTCGTCAAAAATATCCCCGAGCGTCTTGAGGTCGTGATGGGATGCCACGATCAATCTTCCGCTGGATGCCAAATCCCTCAGAAGTTGTGCGAGCAGTTCCTGCGCCGGTTGATCCAGACCGGCGAACGGCTCATCGAGGAGTAGCACATGGGCCTCCTGGGCCAGGGCCCGCGCGATGAGCACACGCTGCTGCTGGCCGCCGGAAAGGGCCCCCACCTGGCGACGGGCCAGATCGTCAATTCGCATGGTGGCCATCGCGCGATCGACGGCCTCCCGGTCCACCTCCCCAAAACGTTGCCAGGGCCCGAGAAGAGGGTACCGCCCCAACTCAATGAGACTCCTGACGGTTACGGGAAACTCCCAATTCACTTCGGCACGCTGCGACAGGTAGGCGACCTCGCGGGTGCTCTTTACAATCGGTCGATCCTGCCACAAGACGAGACCTTGACTCATAGGAACGAGTCCGACGATGCTCTTCATGAGCGTGCTCTTTCCGGCACCGTTTCCGCCCACGAGTGCCACGGCGGTTCCGCACGACAGCTCCAGACTCACGTTGTGTATGGCGCAGATGGGCCCGTAGTGGACGTGCAGGCCTTCGAGGCGGAGTCGGTGGGACGGGTGTCCGCAAGTAGGGTCAGTCATCCCGGCTCCAACTGAAGGTGAGCGTCTCATGGACCTCCCCGTTGACCCAGAGGGTGCGCGAGCGCTCCTGCTGCTCATCCGGCTCGATGATGATCTCCAGGACGCCAGCGCCCGGAAGACGGGATTTCAGCACGAACTCGGCGCCGAATTCGTCCATGGAAACCGGGAAGGATTTATCGAACTCGACTCCGCTGGCGGGATCCTCCCGCCACAGCACCTGGTCGTGTTGCAGGAGTTCGAAATACGAGGGCTCTGCCGAGAAATGCAGCGACACCCATGTTGGCACGGCGGTGTTGTCTGGTCCCTGCAAGGTCTGGATGGTCCGCCCGCCGCGCGTCACCAGCACGATCGGCACGACAAGGCATATCCACAACCCCAGGAACAGGATCCATTGTATGATGGGTCTTCCGCGCATAGGGACAGATTACGGATTGGCCAGGAGGGATTCAACAATTGTTGTGATGTTGGTCCGCATCATGTCTTCGTAGGTCGGTGAAGTCGGCGGCAGCGTGCCGGCATGAAGCTTGCCCCCCACGTTCACTCCGGTTTCCCTCACCATGCTGGCAATCACTTTCGGATTCGCGTTGTCCTCCGGGAACAGGGCCCGAACCTGCTGCGCCGCCAGAGTATCGACCACCTCTTTGAGATAGGCTGGATTGGGGCTGTCTTCCGTGCTCAGCCCTTGGACCGTAATCGATCGGAGCCCGAATTCCCGGCACAGGTATCCGAAGGCTGCGTGGGACGTGGTTAATTCACGGTCCCGGCGGGGAATCAGGGCAATCTCCGCCCGGGCCCACTTGTAGAGATGGTCCAGTTTCTCTGCGTAGGCACGATAGCGGGTGTCGTATCCCTTGGCATTCCCGGGGTCGAGTTTGGCGAATTCCAAGGCGATCCCCTTGGCCGCCCGCTTCGTATTCTTCACACTGTGCCACCAGTGCGGATCGATGGATCCCGTTGCATGTGCAGGGCAGCAGATGAAGATCTCTCCGACGGAGACCCGAAGCGAGGGAACTGACCGGCCTACTTCAAACACAGGAACATCGCCCAGAGATTGGATAATGTCATCCAGATATGTTTCAAGGCCTTTACCGGCCACCAGAACTAGATCCGTGCCGGATGCGACCTTCAGGTCGTCCGGGGTCGGGCTGAATGCGTGCGGATCCGTACCGAGTGGCATCAGGTCGATCACCTCGACGTCGGATCCCCCGACTTGTTGTGCCAGATCGCTAACGATCGGGTTCAGGGATGCGATTTTGAGTGGCGCGGCATGGCCGGCCCCCGCGCACACGGCGACGATTGCTAGGATGGTTGCCAGGTGTCGCATGTTTAGCGTACCTCGGCTCCACCCCAGCTCAGTCCCATCTGCAGCCAAACGGTGTGTTCCTCATCTCCGCCTTGGATGTCGTCGTAGTTGTACTGGACCCTCAGCATCGTACGGCGGAACGGGTCCAAGTAGGTGGTGAGCGCGGGGCTCACTCGGAAGCGGTCTGGGGCCTCCAGTGAATCATCATCTGTGACATAGCCCAGACGCAGGCCGGCATCCAGACGCCGGTTGTGCGTGTAGATCGCCTGGCTGTACAAACCCCACCCGGAACCGCCGGAGAGCAACTCGTCTTCATGGGCGTCGTGCTCCTCGTCTTCCTCATGCTCCTCGTGCTCTTCGTGTGCGGTGTGGCCGTCTTCGACGTCGCGATACAGAATTTCGGTCAGCCATGTGACAGCGCGCCCTCCGGGTTCAAGGCCGTTCTCGCGCCAGGTATAGGAGAAGTCGGCGCCGGCAACGACCAGCTGCCGATCGGACTCATCCTCACCCAGGGCGAGGGAAGCGCCCGTCTCGAAGGCATTGAAGTCGTTGCGACGAAACTGCGCGAATGCACGGCCGGTGCCGACGCCGTCGGAGAAACGGACCCCTTCACTGTGAGCATGTCCCTCGTGATCGTCCTCCTCGTGGTGCTCGCCTTCCTCGTGCTCTTCCTCGCTGTGTTCCTCTGCGTGATCTTCTTCCGCACCATGGTCATGGGAGTGGGATTTTGCATCTCCATACCCGGCTGTGATTCCGTAGGTCGTCGCGATTCCCTGCTTGAGCCATGTGATGTCAGCCCCGTCGGTGACGAGTCCGTCGTCGCCCAGAAAGCGCCCCCACACCAGGGGCATGTCCACGAAGTCCCAGGCATGCAGATGCTTGGTATTCTGGCGGCCAAATCGCGCGAACAATCGCCCTCCGCGCACTTCAAATCCACCGGGAATATCCTTGAGCTTCAGGAAGGCTTCTTCCCATTCGGTCTCCCATTCCTCCGCGGCGCCGTACGAGACGGTGTAAACCGCGAAACCCTCGATGGGGCCGGCCCGGAGCGACAGGCCCGCTTCGATGCCTTGCACGGTCCCGTCTTCCCGCGTGGGATCGTGATGCCCGACTTCGAGTTCCGCGGGATTTCCGGTGGAATCACCGATGGCACCGTTAAAGTGGAGGCTGGGGGACAGGTCGACCGGACCAAGCGTCAGGGAGGGTGCCAGCCACTCGGGTTCTACGGAATTGCTCTCTTCGGCATGCGAACTCAAGACCGCGAGACCCAAGACCGCTATTCCAACCATCATTCGCTTCCACATGGCGCACTCTCCTTATTGATAATGAACTATCACTTGATAATGAATTACTAGTATCATAAGATTCCGGCATGTCAACTGCGCGAAGACAAACACAGCAACGGGCGGCCCTGGTCGCCGCCGTCGAGGGCCAAGACTGCGCATTCACACCGCAGGAAGTCCTCGACCACGCGCAGCGCGCCTGCCCGGGGCTTGGAATTGCCACCGTGTATAGGTTAATCCGCAAATTGGTGGAGGAGGGCCGCATCCGGCGAATGGTCGTTGAGGGCAGCTCACCCAGATATGAGCGGACCGATGTGATCCATCACCATCATTTTCACTGCGAATCCTGTGGGGAAGTAACCCCGCTGGAAGGGTGCTCGCTAAAGAAGAGTTACCGGTTGCCTGCCGGATTCAAGGCGTCCTCTCACGAAGTCGTCTTCACGGGTACCTGTCCCGCCTGCGCCGATCCAGATTTTTCATAGTGTGGAAACCCGGTGCCGGGTGGGGCGGGTAGCTCGCTTGATGCGGCGGGCGTTGTTCCGCCGGGCGCAGAGGCCCGGTCTGCAAGAAATTGGATTCCCTGTACAAGGACGACGGATCGGTCCCGCGGATTTTTCGCAATTTGTTTGGCCTTTCGCCCCCGGAGACTGGTAGGATTCCGGCTTAGTTTCCAACCCTTGGAGAAAAGTCATGGACGAATTACTGAACATTTTGAAACAGAACGCCCGCACGAGCCTGGAGGACATCGCCAAGATGCTCCGCTCGACCCCCGTGGATGTGGCGGCAAAAATCGAGGGTTACGAGAAAGCGGGGACCATCCGCGGCTATCGCACGCTCATCAATGAAGACCACATTCCGGATGATGATGTGACCGCGGTCATCCAGGTGAAGGTGCAGCCCGAACGGGACGGCGGCTTCGACCGCATTGCGCGCAAGATCAGTGATTTTCCCGAAGTCATCAATATGCATCTGATGTCGGGCAAGTATGATCTGCTCCTGTTCGTGCGCGGAAAAAACCTCCGCGAAGTGGCGTTCTTCGTCAGCGAAGAGCTGGCCACGATCGACGGCGTGATGTCCACGGGCACTCATTTCATGCTCAAGACGTATAAAGAAGACGGCGTGCTGATGGTCGGGGATAAACCCGACAAGCGTCTGCAGGTCTGCCCGTAAGGATTATCCATGAGTGGAAAAAGCAGAGTCGCGGCGCATGTCAAAGCGCTCCCGTTTTCCGGTATCCGGAAGTTTTTTGATATCGTTTCCTCCCGCAAGGACGTGATTTCCCTGGGCGTGGGGGAGCCGGATTTCGATGCCCCGCGCACCGTTCGCGATGTCGCGGTGGATTCACTGGAACGCGGGGAAACCCATTATACGTCGAACCGGGGCGACCCGGACCTGCGCAAATCGGTGGCTCGCTATATCGAGCGCCAGTTCGGTGCGAGCTATGACTGGGACACGGAAGTCCTGATTACAGTTGGTGTCAGTGAAGCCATCGACATCGCCCTGCGCACCATCATCAACCCCGGCGACGAGGTGCTATATCACGAGCCCTGCTTCGTGAGCTACCGTCCCAGCATCACGATGGCTGGCGGGGTCCCCATCTGCGTGGAGACCCGCGCCGAAGACCAGTTCCGCCTTACGCGCGCCATGCTCGAAAAGGCGGTCACGCCGAAAACGACGGTGCTGATGCTGAATTTCCCCTGCAATCCCACCGGCGCTGTGCTGTCGCGGGCGGATGTGGAGGACATCTCCGATTTCTGCGTGAAGCACGACCTGCTGCTGCTGACGGACGAGATTTATGCCGAACTGACCTATGAGTCAAAGCATGTCAGCTTTGCCTCCATTCCCGGGATGAAGGAGCGCACGATTTTCCTGCATGGGCTTTCCAAGGCCTGGGCGATGACCGGATTTCGCATCGGGTATGCCTGTGCCGCGCCGGAAATTTCCGAGAACATGATGAAACTGCACCAGTACGCCATCATGAGCGCGCCGACCACCGGACAGCGGGCCGCCGCCGAAGCGCTGGATCATGGCGACGAGGCCGTGGCCGATATGGTGGCCGAATACAACCGCCGCCGGAACTATCTGATTTCTGCCTTCGAGGAGATGGGCATTCCCTGCCATACCCCGGCCGGGGCTTTCTATGCGTTCCCCTATATCGGGGATCTGGGTCTCTCCGCGGAGGAGTTTGCGATGCGTTTTCTGGAGGCGCACAACGTAGCCGTAGTGCCGGGCGATGCCTTCGGCACCTGCGGTGCGGGCTTCCTGCGCTGCGCCTATGCCACCAGCATGGACAACATCCGCGAGGCGATGAAACGCATGGCGGAGTTTGTGGCGGATCTCAGAGCCGAAGCGAAGTAGGACCGGGACTCTTCCTTTCAGCCTATAGCCTAAACCGCTATAGCCTTTCCTTACGGCCGCCAAAGATACAGGAAGCGGGGCGTGCTCGCCGCCGACAGCATCGCCTGCCAATCCGGAACGGGTGATTCCACGCCCATCAGCACATCAAAAAAGGACCGGTCGAGCTCATAGTTGACGATATAGAGCTTTTCTACACCCAGCAACTTGGCCGTTTGAGCCACAGCATCTTCCCAGTACCCGATGCCATCGATCAGCTTATGCTTCAACGCCTCATCAGCGGTGAAAATCCGGCCGTCGGCCAGCCTTTTTAGCTCAGACTTTTTGATGGGGCGGTGCTCCCGCACCAGATCCACAAAGCGATTGTACATGGCATCCACGGTGGTTTGCAGCAGTTTGACCTGCGCCTCGTTGACGGGCTGGAATGGATTGAGCAAATCCTTGTTCTTTCCCGATTTGATGGTGGTGTCCGTGATGCCGATTTTCTCGCTGAGCCCATGGACGTTGAGTGTCTGCATAATCACGCCAATGGAGCCGATCAGAGCCGTGGGTTGCGCCACAATCCGGTCGGCGGGCAGGGAAATATAGTACCCGCCCGAGGCCGCCATGTCATGAACCAGCACGGTGATCTTCCGGCCCTCCGCACTGTCTTTGAACAGGGTCAGCTCATGATAGATTTCATCGGCTGCGGTGACTTCACCACCGGGGGAGTCTACCTCCAGCAAAATAGCGGTGACGCTCTCATCCTGACGTGCGGCACGGATCTGGCGCAGGGCACTCTCGACCGGATCGGTGGTGTCGAGCCAGCCGCCATCCAGTTGGCGGGTCAGGATCCCTGTGTAGGCAATTCGAACCACTTTGGTGGTTCCGCTTCCATACGAATGCGTTTCCATGAATTCTGGAAATTCATCCGTGCCCGAGTGCCCATGCATCGAGGGGGCGGAACTGCTGAGCAGGCTGACGGCCGTTAGATTCAGCAACAGACTCAGGCCGAGAATGCCGCCCAGTGCAATGATGACAATCCAGAAGGGGCCGTGCCGATTTGAAGGGGATGATGATCGCATAGAAACCTCGCTTTTCATTAGTTGGGCATTCTATCACGGGATGACCGTTGCGAAAACCCCAGTTTGTATTGTTGGGTGCCAGAAGATCAGGTGGAAATTCGGGTCATGTCATGTGAAATAATAGGCACAAATATGGTCCAGAAGAAGATGAATCATACAAAATTGGAGCATATTTGATTTGGAACCCATCGTTATATGTATTTATAAGTAATTGTAATAGAATATATTATATATATATACATTATTTTTTGCCCAAGTGGCACGAAAGTTGCAAATAAAGCATGTACCGCAGGGTGATGTGGGCAAGGTAGACCGGAAGGGTTGACTCGTTGACCGCCCGTCATCTGAAGCCGTGGGTCTCACAAAAATCTAATACTCGCCTCACCGTCTTCCTATGTAAAAGCGTTTTACTTGGGATGTTGACAGAAACATGGCCGCTAGGATCGGCCGAGGAAAAATGATGAAAACTGAGCGTATTCGAACAAATAGTGCATCTGGCAGATGGATTGTCGGTATGAAGTTCTGTGCCTTTTGCGTGGCGGCTTGGCTGGCTGGGATTCAGTTGACCTATGGGCAGATTATCACGCCGCTGTACGTCGGAAACCTGGAGCCGATTCGAAATGAACACGGGCAACTGATGCCTGGGTCGCGCGTCGGCGGGGGCGAACCGATTGTTTCTCTGGTGGAAGTTCATTCGGCCCCAGATGGAATTATCCGCCCGCCCGCCCCTACGGGAGAGGCCCACCCGCTCAATCCGTTGATGGAAGACGGCAGCGGCGGCATGGGGGAAAACGTGATGTCGCCGGACATGGGGCTTTTTTGTCTGCTGTTCCGTTATCCTCCGTCCGCCGGAACCAAGCTGTTTGTTCGGGTATATAATGCCCCGACGGCTGGCGAAGCCTCCTTCTATTTGGATTCCAGGGTTGTGGAGGTCGCAGCGCGGGCCAGTTCGTTGGTGGTGGAGTTCGGCGATATTCAGCCGATCGACGGGGGAGATGACGACGGAGATGGTCTGAGCAACTCCTGGGAGGTGTCATTGGGGACTGCGGATCGCCAAACGGCCGATTATGACGGCGACGGGATGTCCGACCTGGATGAAATGCGGGCCGGAACGGAGGCCACGAATTCGCAGTCTTTGTTCTCTTTCCGCAGCATCGAAAGCGATCCGGAACTCTCGACCTCCGGAGAAGCCGTCCCGGCCGACATGCTCTGGCAGAAGCCGGTGAGCGTGGTGTGGCAGTCCGTGCCGGGCAAGACCTATCAACTCGAATATGCACCGATTCCGATGGTGGCCGGTGAAGTTGCCCAGGACTTTGTTCCGGTTGGAGATGCGGTGACAGCGGGCGAAGAGGAACACGAAATTGAGATCCTGGTGGATGTGCCGGAAGACACGTCCCGGGGCATGTTCCGGGTGCGGTTGGTAACGGAGGAATAAACGATGAACCTGATACGCCGTTTTCAATTCAGATGGCCTTTTTTGCTCCCGTCGCGCGTTCTTCGCACCCGGCGCAAGGGATGGGCTCCGCTGGCCCTGACACCCTTGGCGGTTTGTTCGTCCCGCCCTGTTCCTCGTTCGGGAATCTGGAGCAAAATCAAGGGGGCGGCACAACTGCTTGTGCCGATTCTGACCCTCGCTTTTGCACCGGCTGCGTTTGCCGACGTCAGCGAGAATTTCGATGGCCAGGCCTACGATAGTTCATATGGCACCCTCTCCTACAATGGGTTTTACGCGAACAATGCCTTGACCGACACCAGCTACGACCGCAGTGCGCCCCATGCTTGGCGCCTGAGAAATCAAACCGGATCCTACATGGAGTACCAGGGGGCGGACGGGAACGGGAAAGACGGCGGTGTCGGAACGATTTCGTTCTGGTATCGCGCCTGGGATGCTTCTCCGACTTGTATCTACAGTGTCCAGGTGAACGTCAACGGGGGGGGGTGGTCCACCATCGGGACCCTCAATTACAACAGCACCACCTACACGCAGTATTCGTACGATCTGAATGAGGCGAGCGACAACGTCATTATCCGCATCACGCGGACAAGCGGAGAGCGTCTGCTTGTCGACGATTTTTCGATCACCGATTATGCCGGGGCCAGCACCGACTCCGACTCCGGCATCATCCGAGACACGGCGTTCACGGAGCCGTCGAATGTGGCGTATGCCTCCTATCAGGCTTCGTCTCTGACCTATGCGACGTCATACGAGCTGGCGCGGTTCAAGATAGAGGATACGGCGTCCGGTGATTCAGAGGCGACGACGCTGACGGATCTGACGCTGGCCGTGGCCAATTCCGCCAATCTGCGCCAGGTGGCCCTGTACGATGGCACCACCGAGATTGCGGAGGGGGTGGCTAGCGCCTCGGTGACCTTCAGCAGCATCAGCGGACTGGCGGCCTCGAGCGGTGGCACGAAAAGTTTTTCGGTGCGCGCGAGTTTTCAGTCCAGCGTGACGGACAACCAGCAGGTGAGCTTTACGATCAGCTCGGCCACCGCGGATAGCGCGGGCTCGATCTTTGCCGCCGCGGATGCGGGCGGGGCCGCCTCCTCGATCACCGATGACCGCAACCGTATCGAGGTCACGGCTTCCAAACTGGTCTTTTCTTCTGTGCCCGGCAGCGTCGGCATCGGGGTAAACTTCAGCGCCACGGCAGAGGCCCAGGATGTCAATAACAACGTGGATCTGGATTCATCCGCCTCGGTCACCATTACCCAGGCCAGCGGCTCTGGAACCTTGACGGGTGGGGGAGCCCAATCTCTTTCCGGCGGGGAAGGAACGTTTGCCTCCTTGCAGATGGATACCGCCGGTGTCTTCACTCTCCAGGCCGCCGCCACCGGGCTGACCCCGGCCATCAGCGGGAACATCACCGCTTCCGACACGACCGTAGGCAATGCGGTGGATTATACGCCGGGCAGCGGCTGGACCCAGGGCGGCGATGCCAACTGGTTCTACCAGACGACGACCACGCACGACGGCACGGATGCCGCCGAAAGTGGCGACATCGCCGACAGCGAGACATCTGAAATTTCGTTCACGGTCACCGGCCCCGGAGTGGTGACGTTCTGGTGGAACGTCAGCAGTGAAAGTAGTTACGACTACCTCCAGTTTTGGGAAGACGGCACGCAGATCGACGAAATATCCGGTACGCCCGGATGGGCCCAGGTGACGCATACGGTGTCTGTGTCCGGCAGCGTGCCCCTGAAATGGATTTACGAGAAAGATAGCTCCACCAGCACCGGCGAGGATGCCGGATATCTGGACCAGATCGAATGGAGTGCCTGCCCGACGGTCCCCGTGGCCACGGCGGCGACATCGGACGGTAGCGACCGCTTCACCGCGAACTGGGAATCGGTCAGCGGCGCGACGGCATACTACCTGGACGTGGCGACGGCGGATACGTTCAGTTGGGGCAGTTCAGGAACCCTCGTAGAGGAAGACTTTACCTCATTCTCAGATTGGACCGATTCAGGGACTGCTTCTGATTCCTCCCATTCTGGCGATGCATCGCCCTGCCGGGCTTTTGGCCCCGGGGACAGTCTGATTTCGCCGGCGGTGGACAATCCCGCAGCACTGCAGTTCTTCCAGGATGCCAGCAGTGGGGGGGATGGAAACAGTTTTGATGTGGAGTACAAGGTGGGGGCCGGTAGCTGGACCGTTCTGCAAAGTGTCACGGCGACATCGAGTGGGTCTACGGAGACAATCGATCTGACTAGCTCTCCAGATCTTTCCGGCTCAACAGATGTGCAGTTCCGTTTCAGTTCAACTTTCTATACGTGGTACCTGGATGATGTTCTGATCTCCGGGGCCAGTGGGGCCAGTGAGTTTCTCACCGGTTACAACGGCTATGACGCCGGGAGTTCGACTTCACACGAAGTGACTGGTCTCGATCCCGAGACAACCTATTATTATCGCGTCCGGGCCTACAGCGCCAACTGCGGGGAGACGGATTCCTCCGGCACGCAATCCGTGACAACGGATGCGGCGGTGCTGGCTCCGTCGATCGGGCTGGATCCGGTTTCGCTGGACTTCGGGATGGTGGCGCTGGGTGGCAGTTCCTCTCTGACCATCGCGGTGGCCAACAACGGTACCCTGCCGCTGACCGTGGTCGAAAACCTGCTGAGCGGGAGCTGTGCGGGCTCCTATTCGGTGTTGCCCGGATCGCTGACCGTCGGGACCGACAGTGTGTCCAACCTGACCGTCACCTTCACGCCTTTGGCGGTCGGGTCCTGTTCGGCCACGCTGACCGTGAGCAACAATACCCCCGGAAACGGTTCGCCGGAGGTCTCGCTGAGTGGTTCCGGATATGATGCTTCGACCATCCAGGCGCCGGTGTCGGTGACAGCGGAAGCCGACGGCGCGGAAATGGTGGGTCTGGACTGGACCCTGGCCGGAACAGCTCCGGATGTCATTGTGTTGCGCAGCGAAGAAGCCATCACGGCCACCAGCCTGTCGGCAGGAACGGCCTATGCGTCGGGCGATGCCGGCCCGTCCGGGACCGAGGTGGTCTATCACGGCAGTGCCGCCGATGGTATAGAGCTGGTCGTGGCACCCGGAAGCACCCATTTCTTCCGCCTGTTCGGCGGGGACGGAACCGTGTATTCCGCTGACTATAGCGATACCGTACCGACATCGGTGGAAACATCGGGCTATGGGTCAAGTGAGGTGCTGGAGCAGTTTGCCTATACCAACAACCTGACGCTTGCCGTGAACGGCGAGGCGACGGGGCAGGGATGGGCCGGTGCCTGGACCGGAGACCTTATGGACTGGACCGTGGCGGATGCCAACCTGTCGGTCGGCGCCAGCGAATATCCGGTTCCGCACGCCAACCGCATCCAATGGGACGATACGAGTTCCGCCGCAGCGGACTCTTCATCGATTACGCGCGAACTCGGCACTGCCCGGAGCCGCCGCCTGTTTGTTTCCTTCCTGATGGACCTGGAAAGCACCGGAACCGGCAAAGAGGCGGGACTCACGTTGATGAGCGGGTCCGGGGCTGTCACAGAAGAGCTCTTTTTGGGAAAAATCAGCGGGGAGGCAAACCGCATCGGCATCGTGGATGTCGGCGATGGAACCACGAATGCCGCCACCGGTGACCTGGGCACGGGAACAGTCATCGTGGTGGGGGAACTCAACCCGCAGGAGAACACCGTGCGCGTCTGGGCCTATGCGACCGATTCGGCCATCGCGCAGGAATACACCAATGCCGTGGGCGAAGCCGCCGTGACCTGGAGCAATGAAAGCCTGTCCGTGGAGGCCATCACCGGTTTTCGCCTGTCCGCCGCCAGCGATGCGTCCGGCGCGCTCGGTGAAGTGGTTTTTGATGAACTGTATGTAGCGTCGCTCTGGGATGAAGTCCTGCATTTCGATTATCCGAAGGTGTATGACTACACCGTCGGCACACGGATCAACGGAACCAACTATTTGTCGGACGGTGACCTGAGCGAGGAGGGGAAGAGCTTCGATGTGAGCTATACGCTCTATCACCGCTCCGGCATTGGTTCCGCGACATTTACCCTTCTCGACGGTCTCTCCACCAACTGGCTCTATGATCCTCTGCTGCCGCTGGTGTATGACACCGATCTGGCGGCCAGCCGAGAGCGCTATGCCAACACCATTCTGGACCGGCTGGATCCGTCGGATGTCGCGTTGGGCATTCATACCTCGCGCGTCTTCATGGTGGCCGAGGGCGGCAAAACCACGAATACCGTTCTCGTGGCCGAGACCGGCGGGGCCACCGACCTGTTCTTCGGCGAATTCGGCGAAGGCAATAACTATGACAAGTATGTGGAAATCTACAACGGAACCGGCGGGGATGTGGATTTGAGTCAGTATCTGATTGCCAACCAGAAAAATCCCTCCGGTGCGGAAACCAACGACTACACGATTCTGGGCTGGTCGAATTACTGTCATTTGGCTGAAACCACCACGTTACTCGGTCACGGGGAGACGATCCTGATTCTCAACGGAGCCTCGAGCGGGGATGTCGATGCAAGCATGACGAATGAGCTGGAGAGCGCCAGTCCGTCCCGGTCGTATCTGATTACGACCAATGAGGTGCTCACGGTGAGCGGCGATGATCCCGTGGCGCTTTTCCATGCCGCAGATACGAATCAGTGGGTGGATGTGTGCGGAATCGGCCCGAGTGTTGCACGATACATCATGCGCCGTTTGGCGGACTCCGAGGTGCCGAGATCCTATCCGTTGATTGTCGAAACAAACCAGTGGGATTATCGCGACTGGGAGAGCGACCGGGCGACCGGCTATACCAATTTCCTCGCGACGGCGGGCGTCTATGATCGCAATGTCGGCCTGGGAGGCTATATCACCTTCACGGTATATGACGATGATACCAATTCGCCATCCCTGTCCCTCACGGACATCAAGGGATTGGGTGCGCAGAACTATTACGCCGCCAGCGGAGAGCTGCTGTTCTATGATTTCGGCAATGATTCTGCTGAAACCAATCTGCAACCCGCGCGGACTTATCCGTCGCTTTCCGTGGCGGATTTGACGGTGCATGATGGCGATGAAACGCCGAAGATTCACGCGACAGGCTATTCCGGCGGGAGCGGGGGCGCCGCCGTGGTCGACAACGGCTGGGTTTCGGACGGCTACTGGGAGTTTGCCATCACGGTTCAAACGGGCTTTCAACTGGATATGCAGAAGTTCAGTTTCGCTTCCTATCGAACCTCTAGCGGGCCGACAACCTGGGCCTTGTATACCAGCACCGACGGGTATACGGCGCCTTTGGCCAACGGAAATCTGACGGCTGAGGGCAGTTACGAGTTCATCGAAGCCACCAGTCTGACAACCAGCGAGGCAAGTGGTAGCGTGATCTATCGCCTGTATGCCTCGGGTGCCAGCGGTGGCAATAGCAGCTGGCGGCTGGACGATATCAGCTTTACCGGACAGGTCTCTTCGGCGTCCGGTGCCTTCATCGCGACGGACAGCGATTTGAACACGAACGGGGTGGCGGTCTCGGCGACCGTCCAGGACGCCAGCGGAGTCTACGGAGTGGATGACGGAAGCCATCCGCCGCGGGTGGACCTGACCTCGCCGCTGGGTGTTGTCGCGCCTGCCGGGACTTTCGGTGCGGGGCCTGCAAATGGAGGAGCCGTTGCCGCGCCTGCCGGTCTGGCCGGAACGAATGGATTCACGTTCAGCGATATCGTGTTGGGCGTGTATACGGCCCGTATCACGGCAACCGACTATGATACAGACCGGACCGGTGATTCGATGACCGCTGTCCTCACGAATTCCCTGACGGTGATTGATGATGATTCCGCGCCGCCTCAGTACAGCACCGGTTATCGCTCCTTCGACGGCAAAACCGCCGGTTCTGAAGCCAACGCCGTCACCGACGGGGATCTGGTGGACGGCCTGAGCATCAGCAACCGCGTCTATGACGCGCAGAGCGGTCTGGATGTCAGTTCGCTGCAGTTCCGCATCCAGGATCCGGAAGGGTGGGACAGCGGGGTTGTGGACTTTGTGATCAAGCCGGCGGGAGGCGATGGCTCCGCGCGAACGAATAAATATCTGCCTGAAAATTCAGTGGCCCAAAACGCCTTCGACGTGGATTTGAATGGCGGCCGGGCACTGGGAATCTGGACCTCGACCTTCTATGCCGTGGATGCGGATGCCGATCGACCTAACGATTCTGCCAGCGTCATTCAGAGCTTTGCAATGCATGTCATCGATGACGACAAGCTCGGCCCCCCGCTCACCCATCTCGTGTCACAGGGGGTGGAGGTGCCGCTTGCCACGGCGTTCGAGCTTCACGAAGGCTGGAGCGCTCATGGTGATGGCAACTGGACCGAGACGGTCAATGGCGGGGTTTGGACGGCCATCAGCATGTACATCATCTCGACGGACGGTCGCGGAACCGATGTCACCACCATTGGCTATCACGCCGGATTCAATGCGGTCGGCGATTCCCTTCAGCTGCCGGATGTGGATCAGCCCGGTTGGGTCAGCGTGTGGGGCAAGCTCAGCGCCGCCGGCGAATCCAAGTGGGAAGTACAACAGTTCTCCGGCGGAACCTGGAACAGCCTGGGCGTACAGTCTGTCACATCGACGGAATATGCCGAGTTCGTCTGGAAGGTGGACAGCACCCAGACCGGTGAGCAGTTGCGCCTCGCCCTGACCGAAAGGACCTCCGGAGACCGCACGATCTACTTCGACGATCTGGTCGTGACGCCCTATAGCACCTGGACCAACACGCCTGTGGCCGTCTCATGGCCGGACACGACCGACGAGTATACAGGTGATTCCGGTATCGGCGAATACCGCCGGATATCGCTGGGGACTCCGGCACCGCTCTATAGCACCAATGGAGCCTCGCTGGGGCTGGTGAACAGCACCTCCTTCACGGCGACGAAGGACAACCAGGGCATCGTGACCGGCTATGTCTTCGCCGTTGACGGCGATGACGACCGCGGTGACCGCGACCGGGCCATGGGCCTGACCATTCCGATGATCGCCCGCCTGGACATCACGCCGCCCACGGCCGTGCCGATGCTGGCAAACGGTGTTTCGACCGATGAGGTGGACGATCCCACCACGCAGTTTGATATTCAGTGGGATGCCTCCGCCGTGGGGCCGGATGATCCGACGGATGCGACCCGCTATCCCGCCTGGGGCGGCGGCAGCCGCAGTCTGCTTTCTCCATGGAAGAGCTACCGGATCTATTACAGTCCGTTTGATTCGACGGCTGTCCCGGTCGGAGATTCCGGTCAGGGGAACGGCAGCGCCTATATCTACACCAACTTCCTGGCCACCGGCGCCTATTCCACCTGGCCGTCCATTTCTTCCAGCAGCACTGTTCTGGATCCGAGCGCCACCGGCACCAACTATCTGGCACTGGCAGATTTCTCTCAAAACCGGATCCGCCTGTATGACCTGGATTACGATCAGGATTATGCCGTGATCATCGTCGGTGTGGATGAGGCTGGGAACGAAGGGCCGGCGACCCCGGGCAGCTGGGCGACCAACAACACCATCCGGTTTGCCCTGTCCCGCGGCCGGATGCTGGAGAAGACCGTGGCGCAGGCTGCCTTCCCGAATGCGGACAGTCTGTCGAATACGAATGCAGAGACCGCTGCCGCGCTGTACTGGATTGCCGCGGGTCCCACCAACGAACAAGGGGTCTATACGTCCGTGCGCAAGGAGTACGACTTGATCCGCTGGGATTCCACCTCCTTCGAGGAACGGACCAACAACGAATGGAATCTGGTGGGTACGGTCCGGACCAACTGGTTTGTGGATGACGGCGGACAGTCACGCAGCCGGGGCAACCTCCGATTCTATCGCGCGTCCTATAAGGACCGATGGAAGAACTCCCGGGTCGATGGCGTGAAGAGCGTTTCGCAACGCCCGCTGGCCAGCGAAGAGGTGTATGCCCTTCACAATGTGGTCCTCTCCAGCGGCCAGAATTTCACCGGCCTGCACGGGGTTCCGTATACCAATACCTTTACGGCGGTGTTCGGCGGCCTGGAAACCTTGCCGGGCGGCGTCAGTGCTCTTCCGGCATCGGGGGCCACGGTGGTGGAATTCTTTGTGCCGGGCCCCGATGCGGCCAATATCAGCCAGTACTATCTGGATGCAAACGGGCGTTGGGTCGAAGTCGGAGGCGGAGATATCACGGATCTGGAAATGCCCTCTGATTTCTTCAGCCGGGGATTTTCGATCACCTTGCCGGATCCGCTGCCGACCAACTATGTCACGACAAACGCCCTCAATATCAGTCAACTGGATGAGGCCGGCCAGCCGCTGTCAGTTCCGGCCATGGTCTGGTCGCCCATCATGCGGGTGCCAACCAACGGATTCAGCCAGGTCATCTCGACCGGAAGCCAAAGCGGACGGACGTCCACCCTGATCTTTAATGTGGCGGCCTTGCGCCTGCCGGTGGCGGCTCATCCGGGAGACATGCGCCTGCTGGAATCCGGATTTGTGAACGGTCCCAGGGGCCAAAGTGATGAAATCTACACGATGAACACCGCCACCAAAGGGGTGCAGGGCGGAAGCACCCTCTATTGCGATGCCGAAGGGGTCTGGCGCTTTGTGAATGGCAACGGGCTGGTTCCCTCGGGTTTCTTCAAGCCCAACGATGTTATCGTGATTGTCTCACGCAACTGGGTGGGTGAGGGAAGCTGGACCTGGACCTACCATCCGGCCCATTTCTACACCCTCCCGGATCGCTGGATGGGCAGCTAATCCGCTTCAACGGCCCGGCTCGGGCGCTGCAAGAATCACCTGCCGGGCGATAGCCCGGCAGATGGGAAATTTTCAATCCGAATGACAGGAGGGGAACATGAAGCGCCTGCATCAACTCAACATTCAACCCAGTCGAAACAGAAAAATCAGGGTCGCCTTGGGACTCTTTCTGCTGTTGTCCTTGACCTCCCGGGCTCAGTCCTCCCGTCCGGGGTGGGGGGCCACGGTCTATGAAACCGAAACCGGAACCGGGGTGACCTTCCGGGTCTGGGCCCCGAACGCTTCCAGTGTTCAGGTTGGCGGGGATTTCAGCGGGTGGAGCAATCTGGAACCGTTCCTGCAGCCGGAAGGCACCAGCGGGGTCTGGTCGGCCGATTACTCCGGGATCGAAGAGGGAGCGGCGTATAAATTTAAACTCAACGACAGCACCTGGAAGTCGGATCCCCGGGGACGCTGGATCAATCAGGCGGAATACGGCAATGCGCAAATCGTGAAGTCAAAAAGTGTTTCGAACCATACGGCTTCCTGTTTTATTCCGGAGGCGGAACGCGTGATCTATGAACTGCATCCGGGAACCTTTGTGGATCCGGATCCAGACGATGACCGTTGCGGAACCCTGTGGGATGCCATCGGAGGGCTACCGCATCTGGAGGAACTGGGAATCAATGTCATCGAGCTCATGCCGGTCAGTGAATTTACCAGTGATCGGAGCTGGGGGTATAACGGGGCCTATCCGTTCGCGGTCGAGGAGGATTACGGCGGCCCCGAGGCCCTGAAGGCCTTTGTGGAAGCGGCCCACAGCCGGGGGATGATGGTGCTGCTGGACGTGGTCTACAACCACTGGGATGCCAGCGGGGTCCTGTGGCAGTTTGATGAGTGGGCTACCTCGCCGGAATTCGGCGGGATCTACAGCTATGCCTCCAACGGGATCTGTTGCACACCTTGGGGGCCCCGCCCGGATTATACCCGGACTGAGGTGCGGGAGTATATTTTCGATAACCTGCGCATGTGGAAAGAGGAATTCGGTTTGGACGGCTTCCGCTGGGATGCGCCCCGGTTCATTCTCCAGAGTGAACCGGATAATCCCGAAGACTCCATCTATCTGGCCGAAGGGGAATCCCTGATGCGGGAGGCCGTGGCCATGCTCGAAGACGAATGGCCCGGCACCGTGAACATCGCGGAGGATCTGGGTGAATCAGACCTCTTCGACCAGCACTGGGAAGTCGGGATGGCGGAGCGGCTCGGCGAGATGCTGGCGGTTTCTAACAGCGGAGTTTCCCTGTCCGAAGTGGTGTCGATTCTGGAATCCGCTGACGACCGGGTGGTGTATTCCGAATCGCATGACACCGCCGGGGATCTCAATGGGGGGAACCGGATGCCCGCCCGGGTGGACCCGGATAACCCGGAAAGCCACTTCGCCCGGAAAACCTCGTTGCTGGCGGCCGCCCTGGTATTTTCAATGCCGGGAACGCCCATGATCCTGCAGGGCCAGGAACAGTT
>Ga0075121_1000248_pt1 | contig 38003 bp, 23 predicted proteins | sample AntAceMetag02UKG_FD_69793 | JGI IMG/M metagenome (GOLD analysis project Ga0075121, IMG submission 69793) | Saline lake microbial communities from Ace Lake, Antarctica - Antarctic Ace Lake Metagenome 02UKG | ecosystem: Environmental > Aquatic > Non-marine Saline and Alkaline > Saline | place... | reverse complement strand
TAGACAAAAAAGCGCCACCATAAAATTTACTATTGGCTGAAGCCGCTCCTTTATTCTCAGTACGTAAGGAGCTTTAGTGAACCTGATTTTTATCAGGTATTATGAGTTTGTAAATTTCTGATCTGTATATCTGTTCCGGACCCGAGTCTTTCCAAGCTTGATTTTTTTAATTATATAGCATCCTCTTTTGGAATTGATCGGCAATTTTTATCAAAAGGCCCTTTCCTTGATCGATTTCGAAAATTTTTACTTGAAGCTTATGAAAACAACAAGAAAGTTCTACTTATCATCGATGAAGCACAATTGTTAACGCAGGAACTGCTTGAAGAAATTCGGTTGTTGTCGAATATTGAAAAAACGAGCACAAAATTAATTAATATTTTTTTTGTCGGGCAGAATGAATTTAACGAAATTTTAAATCAAAACCAAAACAGAGCTGTCCGGCAAAGATTGACGCTGAATTATAATATTAATCCATTAACTCCTGACGAGACTGATGAGTATATAAAATACAGATTAACAGTTGCAGGTGCAGCTCAATCCATTTTTGAGCCTTCGGCCGTTCAGGAAATATTTTTATATTCTGGAGGATTTCCTAGAAGGATAAATGTTATTTGTGATCACGCATTGTTGACGGGCTATGTTAAAGACAGTGAAACAATTAATGCAGCCATCGTCCAAGATTGCGCCAAAAACCTTAAGATACCGACACATGTCAGAAATCGTGATATAAATGGATTTGCACAATATCAGCCCAAACCGATCCCCATTGTTTATTCCAAGCCGGTTGTTCCGGAGCCTAAGATCCCTGAAGAAAAAAAAAGTGGGATCAGCAACCTTTTCATTAAGATAGTCGGTTTTTTGCTGTTTTCAGCAATTTGCTGGTGGATTTTATCTCCTGTAAATTTCCAAAAATTTATATCAGGGGCCAATCGCCCTGCTGATTTTTTAAAACAGACTGCCCCATCAACAGACAGATCCGTTCATACAGAAAATAAGCTTGATCAACTTGGAAAAACAGTCGATCAGGCCGAACATCCAAACCGGATGAAAATTAAACAAGAAATTATTCGTACAGAGGATAATAATCGGGACACAAAGAGTCCTCTAAAAGAGGCGGCACCTATCCATGATGGTATGGACTCATTGCAAGAAGATACTAAAAAAATAAAAGTTAAAGGACCGCTATTCCAGGATAAACTGGAAGAAGTACCTGAAAATAAAGGGTTTTCTGAAGATGAAATCCAATTGCCGATTTCGTCAATTAAGCCGACGGCATCTATAAAAGAAGAAGACCTTAATCTTTCGGGTCAATATGGTGAAATTAGAAAAAAAATTTTATCGTTACCAGATAAAAACATAACTATCAGATTTGAATTTAACAGCAATGATTTCACTGAAGAAGGGTTTGCGGAATTAAAAAATTACGCCGATGTTCTTATAATGCATCCTGACACAAAGATTTTGATCAAAGGCTATACAGACTCAGATGGTAATAAGCAATATAACATTAAGTTATCTGAGTTCAGGGCTAATATTGTCAGAAGCTTTCTGCTTGGAAGGGGTGCAACATCAAATCAAATTGAAATTAAAGGCCTTGGAAGCATAAATCCCATTGAAAGCAACAGTACCTCTTGGGGAAGAATGATGAACAGACGAGTTGAGATTGAAATCGTTAAATAAATCTATGCTAAGAATGTTTTTTCCCGGTTATCCACTTCGCTAAAGTGATAATGATCTAAATAACCGAATATATTTTAATTTTATTTTAAAAAAAATTATTTTGAGATAAGCAATCTTCGGATGTTTAAAGTAATTCTGTAATCGTCTCTACCGACTCATCGACAAAAGTTGTTTGTGGATGGGCAACAGGCTATCAATCGTTAAAACTTTATATCTGCTTATTATACCGCAATGGTGGCAACTCGGTAGCAGCGCAGGCAGCGGTCGGCCTCGGCTATGGCCTCAGAGTTTGAAAACCCGCTTTCCACTTCGTCAAATGTGTTTTTCCTGGTGTCAGGTGTCAGCATGGCGAGCTGTTTGCGCTGCCTCATGTCGGCTATACCGATATTTTCATTTTTGTCATAAATTTTTAATGATTGGAAAAGTTTGTTGAAATAGTCGCCATCATCATATTCCAGGTCCTGGTGGTTGATTAAGCGGTCAATGTTGTGTGCAGCCTGCATGCCGCCGGCACATGCGGTAATCAGAGCCCCGGGGCCGGTTTCGCAATCTCCTGCAGAAAAGATTTTCGGCTGATCGGTTTGCTTGGTTACCGGGTCAACAACGATGGAGTTCCATCGTGTTGTTTTTATACCATTTACTCCTTCAAGCATTGAGAGATCGATTCTCTGGCCGATTGCAGGCACCACCGTGTCGCAATCGAATACAAACTCCGAGCCTTCAATGGGAATCGGTCTGCGTCTTCCGCTGCTGTCGGGTTCGCCGAGTTTCATCCGGATGCACTCAAGCCCGACAACCGTGTCGTTTTCAGCCAGCACCTTGACCGGGGTCGTTAAAAAATGAAACTGGACGTTTTCCTCCTCGGCGTCCTTGATTTCGACCTCGTCGGCCGGCATCTCGTTCCGGGTCCGGCGATAAACCAGGTTGACATCCTCTTTCTGTATGCGCAAAGAACATCGGACACAGTCAATTGCCACATTCCCCCCACCGATGACAACGACTCTTTTGCCCTCGGGGTAAGGGTCCCGGCCCTGGTTTATATCAAGCAGGTATTTTACCCCCGGAATGAATCCTTTGTATCCCTTGTCTTCTCCCTCAACCCGCATGGATGTATTGTTCTGTGCGCCGATACCGATAAACACGGCGTCAAACTCCTCTTCCAGCTGTGACAGGGTTATATCCTTGCCGATGGTCGTGTTGTAATGAAAGGTAACCCCCATTTTTCGGATCTGCTCCACCTCACCGCGTAAGATGTCGCGGGGCAGCCGGTAATCGGGTATCCCCACGGCGGACATGCCTCCGGGTTCATCGAGATGCTCATAAACGGTTACCCGGTGCCCTTTGCCGGCCAGGTGATAGGCACAGGTTGTGCCGGCCGGTCCAGCACCTACAATGGCAACTGTGCCGGTGGTCTCGGAAGCCGTGATTTGATACCCGGGGTGTTTTTGCCCGGCCAGCTCATGGTCTGCAACGAAGCGTTTCAAGAATTTTATGGATATCGGTTCATCCAGGTTTGCGCGGCGACAATTATCCTCACACGGGCGCACACATACACGGCCCACGATTCCCGGCAGGGGCAGACGTTCCCTTATGACATCAAGGGACTCCTCGAACCGGGCTTCTTTGATACACTCGACGTACCTGGGAATATCCAGATGAATGGGGCAGGCGTCCATGCAGGGCGCCGTCAGCCTGGAATGGTATGTGCCGGCGGCAATACTGCTTTGGCTGCCGACGGCGGCTGCAAATCGGTCATGAAAATATTTCAGGGCGTGAAGTAAAGGGACGGGGCCGGTCTGGCCGATGCTGCATTTTGACGTCTCGCTGACGATTTCAGCCATTGCCTGCAGGAATGCCAGATCTTCCATATGTCCATTACCCATGCATATCCTTTTCAGGGTTTCGGCCATAATACCCGTGCCGGTGCGGCACGGAATACATTTTCCGCATGAATTGCTTTGAATCGATTCCATGTACGCCCGGCATAGATCAACTATATCCACTTCATCGGACCGCAGCACGATGCCATACCATCCGATCAACGCTTTGATTTTTTCATTTTGCTTAAAGTATTCCGGCAATTCAATGGTATTCACCGGTGCATACGATTGCGGGTCTTTCCCGCGATTATCAACAACACTCTCACCCCAGGAACTGAATATGATATCGGTCATGATCTTCCATCCATTTTAAATTGCATTGTCATTGAATCGGGCCAATCTTCAACACAGGTAAAGTCCGCTATATGCTTGCTTTATCCGACTGAACATGAAAATATAAATTCCGCTTTGGCGCATTTTCCGTTTAAATGATGCATTTCGAAGGCAGCACCTTCTTTGCTGTGTGCCATAACGCTGAACATGGCACAGCCAAAAATATAGCCGTTTATGGATCAATACGAAATAATGGCAAAATTTGTCCCTGCATATCATTGCTGATAAAAATTTTCAAGATTTTCATTTATAAAATCTTGGAAACCGGTATAAAACACCACCTGCATCAGCTATGGGAACTTTGCTCTAAAAAAATATTCTATAGACCGGAATAAAAATGGAGGGAAAACGTATTCAGTGCGTGATTGAAATAGCGGTAACCCGGAAACAAGCACGATATATTAGTGACAATATTCTGAAGTTCGTGTTTTTTATGTCAAAAGATAAAGCGTGAGGTGACTGGCATAATTGAAAAGTGAATAATGACGGAATGCTATCGATTTTAATAAAAAAGATAGAGCGAAGCGATACCACAAGTTTTCACTATTCACTATTCAATTTGGTTCTGGCTTTGCCGGGTTAGGATGTTTTAAAAAGAGGAATTCAGGACATATGCCGATAAAAGAAATGCTTTCAAAAGTCAGTCATCTGGAAATATATAAAAACAGGGTGCAGACCAATGATTACTGTGAAATCGTCTTTTACGACCGGGACGGTTCCGAATGGAATCGGATACTGACTGATATTCTGGGACGTGCCAGGAAACATGCAGGCGTGTCTCCTGATGCAAAAGACCTGAATTTAACCCGGCAGACCGGCGGTATCAGAATCGAACAGACCCTGTTTGAAAAGAAAACCGATGATTTTACCGTAATTGCCAAATTCTGGCCGTGGACAGACGGCCTGCATACGACCTTGAAAATGGCCCTGCTGAAGGAATAGACGATTATTAATTGATTCTATTTTGACTGACGGATGACCATCACCGAACAGGGTGCTTTGTGCGATATCCTTTTGGCAACACTGCCGAACAATACCAGGCCCATGCCTGTGAGGCCGTAGGAGCCCAGTACCACCATGTCTATCTGTTTTTCTTCCAGATACCGCAGGATTTCGGTTGAAACATGACCGCTCAGCACCACCAGTTTATGTTTGACGTCTCTGTCGATTCTGCTCCCGTAGGTTTGCTCCATCCGCTCTTCAAGCTGAGTAAACAGAGAGTCTTGTGACTCGTTGGGTATGATCCATTCACTGTCCGACATCATGGGATTGATTACCGGCGGCAGTACATGAAGCAGGTCAAGTTCGGCATGAAATTTTTCAGCCATTTCCACGGCCGCTTCAAAGGCAAGCTCCGCGTTTTCAGAAAAATCAGTGCAGCAGGCGATTTTTTTAATACGCATGATATCCTCCTTTTGTTCCCTGGTTTTAAGTTTGCATCAGCCGTTAAGGCCGGTTTCGGGTCATGGGCGGCATTGCTCGCGTCAGGTGTTTTGAGGAGTCGCTAACAGCGTTTTAAGAACATCTTCCTTGCCGATGATGCCCACGAGCCGGCCGTCATCTATTACCGGGAGGGTATGAAAATTGCTGTCAACCATGAGTGCTGCCACGGCTTCGATACTTGTATCCGGTTTGATGCTTACCGGATTTGCGGTCATGGCGTGGGAAACCGTCGTGGCGGCAATTTTCTGGGCTTCTTTTTCAATTCGTTTGATGGAGGTAATGGGGATGAAACCATCTAGAAAGGAAAAGATGGAAGGAATGGGAAGTTTTTTTTGTTGAACGATAAGATCGCTTTGACAGATAATGCCCACCAGTTGGCCGGAATCGTTTACAACCGGCAATCCATTTATGCGATTGTCAAGGAGAAGCTGGGTGGCTTTGGTGATTTCCATATCCGGGCCGGCAACGATCAAATCGGTTGACATGATATCTTGAGCTGTGATCATGGCTGCCTCCTTTACGGGACGGAAAAGATCCCAAAAGTTTGAATGGGTTCTACCGATGATACTTTTTGAATATATTTTCATTTTAAGGGTTTTCTGTTATAATTTCAAGTCATTTTTAGGATGTAAGGCGCTATTTTCTTATTTGCATTTTTTTCAGGTATGCAACTGTTTGTCTGCCGCAACTATAGTTTCGGCTTGGTGTGGGAATTTTAAAGCCGAATTTTAACCATTTTATATATAAGGAGGGCAAAATGCGGGTGCTTGTAACCGGACGACTCCCCGGACATATACTGGCAATGCTGGAAAAAGAGCATACGGTGGAAATCAATTCCACGGACCGGCCCATGAGCAGGGAACAGATCTTGGTTCAGGTAAACGATAAACAGGGGCTGCTGTGCATGATTACCGACCGGATTGACTGTGAACTCATCGATCGCGCGTCTCGGTTGAAAATTATTGCCAACTGTGGTGTGGGATTCAACAATATCGATATCCGGGCGGCTGCCGCCAAAAGCATTCCGGTTACCAATACGCCGGATGTTCTCACCGATGCCACCGCCGACCTGACATTTGCATTGATTCTGGCCGTGTCCAGGCGGATCGTCGAAGGAGATAAAAAGGTTCGGGCGGGCCGGTTCGACCCTTGGGCTCCGCTTTACTTTTTGGGGCAGGAGGTGAGCGGTAAAACATTGGGAATTATCGGTCTGGGCCGAATCGGTGAGGCCGTAGCAAAGAGGGCTGCCGGATTTGGCATGCAAATTTTTTATTACAAGCAGGAAAGGCTTGACACGGATGCGGAAAAAAATCTGGGCGTGGTCTATGCACCCATGGAAAAGTTGCTCAGTGAATCGGATTTTATAAGCCTTCACGTACCGCTTACGGCCCATACCCGGCATCTGGTGGGAGAAAAAGAGTTGAACCTGATGAAAGCATCGGCCTATCTGGTCAATACCTCACGTGGACCGGTGGTGGATGAAAAAGCTTTGTTGAAAGCTCTGGAAAACAAGCGTATCCAGGGAGCGGGCATGGATGTCTATGAAAATGAACCGGAACTGACGCCGGGACTCACAGCCCTTGACAATGTCGTGCTTTTACCTCATATGGGAAGTGCGACCATTGAAACGCGGACCCAAATGGCCCGCCTGGCTGTGGAAAATCTTCTGGCGGGATTGCGGGGAGAGGTTCCGCCCAACTGTGTCAATTCGGTTCAATGACAAAATTTTTAATTTTCAAATTTTCTCCGAGTCGCAGTATCCAAGCGCCCGGGGAGCCGGTTTATCCGGGATAGGATATTTACTCCATGAAAGATTTTTTTAAGGTGATGAATCTGGAACAAGTGCTGGAGAAGGCGGTTATCTTTCCAAGGGTGGGGACGGAGGCCATTGACCTGCCCGAATCTTTTGGCAGGATACTGGCATTGGACATCATCGCCGATATTGACCTTCCCGGGTTTGCCCGTTCCACCATGGACGGCTATGGAGTGCGGGCTTCTTCTACCTTTGGCGCCTCCGAGGCCAACCCGGCCTATCTATCGGTGAAAGGGGCCGTGGCCATGGGAAAAAAACCGGCATTTTCCATCGGTCCCGGTGAAGCGGCCGGGATTTCAACCGGCGGAATGCTGCCCGACGGCGCCGACGGCGTGGTCATGGTGGAGCATGTGGAAATGATCGATGGTCTCACCCTGGAAGTCTACAAGAGTGTGGCTCCGGGGCAGCATGTGGTGGCTCGGGGCGAGGATATCCGGAAAGACAGCGTCATGATATCTAAGGGCGTTGCCGTAAGATCCCAGGAGGCAGGTCTGCTGGCTGCTTTCGGTATCAGTCGGGTCCCTGTCTATAAGCAGCCAGTGATTGGTATTCTGTCCACGGGCGATGAAATCGTGCCCATCCATGAAACGCCCGGCTTGGGACGCATCCGTGATATTAACACCTATACTCTTTCCGGGTTGATAAGGGAATGCGGTGCTGTTCCGCTTCCTTTCGGCATTGTCGGCGATGACTATGACAGCCTTTATGCCACCTGTTCAAGCGCTTTGCAGCAAACCGACATGCTGCTGATCTCCGGAGGAAGTTCCGTGGGGGTCAGGGATTTTACCATCGAAGTGCTGTCCGCGCTTAAACAATCGGAAATACTGGTGCATGGGATTTCAATCAGTCCCGGCAAACCAACCATCCTGGCCACATCGCAAAACAAAGCCGTCTGGGGACTGCCCGGTCATGTGGTGTCGGCCATGGTTGTTTTTCACGCCGTGGTAAAACCTTTCGTGGAAAAGATCAGCGGTCTATCGCAAAATGACAGACAAAACCCGCCCGTGCCGGCATTTTTGAGCCGCAATTTATCATCCGCCCAGGGCCGTACCGATTATGTCCGGGTGAAATTGATCAAAAGAAAAGACGGGTTGTGGGCCGAGCCCATACTGGGCAAATCCGGTCTGATTCATACCATGGTCAAGGCCGATGGGCTCATTTCCGTCGGATTGAATACCGAGGGTCTGGATAAGGACTCGCTGGTTGAGGTGATGCTGCTGTAGTTGTTACATTCCATAAACAATATCGTCAATGCGAATGGAGCACTTTTTGCTTGGCTTCGATAAGCTGGTTATGGGACAATCGCAGCAGTTTTGACAGTTTGTGCATCAGGTAGTTTTCATATTTGTCCATTTTTCCGTCAACATAGACGATCCGCCACAAAAATTCGATGACGTCTATTTTTTCCTGAATAGAATAGTTTTCGTTAATCAGGCGGGCAAACTGCCACAGATCGACACTTTTTTCCAACTCCTCATCCGCCCGGATCATAAGAGCGTCGGCGTGTTCCTGTGACAGGCTATACTTTTCCTTTAAGATCGAGACAATGGCTTCCGTCTCCGCTTCGGTGAAGGTTTCATCGATACGCCCCATTTCCATAAAGAGCGCGCATGCGGCAACGCGGACGTCGTGGGCTGTATTCGGATCTGCATCCGCGGGATTGTCGGCGGTGATTGTGCCGAAAAATCGTTTGATGATATCAAGCATGGATTTTTCTCCGTTTTTCCAAAGTTCAAGTTTCAAATTTTACTGCCAAAATGCAAAATCAACAAAGTGTAAATTATTTTTAATTTATCATAAAGGATACCTAATTATTTAACCACATTCAGCTTTGCTTTACCACCTTAGAATGCAGATTTTTATCAGGCGGACACACAAGTGCCGCGTCGTTTCTCTTTGACACCGGTTCATTGCTGTGGCAGAATCTGTGAAGAATCCGTCGTTCAGTATGTTTTTCAACCGCTTGCCTGAACAATCTGATATTGAAAGCCCTTCAGGGTAAAACAAAATCCCGGGCAGTCGGCCTGGAATAATTTAGTCTCCATTCAGAAATAGGGATTTTTGTTTAAGATCAAGGCATGCGAAAAAAATAACCGGAGGCATATATTTGATATTCCGAGGATTATTTTTTTTGCATAACGATGAGGTTGGGCAGGTAAGCGAGCCTGCGAGACTCCGAAAAAATCATTTCTGAATGGAGACTATTTATAAAAAGAGGGGACGGATGCGCCCCATAACCATAGGAGTTAATCTTGGAACCTGTTAAAGGATATTTGGAAATTTTGGATCAGGGATTCGGTTTTTTGCGAACCCTTGAGAACAACTTTCTGCCGGGACCCGCCGACACCTTTGTTCCGGCCTTTCTGATACGGAAAAATCGTCTTCAGGAGGGCGTTTTTATTGAGGGAACCGGGGTAAAAGGCAAATCGGGCAGCTTGAATTTGAAACTTTCCGATATCAAGGCCGTCAACAAGGTTCCGCTTACACCCGGTGAAACATTGATCCCGCTCCAGAGCCAGACCAGCATCAATCCTTTTGAAAAGCTGAAAATGACAATGGGTTCGGATGACCTTACGGGCAGAACCTTGGACTTGATCGTGCCCATGGGCAAGGGCCAGCGGGGCCTGATCATTTCACCTCCCAAGGCTGGGAAAACCACCCTGTTAAAGCATATTGCCAATGCCCTGGCCCTGAACCATCCTGAGGTGGATGTGTATGTCCTCCTGGTGGATGAGCGGCCCGAAGAGGTAACCGATTTTAAACGCGGGCTCAAAAACGCCCATATCCTTTTTTCTTCGTCGGACCAGAGTGTGGCCCAGCATATGCGTATGGCCCGTCTGGCCATGCAGGCGGCAGTACACTGGGCCGAAGTTGGTCGTGATACCGTGGTGCTCATCGATTCACTGACCCGGATGGCGCGGGCGTTTAATGCGGAAACACGAAGCTACGGCCGTACCCTCACCGGTGGTCTGGGCGCCAATGCCATGGTCGTACCGCGCAAAATTTTCGGCACGGCCCGTAATATCGAAGACGGCGGGTCACTGACAATCATGGCTACAATCCTTGTGGATACCGGCAGTCGCATGGACGACATTATTTTTCAGGAATTCAAAGGCACCGGCAACATGGATCTGGTGCTCAGCCGTAAATGTGCCGAGCAGAGAATCTGGCCGGCCATTCATATCCAAAAGTCCGGTACGCGAAAAGAGGAGCGTCTGCTGAAAAGCGAGGAGTATCAGGAAGTCCTTAAACTTCGCAGAGTACTGGCGCAAAAGGACGAGATATCGGCCATGTCGCAGTTGCTGGAGTACTTTCTGCAGCGATAGTAATCCCCACCTGTCTGATTTTTTCAATCTGATCAAGTCGACATTACTGGAAAAACTGTTAACGGCTATCAAATTTTGTTCCGGGTAAAGTCAATAATAAGGAGAACAACGATCATGCATCGTAATATTTATCTGAAAATGAAAACGCTGGAAGAGGCCCGCGAAATCATGTTTAAGGCCTTTGATCTGTTCGGTGCCCCGGGTGTGGAAACCGTTGCCGTACTCGATGCAGTGGGAAGGGTTCTGGCCCGGCCCGTGGACGCAGTATTCTCTTCACCGGGATTCCATTCTGCGGCAATGGACGGCATTGCGGTGACTGCGGAAGTCACCTTCGGCGCAAGTCAGGGCAATCCCAAAGAACTGGTGATGGGCAAAGACGCTTTTCCCATCAATACCGGCCATGTGCTTCCGGAAAATACCGATACCGTGATCATGATCGAATATGTGAACGATGTGGGTGACGGCCGGGTGGAAATCGAAGCACCGTCTTTCCCCTGGCAGAATGTGCGCAGGATGGGGGAAGATATCGTTGCAACAGAACTGCTCTTTCCCCGGAATCATGTAATTACACCCTATTGTGTAGGTGCCCTGCTTTCCGGCGGAATTTTTACGGTGGCGGTGATTAAAAAACCGAAAATACTCATCATCCCCACCGGTTCGGAACTTGTGGACTGGGAAAATACCGATGTGCCGGAACTTGCACCGGGCCAGGTGCTTGAGTCAAATTCCTATGTTTTGGGAAAACTGGCTGAAGCCTGCGGGGCCGAGTATGTACGGCATGCAAAAGTGGCTGATGATCCCGACAGGATAAAACAGGTCCTTCGGGCTGCGTGTGAAGGGGAGTATCAGATGATCATGACCGTGGGAGGATCATCGGCAGGGTCCGCCGACTATACCCGGCAGGTGATCGACGATCTGGGAGAGGTTCTGGTTCACGGCGTGACCATCATGCCGGGCAAGCCGGTGATTATCGGAAAAATCAACGACCGGCCTGTTTTCGGCATGCCCGGATATCCGGTTTCAACAATCGTGGCCTTTGAGCAGTTTGCCGGCCCTCTGATCAACAATATGCTGGGGCAGCCGCCGGCGGAAAGGACCGAGATTATTGTTGAGCCGGCTCGGAAAATTGCCTCGAAACTTGGTGTGGAAGAATTTTTGCGGGTAAAACTGGGCACAGTAGGCGACAGGGTCGTGGCAACGCCCCTGCCGCGTGGAGCCGGGTGTATTACCACCATTACCGAAGCCCACGGCATCATCCGGGTGCCCAATAGTATAGAAGGCCTGAAAGAGAGTGAGCCGGTAAAAGCCGAGTTGTTGTGTCCCTTGCCGGTCATCAAAAACACGATCGTAGTCGTGGGCAGTCATGATAATACGCTGGATGTGATTGCCGACGAGATAAAGGCGGGGGGACACGGCCGCATCACGCTCTCATCCAGCCATGTGGGCAGTATGGGTGGTCTGATGGCCATCAAAAAGGGAGTGTGCCATCTGGCCGGCTCCCATCTTCTGGACGCCACGGACGGCACCTATAATGTATCGTATATCAAGCAATACCTGCCGGACATCAAGGTTAAGCTGGTTAATCTGGTGGAGCGGGACCAGGGACTCATCGTGGCGCCGGGTAATCCTAAAAACATCAAGGGAATCGAGGATTTGAGCCGCGGAGACATTGTCTTTGTCAATCGCCAGGCCGGTTCGGGTACCCGGGTCCTGTTGGATTATCAGCTTGATCGGCTGGGTATTGACCCTGGTGGCATTGCGGGATATGAAAATGATGAATTTACCCATATGTCGGTGGCTGTGGCCGTGCTCAGCGGCATGGTGGATTTGGGACTTGGTATTTATGCGGCGGCAAAGGCCCTTAAACTGGATTTTATTCCGGTGGTCACCGAACAGTACGATCTGGTGATTCCGGAAATTTATTTTCAGACCCGAAATATCCAGGTGTTGCTGGACACCATCAATAACGGTCGTTTCAAGCGCAGAGTGGAAGCCCTGGGCGGCTACAGTACGGGCCGGACCGGTGAGATTGTTTTTGAAGTATAGAGGCATGCCATGAACGTGGAATTGATAAAAATTAACGACTATTGCTGGGAGATTCCCCGGACCGGTGATATGAACGTGCCGGGAAGGATTTATACCAGCCCCGCGCTGATCGAGACGGCCAGGCAGGAAGAGGCCCTTTCGCAGGTGGCCAATGTCGCCTGTCTGCCTGGGATTTTAAGGGCTGCAATGGCGATGCCGGACATGCATTGGGGGTATGGATTTCCCATCGGCGGGGTGGCGGCATTTGATTGGCAGTCGGGTATTATTTCACCCGGGGGCGTGGGATATGATATCAATTGTGGTGTGCGGCTGGCATCCACTGCATTGACAGAGGCGGATGTACGTCCGAAACTGGAGGCCCTTGCCAATGAACTGTATCGGAATATTCCTTCAGGAGTGGGGTCTACCGGTTCAATCAGGCTGACTGTTAAAGAGGAAAAAAAAGTATTGCAGCAGGGTAGCCGCTGGGCCGTGAACCAAGGTATGGGCACTGATTCCGATGTCAGGCATACGGAAGATGAGGGCTGCATGACGGAAGCTGATCCGGATACGGTCAGCGAGCGGGCACTGGAAAGGGGACGCCGGCAGCTTGGCACACTGGGCTCGGGCAACCATTTTCTCGAAGTCGGCAGGGTGTCAGAAATTTATGATACGTCTGTTGCCGAAAAGCTGGGCCTGTATGAAGGTCAGGTGACCCTGATGCTGCATTCTGGGTCCCGGGGATTTGGCTATCAGGTGTGTGATGATTCATTGGCCTTTATGGCCCGGCATGCGGGGCACATGGGGCTTAAACTGCCGGATCGGCAGTTGGCGTGCGCCTGGATTCAATCTGAAGAAGGCCAGAGGTATTACAGGGCCATGTCCTGTGCCGCCAACTATGCCTGGGCCAACCGTCAGGTCCTGATGTACAGGGCATATGAAGTTTTTTTGCGTATCTTCGGGATCGGCCCTGCGGATCTGGGGTTGAACCTGGTGTATGATGTGTGCCACAATATTGCCAAAAAAGAAGAACATATGATAGACAATCAAAAACATCTGGTCTGTGTTCATCGTAAAGGGGCTACCCGTTCATTTGCTCCGGGACATCCGGCCATTTGTGAGGACTATCGCAGTGTGGGGCAGCCGGTTATTATTCCCGGTGATATGGGGACGGCATCTTATGTACTGACGGGGACTTCAAAAGCCATGAGCGAGACATTCGGTTCAACCTGCCATGGCGCCGGCCGGGTATTAAGCCGAAAGGCAGCCAAAAGGCAAAGCCGTGGCCGGTCTATCCATCGGGAACTGGAAGAGAAAGGGATTCTGGTCCGCTGGAGCGGGAGATCCATTCTGGCCGAAGAGATGCCTGACGCCTATAAAGATATCTCCAAGGTGGCGGCTGCGGTGCATGGCGCCGGTATATCCAAAAAAGTGGCAAAACTCAAACCCATGGCGGTGATTAAGGGATAATTACATGACCACCCTTCAGGCTTTGTTCTTGGGAATTATTCAGGGGGTTACGGAATTTCTTCCGGTGAGCAGCTCCGGCCATCTGGTGCTTTTGCAGCATCTGTTCGGATTAGAGGAACCGGCCCTTTTTTTTGATATCAGTCTGCATGTGGGAACCCTGACCGCGGTTGTATTTTTTTTCAGAAAAGAGGTCGGTTCAATCATTGCGGCCCTTTGGCGCGGATTTGCCCTGCTGATCAAAGGCAAGACAACCCTGGGGCAGCTCTATTCGGACATGGATGTCAAAATGGCGGTTCTAATTGTCGTCGGATGCGTTCCCACCGCAATTATCGGGCTTATGTTCAAGCAGCGGTCCGAGCAGATTTTTTCTTCTCTTTTTCTTGTGGGAATTATGCTCATTTTAACCGGGGGATTTTTATGGAGTACCCGATGGATCGGAAAAACCGGCGGCGGACTCGAACGTTTTGCAATAAAAAATGCGGTAGTGATAGGCATAATCCAGGGACTGGCGATTTTGCCGGGAATTTCCCGGTCCGGTTCCACCATTACGGCGGCGCTTTTTCTTGGAATCAATCGGGAAACAGCGGCCCGCTATTCTTTTTTGTTGTCCATACCCGCCATTGTGGGCGCTGAAATATTGAGCCTGATGGATTTGCCGCTGGAAACGGCCATATCGCTCAAAGCAACACTCGCCGGTACGGTAAGTGCCTGTATCGTTGGGTATGCCTCTCTGAAAATGCTGGTATATATCGTCAGCAAAGGGCGGCTTTATATTTTTTCGCCGTACTGCTGGCTGGTTGGCGTTATTATTTTAATCGCAGGGTGTTGAATGTTCAGACACCTATTACAGGGAGATGGTTAAATGAATCCGGAAATGTTCAGGGAGTATGATATCAGAGGGATTGCCGGTGAAGATATGAGCGAAGAGGATGTCGTTCTGATCGGCAGGGGCATAGGGACTTTTTTGAGACAAAATGATTGCGTAAAACTGACCGTGGGCCGCGACTGCCGGTTGACATCTGATCTTTACTCTGAAAAATTGATTCAGGGCCTGCTGGCCACCGGTTGCCGGGTAACCGATATCGGCGTGTGCCCCACACCTGTGCTTTATTTTTCGATCCAGCACCTGGCCCGGGAGGGCGGTGTCATGGTCACGGCCAGCCACAATCCGGCACAGTACAATGGATTCAAGCTATGCAAGGGCAGCGATTCCATTCATGGCCGTGATATCCGGAAGATTCTTACAATCATTAAAGACGGTGCATTTGTTCAGGGGCAGGGGACTCTGGACAGGGCCGATATCATGACGCCCTATAAGGCTTATATTGAGCAGAATATCAATCTTGCAAGGCCGCTTCGGGTAGGCGTGGATGCGGGCAACGGTACCGCCGGTGTCGTTGCCGTACCGATTATAAAAAAATTAAACTGCCGGGTGTATGATATCTATTGTGAAATGGACGGCAGCTTTCCCAACCATGAGGCCGACCCGACGGTTTTGGAAAATATGCAGGATTTGATCGCCCTGGTCAAAAAAGAAAAACTGGATCTGGGTATCGGCTATGACGGTGACGGCGACCGGATCGGGATTGTAGATGAAAAGGGCCATCTCATATACGGGGATCGACTCATGGTTCTCTTTGCCCGGGAGATCCTTACCCGGAAACCCGGCGCCACGTTCATATCGGAAGTCAAATGCTCCAAAACCCTCTATGATGATATTGAAAAGCATGGAGGCCGGGCCATTATGTGGAAAACCGGCCATGCGTTGATTAAGGAAAAGATGAAGATCGAAAAGGCGGAACTGGCCGGTGAAATGAGTGGGCACATGTTTTTTGCCGATCGTTATTTTGGTTATGATGATGCTGCCTATGCATCCTGCAGATTGCTTGAGATCTTAGCTGCCGGCGATAAACCTTTGTCCGAACTTCTGACGGATTTGCCCGAAACATTCACCACTCCGGAAATACGGGTGCACTGCCCGGATGATAAAAAATTCGATCTGGTTAAAAAAACAACTGAATATTTCCGCGAGCACAACAATGTCATTGATATCGACGGTGTGCGCGTTTTGTTTGATGACGGCTGGGGGCTGGTCAGGGCTTCCAATACCCAGCCGGCCCTGGTACTTCGATTTGAGGCAATGTCCCCGGAAAGGCTTGAAGAGATCCGGGATCTGGTGGAATCGGTCCTGGAAAAATTTCGTCAGGGCATTTAGTTTTGATGGACTCGTAAAAAATATTTTTCCCCAGGAAGCAGAATGTTTTCCCCCTGGCTGTATCAGGGGGATTTTTTTTGATAAAACGATGGGCCGTCCTTTATTTGTCAGTTCCCCTTTTTTTAAAAAAGGCATCTGTTTTGCCTGATTCAGGATGTCGAAACTGGAAATTAGAAAATTGAAATTAGATAGTGCCTCAACATCTTCCCGCTTTTTCCAGTTTCACTGCCGGTCTGCAGAATCAGTTTTTCCATTGAGGATATAAAAGTGCGGGTAATGGATAAAAAAGTTTTCGGAGTGCTGTTTTTTTCCATATTTGCAGCTATTACCGGTGTGGGAATAGTTGTGCCGCTGCTGCCGGTGTATGCTCATGATCTGGGTGCAAGCGGGTTTTATATCGGACTGATATTCGGGGCCTTTTCCCTTTCACGTACTTTTCTGCTGCCCTATTTCGGCCGGAGATCGGACATTCATGGCCGTAAACCCCTGATTGTTGCAGGGTTGCTGGCCTATACCCTGGTTTCGGTCGCCTTTATTTTTTCCTGCAGTGTTGAACATCTCATTATCATAAGATTTTTTCAGGGTATTGCTTCGGCCATGATTATGCCGGTCGTTCAGGCCTATGTGGGTGATATTACCCCGCCGGGCAAAGAGGGCCTCACCATGGGACTGTTTAATATGTCGTTGTTTATGGGGTTGAGTGCCGGTCCATTGATCGGCGGCGTAATCAACGACAATTTTAATCTGAACACTTCCTTCACATGTATGGGCATCCTGGCTCTGGGGGGTTTCTTTCTCAGCCTTTGTATGCTGCCGCCGGTCGGTGCCGAGCGGACTTTGGAGCACAAGAGGCCGCCCGTACCCTGGAAATTTCTGATGAAAGATCGCGAAATCGCGGCTCTTTTTTCCTTCAGATTTGTTTATACCCTGTGTATCGGCATAATATGGGGATTTATGCCTGTTTTTGCGGATGCTGAATTTTTTCTGTCAAGTACCGACATTGGAATTTTGATCATGCTGGGTGTCTTTATCAGTGGGCTGCTGACGACCCCCATGGGGTATGTGGCGGACAGGATCAATAAAAGATGGATGATTATTCTGGGCGGAATACTATGCGGATTGGCGGTGTTATCTTTTTACCGGGCCAATGGCTTTTGGGATCTTTTTGCGGCCAATGTCATATTCGGTATTGGCGGCGGCATCTCCATGCCGCCTTTAACGGCCTTGGCGGTGATCAAGGGCCGGCGTGTAAAAGCCATGGGCTCGGTCATGGCGCTTTTGACCGTTGCCCACAGCTTCGGCATGCTTTTGGGAGCGCTTATCGGCGGTTTTATGATGGATATGTTTCAGCTCAGGCAGGCATTTGCAGGCGGATCACTGATTATGGCTGCCGGTGTGATGCTGTTTGCCGCTTTGACCCGGGGCAGCCCTAAAGCGCTTCGGGGGTAAAGGCCACCACGTCGGCAATATCAGGCGTGTCGGTCAGCAGCATGACCAGTCGGTCAATGCCCAGGGCGTTGCCCGTGGCCGGCGGCATGTGTGAAAGAGAAGATAAAAATTTTTCCGACATTGGGTAATTTTTTTTTCTTGAATCACGGCGCTGTTTTTGCTCGGCTTCAAAACGCATCCGCTGCTCTGATGGATCATTTAATTCGCTGAAGGCATTGCAAAGCTCAATACCGCAGATATACAGTTCAAAACGCTCGGCGATATCGGGCTTACCCGGTTTGCACCTGGCAAGGGAGGCACAGCAGGCCGGGTAATCATAGAGAAAAAGTGGTTTTCCACTCCCCAGACGCGGCTCTATTTCAAGGGCGATGATGTCATCGAAACAGTTGCGCTGCAGGGCTTTTTCCAGTGACATTGAAGCAAATCGGTCAAAGGCATCCGCCACCGTCATCCTGGTCCAGGGAGGCGTCAGATCAACGGATTTACCCTGATAGACAATGGTTTTGCCACCCCCCGTATGCAAGGCCACGGCTAATATCAGTTCTTCACACTGCTTCATCATGTGGCGGTAATCATGCTTTGCCGTGTACCATTCCAGCATGGTAAGTTCCGGCAGGTGGTATTGACCTCTTTCGTTTTGTCGGAAGCATTTGCAGATCTGGAAAATTTTCGAATACCCGGCGGAAAGGAGGCGTTTCATGCAAAGTTCCGGAGAGGTTTGCAGGTACCAGTCACCCGTGGCCTGGGCGTCTATATGGCTTTCCGGGGCCGGGGCCGGAATCCGGCAGGGCGTTTCCACTTCCAGATAACCGCCCTGGATAAAAAAATTGCGTATGGCCTGGATGATGAGAGCCCTCCGGTTCAGGCGGGATTTTATGCTGGACAATTTGAAATCGATCAAAGTTTTCAGGTTCCAATTTGTACAAGACGTTTTAGGATTTAGGCTTTAAGTCTCTGTTAAAACAGATAATATCATTAAGTTAAAACCTAAAACCCAAAACCTAAAACCTGAAGAATTCGACTTTTTACGAATTCTTCAAAGTTTAAGCGGTTTTCTAACTTTTTTTCTCATGAAATTCGTCTGTTGTGCGATCCTGCAGCAGGATCAGATTATAGATATCTTTATCTGCCGTATCAAACCATTGGTAAGCCGTTTCACGACATTTGGAGCAGGCTTTTTTGGGAATGTGAAGGGCCAGGATATGGGATCCGTTGTCGGCTGATGAGTCAATTCGCAATGCTCCGGGGCAATTGGGGCATATCCTGATTTTTTCGTTTTGCGTTTCGGCGATGTTGGCGGTGTCATAGAAAATATTCCGGGAACGTTCATCAAATTTTTTTCCCCTGCAGAAATGCTCCTGCTTGCGGGTCCTGTTTTGCCAGCTTTCCAGGATGGTTTCCCCGGTTTTTGCAATCTGGCGGGTAATATCTGAGCTCTGGCGCGCAATTCCAGGATCATAAGAGGGTTCCCTGACTTTGCTGAAATCGATTCCGGCCATGGCCAGAATGATACCGACATTAATATAAGGCAGGGCCCCTTCAATGGAATATCCGCCCTCGAGAACCGCTATATCGGGTTGCAGCAGTTCCGTCATTTTGGCATATCCCTGGGCCGAGAAATTCATATTGGTGATGGGGTCGGCATAGTGATTGTCCTGCCCTGCGGAGTTAATAATAATATCAGGTTTGAAATCATCTAAAACAGGCAGAACAATATTGTTGATTGTGTATAAAAAGCCCTTCTCTGAAGTATGGGGCGGCAAGGGGATGTTCAGGGTCGTGCCCATGGCATTCGGGCCTCCCAGTTCATCAGGGAAGCCGGAACCGGGGTACAGGGTGCGGCCGTCCTGATGAAGGGATATAAAAAGCGTATCGGGATCATGCCAGTATATATCCTGGGTCCCGTCGCCGTGATGACAGTCGGTATCCACGATGGCGACCCTGTCAATGCCATATGCTTCACGCATAAATTCGATCATAATGGCTTCGATATTTACGTTGCAGAATCCCCGGGGTCCATGAACAACGCGCATGGCGTGATGACCGGGCGGCCTCACCAGGGCAAAGCCGTTGTCTATTTTTTTTTCCATCACGGCCATGGCAATGGTTTTGGCTCCGCCGGCACTGATAAAATGTGATTCGGTCATGACGTTCCAGACGTCGGGTACGCAGAAGTGCACTCTCTGGACATCCCTGACGTTGGCTATATCCGGTTTGAATTCTTCGATACCCTGAATATCCAGAAGGCCTTCTTCAAATACCTGGTCCTGGGTGTAGAGCAACCGTTCTTCTCTTTCGGGGTGGGTCGGGCTGATGGCCCAGTCGAATGCCGGGAAAAAGACGAGTCCGGTTTTATGTCTGGCTTGCATCATTACTTACTCCGATGGTAAGCGTCATTTAAAACTGAAAAGTGAATACTGAAAAGTGAAAAATTAAGGCATTCTGTCGATTTTATTTATAAAGAGACAGAGCATAGCGATACCCTAAGTTTTCAATTTTCAATTCTCACTATAGTTTACGCATAACTTACATATCCTCCAGCAGCATGCCGGCAACGGGATCGTATCCATGGATCAGCCCCGGTTTGACCTGGACTTTTACCCGGATGTTTTTCCCTGTGGTAGTAAAGCCCCGGATCATATTAAATTCCATATCCTCGATGACTTCTATTTCGAGATCTTCCGCGTGAGACCCGATTTGCATGGCTTTTTTCTCAAGCAGGCTGCAGGCTTGTCTGATAGCGTCCTTTTTTGAAAATGACCGGGTCACGCTGTCATAAAAATTTTCTTCGGGGGCGGCAGCAATACCCTGCTGGGTATCGGCGAAAAGAGTCACTTCACAGGTCGTCCGCGCCAGGGCCGCACCGATTGCATTGGCAACCTTCCATCTGGGGACGACACCTACCTCATAGTCGGAAATTTTTTCAAAATGTTTTGCAAAATGAAGGGCCGGTCCGCCCAGCACCAGCATTTTTTTCGGTTTGACCGTATGGCCTTCCAGAAGATCATGGATCGTATAGACCGGTTTGCTGTTAATATTTTCAATCATGGCCCCGGCCTCTTTTAAAATAGTTCTGCAGGCCAGATCAAATATTTCCATGGCCGTATCCTCAATCGCAAGGCCGAGTTGCCGGGCTATATCTTCCAGGCCCCCGGCAGCCTTGTCCCTGTCGCCGTTTTTCATCATTCCCAGTACCAGCAGGGCATCCGAAGGGGTAGGGGCCGGACCGTCAAAGGCCACCGGTTTGCCGAGCCGTTCCGGACCGATGGTGAGCCGGCCGTTTTTAACGGCTACGGCGCTGTCGCCGCCGATGCCGATGGAGTGTGTTTCCAGAGAGCGGATAAGGGTTTTATAGGGACCGAGGTTAATGCCGAGGGGGTTCAAAAGAGGGACATGACCGATCAAAATGGCCATGTCGGTTGTGGTACCGCCGATATCCAGCACAAGGCTTTCCTCCGTGTCGGGGGCAAAGGCAATGGAACCCATCACACTGGCGGCCGGGCCGGAGAGGATGGTCTGGCCTGAGAAATCCATGGAAGCGTCAAAATTCATGGTGCCGCCGTCTGCCTTTAGTACATGAATCGGCACATTGAGCCCTTTTTTTTCAAGGGATTTTTTTACGGCATTGAAAAAATTTTTATGGATCGGGTAGACCGCTGCATTCAGATAGGTGGTGGCAATCCGCCGGGGAAAGTTCAGGTAGCCGGATACATGGTGGCCCATAAAGATTTTTTCAAAAGAAGGGTCCAGCAGACGAGCGATCTGTATCTCGTGCTCAGGGTTGCGTATTGAAAATTTAGAGATGACGCCGACATTGCGGATACCGGCTTTTGCCATGCGGCAGGATATTTTTTTAATCTGTTCCGGGTCTATGGGCTCAATTTCCCGTCCGCGATGGTCAATGGATCCGGTAACCGGATAGTAGTCCTTATTGGTACGGAAAAATTCCGGATCGAGACCCGGCCCCCCGGCCACGATCATTCCCACCGGGGCGGTTTGCCGCTGAATAATGGCGTTGGTGGTCAGTGTTGTGCTGAGAACTATCCGGTGAATATCCGACGGTTTGATGCCCTCCGTTATTTCATCAAGACAGGTAAGCACCGTATCAAAAAGGTTTGCCGGATCGGTGGGTACCTTTACTTCCCGTATAAGGCCCTTCTTTCCCAGGAGTACCACATCCGCATGTGTGCCGCCGACATCTAATCCGATAATCATAGTTTTATCCTTGAATATCCAGCCTGGCAGAATAATAGCAAAAAGTTTAAAAAACAGTAACTAAAAAATTGCATATTGTCAAATGTTCAAATATCCAGGTTTTTTGCACGACTGTACGATTTTACCCTGTATCCGAGACACCTCCCCACGGGTTGGAGGGGAGGCTTTTTAAAACGGTATGACCGTCCTGCGCTGCGGGCGATATTGCAATGCAAGATTTGTTGGTTTGGGAGGATGGTCGGGTTTTATGAAAAAAATGGCGACCGTTGAAAAAGCAAAAGAGAAGATTGATACGTGGAACGTCCCTTCCACAAGGGGATGCAAGGGGGAAATCCGTGTTAATTTTTCGGTTGCCATATTTTTGCTCAGGATATATAAAAATTGGAAACCATTTCCAGGTAAGTGCATCTGTCTCCAACCGAAAAATAAATGGGAATTGCCATGAAATACAAAAAGAGTAGATTGTTTCGGATATTCAGAATTTATGCCGGCATTTTATTGCTGTTTCTGGCGGCTTCGGCAGGGAACCTTTACGGTGAAACAGGCATCACTGAAGCCGGTGTCGATCGAATAGAAATCAGAACCGGCCAGGGTGTTGTCGGGTCCACGGCAAGGCAAAACGTGCCCACGGGCTTTCTGTATGATAAAGTTGTACCGTTTTCCCAAATTTATCGTTATAGCGGACGGGCGAATTCCGGGAAACTGAGCCTCAAGGGCTGGCGCCAGATATTTTTTGAACTGCGTAAAAGCTCGGTGGATAAGCCCCTTTTACCCGCTTTGGAGTCGGTCAGGGCCGCGGCCAGACAAAAATACAAGGATAAAAGAGTGTTTTCCATCGGTCTGCTGGATCTGAAATACAATGCGTTAAAGAAAGAAGCCGTTTTGCGGGAATTGTCCCGCGGCAGGCAAAAGACGGCGGCCTCGGTTCCTCAATTCCTGGCTGATGATTTTGATGAAAAAGGTGTGTTTGCCGCAACCCTTATGAAATCCGATACCCGCCGCGGCGGGGCTATCACATTTGTCCTGGATCGGTCCTTTTATTTTTCAAACCGGGGAAAAGCCTTTGCAGGCTTCAAACTGGATCTTGATGACGGCCAGGGATTACGGGAGGTAGCTTTTGATCAGGAGATTTCAACCAGCTATTTAACAACCGGAGAAAAGACCATCCTGCTAACCGCCATCGAACCGGACGGCAGCGTGCAGACGAGCCGTTTTACACTGGATGTTCAGGCGCTTTCCACACCAGTTCTCGATGACGACGACATCTGGGATATTCAAAGCGATCTGCCATATCTGGATGGCTACGCATCAGGAGACGCCTATGTCTATCGTGCCGAAGGTCATGCAGATCTGCAAAATCCGCTCATTGTCGTCGAAGGCTTTGACATGTTAAATGACATGGGATGGGATGAACTTTACGGTTATTTGAATGCGGAAAACCTGCTGGAAGACCTGAGAGGGCAGGGGTATGACCTGGTAATGCTGAATTTTGACAACTCCATGGATTATATTCAGCGCAATGCCTATCTGCTGGTCAAGCTGATCCAGCGGGTAAATGCCGAAAAAGCCGGATATTCCCAGCTGGTGGTGGCAGGCGCCAGCATGGGCGGGCTGGTAGCCCGCTACGCCCTGGCATATATGGAGCAGAACAACATTCCCCACGACACTCGCACGTTTATCTCTTTTGATGCGCCCCAGCAGGGGGCCAATATCCCCCTGGGGATTCAGCATTGGCTGGCTTTTTTTGCGGGCCAGAGTGCGGATGCCGAATATCTGCTCGGTATTCTCGATTCCGAAATATCGCCTGCAGCCAGGCAGATGCTTGTCTATCACCATCTGCAGACCGGGGCAGAGCAAGCGGGGGCTGATCCATTGCATGCTGCTCTGAATACAGGATTGGAAGCACTGGGCGGATACCCGCAAAATTTGAGAAAGGCGGCTTTTGCAAATGGCCGGGGTGATGGCAACGGGCTGGGCTTTGATCCGGGAGATCAATTGATTGATTATGAACACAGCAGCTTTTTGGCCAATATTACAGGCAATGTTTGGGCTGTTCCTGATAATCTCCCTGAAACCCTGATTTTTGACGGCAGGATTCAAAGCAATTTCGTCGACGATGCGTACGACAGCGCTGCCGTTTCCGGAACAAGGCCTTACGACAATGCCCCCGGCGGTACCCGGGATACCAACCAGCAACTGGCCGATGTTGACCCGGGGTATGGCGACATCATCGCCCTGCATCCGAGCCATTGCTTTGTACCGACTATCAGCGCCCTTGATATCGATACAACGGATCTTTTTTACGATATTGCAGACGACGCTTTGATTTTAGAAAAAACACCGTTTGATGTCATCTATTTTTCCGCTGAAAATGAGGAGCATATGTCGGTCACTCCTGAAAATGCCCCGTGGTTCCTTGAGGAGGTGAATTATCGTGGTGAACCCATGGATATTTCCTGTGTGATTATCACCCTGCAGATTTTGACCGGTCTGAGTCCTGTCGTTGAGGATTTAAGCGCTGTGGACGTCAATGGCAACGGCAAGGTGGATGTCGGTGATGCAATTTTAGGGTTGCAGAGAGCTGCGTATATCAGATAATATGCGTAGTTGAAATTATGGAGGAACATTATGGCATTTAAGCGATAAACCATTTGATGATATCTGGAGTGCTATGAAACTCAGGTTATTTCTTGTTGTCGGACTCTTTTTCTTCCTGTTTTCACAGGCCATAGCTCAGCCGTTGCCGGAATCAACAAATCCTGCCATGATCGAAAAAATCGATATCCGGGTCGAGCCGTCAGGTATTTTTTTGTATGCTGAAAATGCCGAATTAAAGCATGTCTTTGTCGAATTGAGCCGTAAAACCGGTGTTGTCCTGACCGCCAGTCCCCGAATTGACGGTAACATCAGTCTGGAAATGAAAGGCGTCGATTTTGAGGAAATCCTGAAAAAGATCTGCGCCAGTCATGCCATTGTGTATGAATATAAACCGGAAACCGGTGCATACAGGATTATTAACGGGTATGGTTTTGATACGACACAAGAAAATGCGACACCAGATATAAAAACCGGCAAGACAGCCCCGGTTTTACCGGCAGCTTCGAAAATATCACAGGGAAAAGCAGATGAAACCGCGACAGTGCCGGTACCCGGTTTTTCCGCAGATAAAAAGCTGTACGATCACAACGGCCGGTTGCTGTACAAGCCCGGTGAACTGCTGGTGAAGTTGAAAAAAGGCATCTCTCCCGCAGATATCCAGAAATTGCACATAACCCTGGGAAGCCGGGTTCTGGAAACCATCAAGAGCCTTCGGCTGCAGAAAATCAGACTGAAAAAAGATATGGACGAAGATGAGGCTGCCAGGCTGTATATGCAGTCGGGTCTTGTGGACATTGCTGAAAAGCATGGCCTGCGCTATAAAAACACCGAGCCTGATGATCCTCTTTTTGGTGATCAATGGGGCATGACCATGATTCAGACGCCTGACGCCTGGGATATCACCACCGGAAGCAATTCCGTGGTGGTGGCGGTGATCGATACCGGTGTGGATTACAGTCATCCGGACCTTGCTGACAATATCTGGATCAATGCGGCGGAATTAAACGGTGTCACAAGCGTAGATGATGATGACAACGGCTATGTGGACGATATCTACGGCTGGGATTTTGCCGGGGCCGTGCAGGACAATACGGCGGATCAGGACAATGACCCTGTTGATATGGACGGACACGGCACCCATGTGGCCGGCATTGTTGCGGCGAGAGGCAATAACGATCTCGGTGTTGCCGGGGTATGCTGGCAGCTTGAAATCATGCCTTTGAAGGTTGAGGCCGATAATTCGGACAGCATGGACACCTGGGATATCATTCAGGCTATGCAGTATGCCATGGAAAACGGCGCACGTGTGATCAACTGCAGTTACGGCGGCAGTGCCTCTGTCAATTCGGAAAAAGATATGCTTTCGCTTCTGGGTGATCAGGGCATCCTTGCCGTGTGCGCGGCCGGTAATGACGGCGTTGACATTGGCGGAGATGACAATAATTACCCTGCGGAATATGATCTGGACAATATTCTATCGGTTGCTGCCAATGATCAGAATGGAGACCTCTGGAACGATTCCAATTACGGGCAAAACAGCGTTGATGTGATGGCGCCTGGAGTAAGCATAAAATCGACGGTGCCGGCCGGCACCTATTCGGAAGCGCTGATCAAGACAGATCTGGACGGCAGCATATCAACCTTTACGGCTGAAGAAATGACATTCAGCGGCCGTACCGATGAGGCCGGCATTAGCGGCAGTCTCTATGACTGCGGCATGGGCAAGACACCTGACGATTTTCCAGAGGGCGTTGCCGGAAACCTGGCCCTGATCCAGCGGGGTGATATTTATTTCTCTGAAAAAACAGACAATGCCATGCAGGCTGGTGCTGCCGGTGCCATTATCTATAACAATGTATCCGGAGATTTCGGTGGTACGCTGCAGACCCCGGGAGACTGGATTCCGGTAGTTTCCATCCCACAGTCTGATGGTGAAACGCTTCTGGCAATGATCGATGATCAGCCGGTTGGAACGCTGGTGAACAAACTATCCTCATCGTCGGACAATTATAGCAATATGAGCGGCACATCCATGGCCACGCCCCACGTAACGGGTCTTGCCGGGTTGATGCTGTCCGTCAACCCGAATTTTGATTATTCCGGATTAAAATCGATTATCATGGATACGGTGGACCCGGTGGACAGTGCCGTGGGCAAGATGGTGACCGGAGGCAGGGTAAATGCAGCTGCAGCAGTCGCTGTAGCCGACATGGGGGATTTCGACAGCGACAATGACGGCATGGGAGACTTCTGGGAAGAAGATCATTTCGGCAGCATTGGAGCAAAAGACGGTACGGATGATTCGGACCATGACGGATATTCCGACCTTCAGGAATTTATAAATTATACCGATCCAAACGAACGGAATGCTCCAGGGGGCCAGGGATATGATCCTGCGACGGACGATCTGAGCATCAGCGGAAACATAAATTCAAATAATCAAAAAACTTTTGTTTCACTGATCATAGACGGGAAGATTGTGGATGTTATTGATGTCCTAACGGCGACCGAGGATGATTTCAGTTTTGAATTGCCGTCTGATCCGGGAGTTGGTGAATATACGCTGACGGCTGTCGATAATCATACCTATTGTAAAATAACAGTTGCCGGATCTCTTCCCATCATGGATGCGGACATTGATTTGACGACCGGTGCGGACCTGGTACATTTAACATTTGACGATAATATTGAATACGAGGAGACGGAATATACGGATGGATCGGATCTGATTTTTGAAATTACGGCAGAAGATGACACCGAATCTGTTACTAAATTTCCTCACGGTCTGATATTGACCCTGCCGTTTGACTTGGGACAGGTGTCCTTCGGTGAATTTGAATCGGGAGACGTTACCATATACCATGCAGATACACGATCTGAGCTGCTTGCCGGAGAGGTGACGGCGGTTTCGATTGAAGATATTATTGCCGTTGATTATGCTGGTAACGGTCAGACCGGATGGGTGACTTTTCGAGTATACTCACTGTCGGTTTTTGGTATAGGTGTCAGCACCGAAGATAGCGGCGGTGGTGGCGGCGGCGGTGGTGGCGGTGGCGGCGGTTGTTTTATTACCAGTGCCGCCGGTATTTCGGGTATGAGACTGCCGGTTGCGGCACTGGTAATGGCAGGGCTCGTTTTGTCATTTAACCGGATCATCCGGATTCATCGCGGAAGGTAATCAATATCACAGTGGATTGATTGTCCGACTCATAACCGTCGTTCAAAGGTCTTGTCTTGAATCCATAGATTTCAGATTTGATACAAATAGCAATGACTACATGAGAGCGTCGGCGATGCTGTTTATTCTCTGCAGGCGATATCAAAAATGCGGTATTGAATATAAAATATTGATTTTTTGCGTCTGGGGAGAATTTTTATTTTACATTTTTACATTTGGTGTTATCTAAGACGAATAAACTGTAAATAATAAATTGCAAGCACCAAATAACAAATAAATTACAAGATCAAAATGTTAAATAAAGTATTGTGAAAATTTCGACAGGTATTTATGCTAACGGCAGGGCCGTCTTACACGGCGACCGATTCTGATGCCGGTAAAATAGTGCTTTTGTAAGGCGGTGAGTTCAAATGCGCAGCAAGCCATCTGCAATTATCCTTGTCTTCTTTATTGCGACAGCTATTATCCTTCCGGCAGCCGCATCAAGCGCCACCGAACTTTCAATTCCCGAAATCAACGGCAGGGCCGGTCAGATCATCAATGTCCCGGTTATGATCGATACCGTGGATAATCTGGCCGGGGTAAAAATTGTCCTCCAATACGATAAAACCCTGCTGACCTATAAAAGCAGTGCCCGCACAAAGCAGACATCTTCCCTGATGCACATTGTAAACGATAAGAAACCCGGCATTTTGATTATCGTCATGGCCGGGGCAAAGGGCATCAAGGGTAAGAATTTTTCTATATTTTCGCTGGAATTTGAAGTTAAAAAAGAGCTGAAAAAGGAAATCAGGACGGTTTTCAAAATTACAGAAATCCAGCTCATGAGCGATCAGTTGAAAAATATTAAACATACGGTGAAAATTTCACACGTCCTGTTGCAGCCGTAACCGTGACATAACTGAGGGTGCTCAATATCAAAAACGGTAGATTGATATACCATGGAATTTAACAAAAAAAATTGGAATATTACCGGATATACCCGGGAGCAGGTGCATGGCCCTTAGGGGGCCGATAAGAAAGATAGGTGCTAAAGCCGGGGATTTATTTCTGCTACGAGAGCGTTTAAAGATAAACAAGACGGTATCGGATATCGTAAATCCGATCAAGGGGAATATATTTATGAAAACTTTTAAACGATTATTGTTTGGAATTTCTCTTTTATGTCCACTATTTTTTGCGGCCGTGGGATGGGGGGCGGTTCCTGATGCGCTGGTGGGAACATGGGGTCATCAGATACTGGGCTATCACAGTGATACCACATGGCATACAGAGGCCAACAAAATTACTTTTAACAGTAACGGTTCGGGAATCCTCGATTATAAATTCAATGACAATGGCGTGTTCAGCAGCGGTACGCAGAATTTTACTTATACGGTGGACTCAAATACCGACGGCAGCTATATCATCTGGTTTACCGGCCAGGGTGAGACGGAAGCCGAATCTTCGCAGATTGTCATCTCCGATGACGGCACCATGATCATCGGAGATGGCACTGATGATTCGACAATGCAGGAGTTTGAGATTCTTATAAAGCTTGGTACAGAAGGAACGTATGACAATTCCGACCTGATCGGGGATTCCTATAAGATTGGATATGAACATGATGCCAATGGTGGAGATAGAGGATATTACAGGGCTGAATCGGGTATTACCTCTTCTGACGGTGAGGGAACCCTTAGTTTTACTGCCGACACGCTTAACGGCGATGGCACGTTACATTATGATAGCGGCGGGTTTGTTCCATACACCGTCAACTCCGACGGGTCGGTTAATATAGATGGCATCACAGGATTTTTGAGCGGTAACGGTCTTTGCAGTTTATTCTCCAATCCAGCCTCTACGGATGACTGGATGAATGTTTTTGCCATGGTGAAAGGTGACAAGCTATACTCCACCGCCGACCTGGCAGGGACATGGGCCTTTACCGGTTTTGGAGATTATGGGGGCATGGTATTTAATGCAGAAATCGGCACCATGACATGCGATAGTGCCGGCAAAAGCACATATTCCCTGAAAATGCGGCAATCAGATGGCAGTGTATTTTATGTATCCGGTTTAGAGACCTTATCCGTCGTATCCGATGGGAGTTTTGGTTCTTCTCTTGCCCCAGGCGTTCCATCCTACGCAGGGGCTATTGGAAATGACGGCAATACCCTCATTATGAACAGAAGTTTTAATCCGAACAATCTGAATGAGAGAAACATCATTACAGCTGTAAAATGCGAATTCTGCTCGAATCTGGCAGGCGGGACTGCTGATGAACAGGCGATACAGACAAGGTTTCAGGATGCAATAACCGCTTACAACGAGGGAAAAGCACAGATAGACGCATTTATGTCACACTTTTCCACGGGCTATCTTGATGACGGGGAAGATTGGAATTCGTTGAAAACAAATGTCGAAGAGGAGTTTGACGATCCAGACTGGGAACCGATTACTTCTTACACAATGATGGTTATAGTAAACGGCAGCACAGCAACTGCAGATGTTATCTGGGCAGACGGTGAGGCCGAAACCATGCACTGGCTCAAAGAAGTCGACATCTGGATGATATACGGAAATCAGAAAAAATACGGGGTAGATGCATGGTCCCAGAACTGGCATTCCGGACAGCAATACATGGTTCACTTCCAGGTTGAAGATCCGGATCCCACTGCTACCGCTGTGACGATTACAGGCCCGGGCATCGACACCTCGCTGAGTCTTGTCTATGATTCCGATGGTGGGAGCTGGAATTCATGGTCAACAAATCAGAGTCTGGATTTTGGCGACACCCCGCCGGCGTCGCCCCTTGAATACACTTTTACCATTGAGTACTCTTCAGGGGTTATAGTTGAGACCTCTACAGTGGAAAGTTTTGTCAGTGTATATGCCACCGATCTTTCAACGACCGTGACGGAAACCGATCCGATGGTTTTTTCATGGACAGGGGTCGGGCCGGGCTACACATACCAGGTACAGCTCAGTGATGCAGCTTGGAACAGAATATGGGATTCCGATTGGGGACTGACAGGGACATCAGTAAGCTATGACGGACCTTCTCTAACTCCCGGCGCGCAATATCACCATTGGGTAGTAGTGGAAGATCAATACGGAAATTCATCTTTTGCCGAGGGGAGTTTTACATACCAGTTTACTCAACCAGCAGCCGGGCCGGGTGATGTCGATAACAGAGGCTCTGTTAACCTCGCCGATGCGATTCTTGCCCTGAAGGTGGTAGCCGGCATGACCCCAACCGGGGTCAATTTGGGTGCGGATGTAAATGAAGACAACAAAATCGGTCTGGCCGAGGTTATTTACATACTCCAGTATGTTGCAGGGTTGAGGACGAGTGAGGACATCTTATCAGTTCCAACCAGTGTCTCTTCCGTTGAGGGTGATGTCCAGGCGATAATAAGTTGGAATACAGTTTCGGGTGCAACATCTTATAACATCTACTGGGCAACGACATCTGGAGTAACAAAAACAAACGGCACAAAGATCACCGGCGCCACAAGCCCGTACACACATACAGGCCTTACGAATGGCACGACATACTACTATATTGTCACGGCTGTAAATTCCCAGGGAGAGAGTGCAGCGTCGGCCCAGGTATCGTCAACACCAGCCACTCCATCATCCGGGTGGATTCAAACAGAGCTTAATGCAGGTATAGGAAGAAGTCTATACGCAACTGATACAGAAATATATGCAGCAACATACGATGGTGTCTTTTCAACAATTGATGATGGTATGCCTTGGTTTTCAAAAGGTTTTCAATGGGTAAATGTTTCCGACGTCATAAAAAGTCCTGAATATCTTTTGGCGGCCACCTTCGATGGTGTCTACCGGTCTTCCGATAACGGGAATACCTGGCTGTTATCAAACGGATCCCCTGGTGTCTCCGCAGGTGGAGGTATTTATGGCCCACACGTTTTTGCAAAGAATAGTACATATGTGTTCATTATCGCGGCGGCCCGCGGGATCTTTAGATCTGCCGATGATGGAGAAAATTGGGAACAGGTGTTGTTGGGCCAAGATGCTGTTGGGGACCAGGATTACGCCGCAAGTGCCACTTTTATTTACACTGTTGGGGAAAAGATTTTTATCAGCGGTAGTGCCCCTTCCACAAGCGGTACCGGCGGTAACGGAATATGGTCCTCTTCTGATAATGGAAATAATTGGAATTATACTCAGTATCCAGGTGATGGTGACGTCCAGTCTTTATGTTATGATAACGGGAAACTGTTTGCTTGTGGCGATATGGGTGTATACCTAAGTACAGATTTGGGCAATAGTTGGTCTACTCAATACAGCAATACTTTTATAGGAACCTTCACCTTCAGGAACATCATTTCTTATAATCAAAATCTTATTGCTGCGGTTGATTTTAATAGTATTTATATCTCTTCAGATGATGGTGTAAGTTGGACAAGTTTTAACGACGGTTTGGTTTCTGATTGGACATTTACAGGATTAGCAATTAAACCGCCATATATTTGGGCATTAAGAAGTGATTTTGCTAATGCATATCGTCGTCCACTTACTGATATAATTCACTGAAATTAAATAATGAAATAATAATGGGAACATCCATGATAAGTTTTGTCAAAGGGAAAACGGATTTCAAAATTACAGAAATTCAATTGATGAGCGATCAGTTGAAAAATATCAAACATACGGTGAAAATTTCACCTGTTGTCTTGAAACCTAAAATACAGGTTCGCACCATGGCGCAAAGATTATTTTTTACCATGAAGGGCTTGAAGGACATACGAAATCATTATTTACCCCCTTTATGGTTCATGGTAGATTAAGTGTTCGTGGATTGGGTCTCGCGCAAAGGCGCCAGGGCGCAAAGATAAATTTCGTGAACGAAAACACGCGGTAGGGCCGTCTTACATGGCGGCCTTATGATAAAACCGAATAGAAATGACAAAACAATCCGGATACAACCTTGTCAGATTATTAATGCTGGGCCTTGCCACGGCCGGTGTGATTTTCGTGTTTTATGCGTATCAGCAGAACGAACAGGCGGCCCCTGAAGTTTCGCAAAGCCAAAAATCGGGATATCAATATCCCGAACCCCGGCATGCCATACAGGGATTTAAATATAACGGGGTTGTCCAGGGCCGTAGAAAAATTTCAATTACGGCTGATAAATTCAGCATCCAGAATAAGAAAATGGGATTTTTTCGGTTTGGATTAATGCGGGAAGCGGTATTTGAAAATGCGAAAGTACATATTTACGGGATAAATAAGGTTGCAGCCGGTGCCTCGGCGGGGGATACTTCCGGCGGTTTTTCCCTGGGCACCATATTCTCAAAAGATACTCTGCCATCCCTTTCGGGAAAAATATCAGGTGTCCGCCTTGACCCGGTGGAGTTTTATCTGCACGGCGAAGGGGAGAAGGTAACCGGGATTCGCGGGAAAAAAGGGGCGTTCAGAATCAAGGAAAAAAGTATTGTTTTTACCGGCCGGGCACGGGCCGCTTTTGCGAAAAAGAGGATAAACGCAGGCCGGATAAGATTTTTACCGGAAAAGCAGTTGATTGTGGCCGATAAAGGGGTTAGGTATAATTCCGGTGCAAAACAATGGAACGGCAAACATCTGGTCACGGATATTTTTTTAAATATTGTCAAAAAGAGAGATCGGATGGCCGCTGCAGAGAGATGACGGCCTTTTGGGGAGAGATGACGGCCGCCGGGGGCAAAAGAAGGCCGTCGCGTAGGACGGCCCTACCGTTAAACGCGTGGTAAGGCCGTAAAGACGGAGATGCATACGGGATTAGGGGCGTGTTTAAATATTGGTAAAAAAAGGGGAGGTCTAGGATGCAAAGATTTATTACGATTATTTGTGTTGCATTTATGTTTGTCGGAATCGCAGGTGGCTCAATGGCCGATTCGATCTCTGATGCTTTAGTGGTCGAAGGGCGGGCACTGCTATTCAACAATGGGGATCCGACCTATCAGGGCATTATTGATGCCAATGCCAAGTTTGAACAGGCAAATACGGCTGATGACGAAGACCAGAAGGCTATGCTGTTTTTAGCTGTGACCAAACTGGCCGTGTTCGGGCTGGAAAATGGCGATAACCCGGCCATGCTGCAGACGTTCAGGGATCTGTACGAAGCCTTTGGTGTTTCCCGGACGGACGCTGAAAGCTTATTGGACTCACCCATATCCGAGCCCCCCACCGTCTTTGACGAGTATGATCCGCCTGAAACCATGCCGAACGGCGACGAACTTCAGACTTTTCTGGCCGGGCCTTTTTTTGATCTGATTATTGAAGTGATCGGATATGTCGATGGGGTTACTGATCAGGCTATTATGATCAATGTGACGGCTGAGGAACTGGGCGACGTAACCGGCGTTGAAGTCGATTATGGCGATGTCCTGCTGCTGAGATCTTCCCTGTACACGCTCAAGGCGTTTATCCTGTTTATGGATTCTTATGATATGGACGCGCTGGACATTCAGGAATTCTCGGTTTTGATTAATGCCGATGTGATCCAGTTGCAGCGTGATATTTTTGCCCGGTATGGCGATTTTTTAAAACTGAAACCAACCAACTCGCTTGCCGCATCGAAAACTGCGCTGCTGACGGCCATTGATACATGGCAGGCAGCCTATGATTTTATTGTTGCTGAAGGAGAGCCGCAGGAAGATGACCTGTTTGCCTTTGGTTCTGAGGAAGAGATAGATGATGCGGAAGATACCCTGGCCCAAATGGCGGATTTTAGAACATCGCTCGCAGACAACGTGCCCATGGAAATTGAGACCCGGGAAATCAAATGGGTACTGACCAATATTGATAATGGCACAAAACTGGGTTTCTGGGTTGAGATAGAAGATGGAGAGGTTGGTGAGGGACACGCCTGGGGTATTGATAACTGCGAATTTTTGTTTTGCAGTGGAGGTGTGGATGAATATTCCATTAATGGTGACCAGATAACCATTCAGTTGGAAACTTATCAATGGTGTGAGGATCACGAGGAAATTCTTAGTGCCACCCTGACCGGCACCCTGAATGAAACACACGATCAGATTATAAGCGGCACCTATTCAAAGCCTGGGTGTTCCGGTCAGAGCACCGGTCCCTTTGATTTTACCGGGGAGCTGATAGAGGATGAAACCGAGGTCGTAAAAATGGATTTCAACCTGATTTTCGGCAATACCGGCAAATTGGCCATTGATATCCATGATGCCCTGCCGGAATTCGATGTCTATGATGAACCGACTCCCGGCAGCTTTCCCGAACCGGTCCTAGGTGGATTTTTCCCGGACATTTCCACCAATGGTGACGCCACGATGTTTTTTGAGCTTCAGCCGAGTGGACCATTTGTTATCCCAACTCGTACAGTTACGTTTACCGGCAATATGGCGGACTGGTTGTCGAACGAGTTACTGCACGATGATATCGAAGGAGACAATGATACGGAGATCATTGGGGCCGATATAGAAAACGTCTATCTGGCCAAGGACGCTACCTATCTTTATGTCGGCATGACCCTTTATGACGGCGTGCCGAACCAGGCTGTGGTGTATGGAGTCGGGTTCCGGAATTGGGCCGACGACGGGTATATGCCGCTTAAAATATATGCCGCATATAATCCGGGTTTTTTAACATGGTTTGCAGGGCTGAATCAGTGGGATAGTGATGTTTTCACGGATCCTACCGGCGTTTTCGTGGGTACGAACTGCATTGAATGGAAAATTCCATTGATTGAAATAACTACCCGGCTGGATAACAATAGCCTGAGCGGCAAATTTGTTTCTACTGCTACGTTATTGGTTGAAAACGGGGAAGAGCTCGATGTCAACGAAACCCGGATACAGCTTGACCCGGCCACACTTACCGGCGATTTCACCTGCCCTGCCTATGACGGCACCGGCAAAATTTTTATCAAGGTAATGGGCGAGGCGGATCCGAATAGCGACTGGGATTTGGGCAGTATCTGGGTGGATGGCAGCAGCGGCACTTATACAATCGGCGGTCTTCCGGCCGGCCAGGATGTGTATGTCTATGCATTCTGGGACAAGGATGACAACGGTGTGGTCACCTATCCGGATTTATGGTGGGGCACGGCGGATGATTCACCTTTCACGATTCAGGCGGGGACCAATACGCTAAATATTGACATCACCAATCCTTTTGATCCGTTTGTTGTAGATGGCCGGATCATTTACGTGCATGAGTCCGACGACAGTTTTAAAACATATTATATTGTGGATGTATCGAATTTTAAGCTTGGTGATTTACCGGATGGCGTAACGGCTGTCACGGTTAAAGATCCAGCGGGCAATGTTCTACTGACCATGGGCGACCTTGAGTTTTACGGAGAATGGAACGAATTTTTCATTGCCGTGGACGGTGAACCCCAGCTCGGCACATATGAATTTTCCGTTACAGCCGGTGGTATCACTATAACGGTCACAGATACCCAGGATGCAAACACGGTGGTGCCGGTGCCGGATACCGGCAGTTTAGTGCCAGCTGACGGCGCGGTGGTTGATTCCATGACCCCCGTTTTTTCATGGGATGCAGTGGATTTTAAAAATGCCTTCTACCGCCTGCAAATCATTGACCAATTGGGCAACTGGGTTTATGCCACCAGCCGTGTGCCGGGAATGCTCTGGGCCGTTGTTCCTCAGAATATTCTACAACCGGGCCAGACCTACTCCTGGCGGATACGGGTCATCGACTCCGACAACTGGTTGGATGTGCAGAATCGGGCCAACAGCGACTGGATATCCTTTACCATGGCGGGTACATCAAATAATGGTGCCCCACCGCCGGTTAATTTTGTCATGGATGGCGCTATTATCCACTACTATACCGCCGATGGTTCCTCAAAAACCTGGTACGACCTGTATATCCACGACTACCCTGAAACGGTGAGCCTGCCTGATGATGTTGAATCACTTATCATCACCGGCCCGGACGGTGTCGTTGTGGACGGCAAAGACCAGATACCCTACGAGGGTGGCGGTGACTTTTTTACGGAAGTAAACGGCCCCCCCCAGATCGGCACTTATACCTTCAGTGTGACCATCGGCGGGACCACCAAAACCTATGCCGACGTCCAGGTCGTCAACCGTTTTATTCCCACACCGGAAGCCACTCAATTTTCGGTTGAATCCGATGCGGTCATCAACGTGAAAACACCCACGTTTACCTGGGATCCGGTGAGTGTGGACGGGGTTCAACTGTATTACCGGCTCCAGATCCGGGATGCCGACGGGCAATATGTTCACACCACACCCCGCACCCTGGGGATGACGTCCTATACACTTCCCGAAGGCGTGCTAAACCCCGATACTCAGTACCAGTACAGGGTCCGGGTTTCCGACGCCGATGACTGGCTTTATGTTCAAAACCGCGCCCATTCGGGATGGCAGGATTTTTCCACTGCCGCCAGCCTGGGCGACGTTGCCACAGCTTTTAAGATGGAAGCAAACGTCCTTAATTATACAGCCTCCGGCGGTTCCCAAAAGACATGGTATGATCTATATCTGTACGAATACTCGGGAACTGCCGCTTTGCCTGACGCTGTGACAGCCCTTACCATCACCGGCCCGGGCGGCGGCGTTGTCGTCAGCACCAAGGGGGAAATGGAATATACAGTCTATGGTGCCGCTGAAGGAGACTTTTTCACGGAAGTCAGCGGCCGCCCCCTGACCGGCACCTATACTTTCAGCGTGACCATCGGCGGCATCACCAAAACCTATGCCGACGTTCAGATCGTCAACCATGCCATTCCCACACCGGATGCCACTCAATTTTCGGTTCAATCCGATGCGGTCATCGACGTGAAGACACCCACGTTCACCTGGAATCCGGTCAGTCTGGCCGGGGTCCCGCTGTATTACCGTCTCCAGATACAGGATGCCGGCGGGCAGGATGTCCACACCACGCCGCGCACCCTGGGGATGACGTCCTATACACTCCCGGAGGGCGTACTGACCCCCGGCTCCTCGTACCAGTACAGGGTCCGGGTTTCCGATGCCGATAACTGGCTTTATGTTCAAAACCGCGCCCATTCGGGATGGCAGGGTTTTTCCACTGACATCAGCCTGGGCGACTCTGCTAGTGCGTTTCAAATAGAGGGGAACGTCCTTAATTATACGGCCGCCGACGGTTCCCAAAAGACATGGTACGATCTATATCTGTACGACTACTCGGGAACTGCCGCTTTGCCTGACGCTGTGACAGCCCTTACCATCACCGGTCCGGGGGGCGGCGTTGTCGTCAACACCAAGGGGGAAATGGAATATACCGCCTATGGTGCCGCTGAAGGAGACTTTTTCAAGGAAGTAAGCGGCACCCCCCAGGTCGGCAACTATACCTTCAGTGTGACCATCGGCGGGACCACCAAAACCTATGCCGACGT
>Ga0075121_1000247_pt1 | contig 38154 bp, 33 predicted proteins | sample AntAceMetag02UKG_FD_69793 | JGI IMG/M metagenome (GOLD analysis project Ga0075121, IMG submission 69793) | Saline lake microbial communities from Ace Lake, Antarctica - Antarctic Ace Lake Metagenome 02UKG | ecosystem: Environmental > Aquatic > Non-marine Saline and Alkaline > Saline | place... | reverse complement strand
CGCTCCACGACGGCAGCGGGAACCGGTGGCCTTGTTGGCCGCCAAGACAAGAAAAAGAAAGGCGCAGATTCTACCTTAAATTAGTCGCTCCGTGGTCTAAGATTGGGGGTAAGCGCAGTGTAACAGTTCCAGCTTTACAGTGTGGCACGGGCATCCTGCCCGTGTTCATGGGCATGATGCCCATGCCACGAGATCTGCGATTGTAAAGCGGTTTTAGTTACACAACACTAGCCAAATCCAGTCGCGGAATGCTCTTTGAAAGCATGATTCTCCACAAAATTCAGCGAAGAGCCCTTCCGGAGGCCATATTTATCGATTTTCCCCTGATTTTCAGTATTTTTTAGCCTCATACCGCAAGCAAACGCATCCAGCGCACGATGAAGCCTCATCCCTTCCATATTTCTGCACCAATCTATTCAACATATTGGATATATTCCCGTTCGGTAATATTACAAGATATGATGGTGCTAACTGTAATAATGTTGCCGTTCGGTAATATTTTTTTTGACAACCGTTCATTTGGATATTATATTCCCGATCAGGAATATGAATAATCTATCCACAGAGAAATTAGGGGCCGTAATTCGGGCAAGACGCAAAGAATTGAAGGTCACCCAGAAGGATGTTGCCATGACCTGCGGTACAGGTCTTCGCTTCATTATTGAGTTAGAGAAAGGCAAACCGAGCTGCCAAATAAGTAAAGTCCTTCAAGTTCTACAGGCTCTGGGACTGAAACTTAACATCACGACTCCTGGAAAACATAGGGACTTGAAACCATGACGCCCCTGATTGTCTATCTGAACGCGGAAAGAGTGGGGCGGCTGGATCAGGATGATACAGACCAGCTTCGATTCGTATATGATCGGTCATGGATTGATACACCAAGTGCCATTCCCCTCTCCCGCTCGCTACCTCTATCTCAGGAAAACAAGGTCTATACTGGGAAAATCGTTAGATCTTTCTTCGCGGGGATCCTTCCTGAAGAGGAACCACGACAGATCATAGCTAAAATTTTGGGAATCAGTGATGCGAATGACTTCGCCATGCTGACTGAGATCGGGGGTGAATGCGCAGGTGCTGTCAGTCTACTTCCAGAAGATATTTTGCCAACCGATCTTGAGCATATCCCCGGCCGAGAAATGACCGAAACAGAGCTCCGACAAATCGTGATGGAGTTGCCTCATCGCCCTTTGATGGTGGGTACAGATGGACTAAGGCTGTCTCTTGCCGGCGCTCAGGATAAACTACCCATTATTCTTCATGACAACAGAATCAGCCTCCCCATAGGCAATACCCCCAGTACCCACATTTTGAAACCAGAGCCAGATCGTTTCTCTGGACTGGCAATGAATGAGTGGTTTTGTATGACGTTGGCGCAGTCTATGGGCTTGAATGTGCCTCACACGGAATATCGTTTAATTGGAGGGAAACCCTGCCTCCTGGTTCAACGATATGACCGAGAAACAGATCAAAACGGCCACACAACCCGAATCCATCAAGAAGACTTCTGCCAGGCAATGGGATATCCGCCGGAGCAAAAGTACCAGGCAGAAAACGGACCGACACTGCGGGACTGCATTTCATTGTTACAGGAATGGTCCACGGCACCCGTTATCGACGTTCCCGCTTTTATCAACGGTTTAATTTTTAATGTATTAATCGGCAATGCGGATGCCCATGGGAAAAATTTCTCTCTGCTATATTCCCTTGGTGAACAAAGACTGTCCCCCTTTTACGACCTTGTCTCCACGCTGGCCTGGCCCACCCTTACCAAACGTCTCGCCATGAAAATCGGAAACTGTGATTCCATCCATGCGTTCACCCTTTATGACTGGCAAAAGATGGCAGAAAAAGGAAATCTCAGCTGGCCGCTGGTCCGTGAGAGGATGAAAGATGCCTGCCAACTCATGCTAGACAAACTCAATGCAGTCCAAATACAAACCCAAAATCATAACAGGGAGATGTCTGAGCATCTCCATGGAATGATAAGTGAACGCGCACTTAAAATGTTAAAAGGGCTATCAGCAGAAGAGCACTAGAGCATTTTTATTTGTTCTATCGCCGTTGAGCAAGACCGGCACGAGGTCGTGCCGGCTCCAAACAGCCACTTAATCCATGTCTTTGGAGCCCCCAACGACCCCGTCGGGGGATGGTGAACGGCTATGATATTCTTGAATTTGCTCTAAGGATATATAGCACTCTTCCGCTTCGCCCGCGCTACAGCCGGGCGCCGCAGGATTTGCAATAGACAGCATCGGGATCGTGTCCGATGGCTTCGCAGCTTTTGCAATGCCTCGGCTCTGCCTTCACGGCTGCACTTTTCGCCATGTCCACGGTGACGATGCCGGTCGGGACCGCGATGATGCTGTAACCGAGAATCATCACCATCGACGCCAACGCCTGACCGGGGATGGTCAGGGGCGCGATATCCCCGTAGCCCACCGTGGTCATGGTGACAATGGCCCAGTAGATACCAACGGGGATGCTGGTGAATCCGGCTTCTGGTCCTTCGATCAGATACATCAGGGTGCCAATCATCACCATCAGCGACATCACACCCAGCAGGAACACGATGATTTTCTGGCGGGAGGCTTTGAGGGAATTCCAGATGGTGGTGCCGGCTTTCTCATACCCGCCCATCTTGAGGATACGGAAGACGCGCAGGATCCGTAGGCTGCGCACCACCACAAACAAGCCACCGCCACCCACGAGCAAACTGAGATAGGTCGGAAAGACGGAAAGGAAATCCACCACGCCAAAGAAACTGGTGACATAGGGACGGCGGCGCTGCAGGCAGAGCAGGCGCAGCCCGTATTCGATGGTGAACAAAACGGTAAAGCCCCAGCCGAGATGGCGCAGCAGAGCTCCATGAACCGCCTGGATGGACTCCACGCTGGAGAGCATGACCACCAGGATGCTCAGGACGATGGCCAGCAGCAGGCCGATATCGAAGGCCTTGCCGGCCGGGGTGTCGGCCTTGAAGATCACGGTGTACAGGGTCTTCTGCCAGGATTTGGGGCCGCTGCTCAATTCTTCGGGTTGCACCATGATCGTTTCCTCTTTTATGAACCATAGCGACCTGACGGCACTACGACAACCGTGAATGAATTCTCCGGAGGGGGGTGTCAGCTGATGATATTCGGTTTTCGTTAGCTCTTCGCTAAACTGTTGCCTCACCGTGTTCTGTTCGATATAATTCAACTCGTTCGGAATGTCATCATAAGGAGGAGTCTATGAAAGCCATGCCCGCACTCTGTTTGTTCATCATCTTGGGGCTGATGCTCACCGTCACGCAGCCTCTGGCCCATGCTCAGGGTTCCCTCACCCCTCCGGGAGCTCCCGCCCCCACCATGAAAACGCTGGCACAGGTGGAACCGCGCATCCCGATCGACAGCCTACCCTACACCATCAGCTCAAAGGGATCCTATTATGTGACCACCAATCTGTCCGGTGTTCTCACCATCAGCGCCGACCAGGTTACGCTGGATCTGATGGGATATACCCTCCGGTCCAGCAGTGGCGATGCCATCAGCATCCCGGCAAACCAGCAGGATCTGGTGGTGAAAAACGGAATCATATCTGGAAGCAGCATTGGCGTGGATGCCCGCTATCTGCGCGGCAGCAATAGTCGGTTTCAAAATCTGACCGTGAGCGACAATTCCTTCTGCGGCCTCTACATCGGCTCTGACTGCCTCGTGGAGAACTGCCTGCTGATCAGCAACGGCACCTATGGTGTCCAGAGCTCCAGTGCCGGACGGCTCGAGGTTCGCAACTGCCGCATCCTTGGCTCAAGCACAGATGGCCTCGTGGCAGCAGGAGGCTCCCGCATCATCGGCAACACCATTGAAAACTGTGGAGCCGACGGACTGCGCCTCACCGGGTCAGGCAGCATTGTTGAAGAGAACATCATCAAGGGCAACGCCGACAACTACGACATCGCCGCCGGCAACCAGCTCCACCTGATTATCTGTGAAATTCCCGAAACGCTGGACTGGCCCTGTACGGTCTCGCTCGCCGGCACCCTCACCTGCTCTGTGAGCGGCACGGATGGCCTCGAAATCAACAGCGACAATGTGACCATCGACATGGGCGGCCACACGTTGGTCGGGTCCGGCTCCACCAGCGGCTATGGGATCTTTCAGCCCAGGTCCTACAATAATCTGCGGGTCTCCAACGGTAAATTCGCCAATTGGAGAGGAACCACCCGTGGCGGCATTTACGCCCTCGGCACGGGCACTCTGTTGAGCGACCTGCAGGCCACCTCCAACTATTTCGGCCTGTATGTTTCCAAAGGCAGTACGGTCCAGAACTGCATCGCCGGGCACAGCACCTCGCATGGGATCGCGCTGGGTACCGGAGCCACCGCATCCGGACTCCTGGTCTATAGCAATGGCGCGAATGGCATCAACTCGGGAAATGGCTGCGTCCTTTCTGAATCGACCTCCTATGGAAATTCCGAAAATGGCATCGAGGCGGAAGACCACTGCTCCGTTACCCGTTGTGTTGCCTATGAAAATGACGGTGACGGGATAACCTGCGTTGACGCCACCATAATCAAGGAGTGCACCGTCTATACCAATGCAGGGTATGGCATCCGAATGAGCGACGATGGCCTCATCGAAAATTGTTCAGCCAGTTGGAACACAGAACACGGCATCAAGGTCTATGATAGCTGCCTGATCCGCAATTCTGTCTCCACTCATAACGGCGCGGGAGGATATGGTGCCGGCATCTGGGCGCAGGGCCGCAGAAACCGAATTGAAGGCAATCAGTTAACCTTTAATGACGATGGCGCCTTCGTGCAGGGCGCCGATAACTTCATCACCCGAAACGGTGCCAGCGGCAACAGTGTCAACTGGAGAATCGACGCCGGAAACGTCTGCCTTGTCGTGCAGGCCGCCGGATGTGGCGTCATCACGGGGAGCAGTGGTGGGACTCCTCCAGGCTCCACTGATCCGAACGCCAACTTCACTTATTAAGTGGAGTCTTGGAATGAGACTTCTTCATATTCTTATTGTTTGTGGGGGCATTGTTGCCACCGCTTGTGCCGCCACAACGATAGACCCTGCCCACCCTCACGCCTATGGAGCCAACCTCGGCTGGATGGATGCACAGGGCGACGTCGCCCATGGCGCGGTTCTCGGACAATCCTTCTGCACCGGATCGATCTGGAGTGCCAATGCCGGCTGGATCGATTTAGGCCAAGGGCCCACCAACGGCTGGCACTACAACAACACCGCCGCCGATGATTGGGGCATCAACCATGATGGCCTCGGCCACCTGTCCGGCTATGCCTATGGCGCCAACATCGGATGGATCGTCTTCGAACAGACGAACGGCCAGCCCCAGATCGATCTCTGGACCGGGAATCTCTCCGGCTCCGCCTGGGGCGCCAATGTCGGATGGATCAGCCTTAGCAACCTTCAGGCTTTCGTTCGTACCGAATCGCTCGAGCCCGGACTGGACACTGACAGCGATGGCATTCCCGATCCCTGGGAATACCGGATGGCCGGCTCCCTCTCCATCCTCTCCGGCGCGGGACATGACCAGGACAAGGATGGAGTAACAGATGTAGATGAATACCCGGCCGATACCGATCCACTTATCATCGCCTCTCTCTTGACGATTACCGATTATGCCGTTGCCTCCGACACCAACCAGGTCACTTGGTCGGTGCAGCCCTCTCGGTTCTATCTTCTGGAGGAAACCTTCTCCCCCACCAACCAGGCCATCTGGACAGACACCGGTGAAGGCCTGATGGCCCCCGATCCGGGTGCCTCGATGACCCGCGAGGTGATGGACAGCGGAGAAACCACCCAGTTCTATCGAACACAGGCCGTGATTCCCCTCTCGCCCTGAACGCTCCGCCAATTCAGTTTGATGGGTTCTGCGGCGGCTCAAGCCGCAGCAAAACCGGCCGGAGCCCCGAAGGGTCCCGGCCGGCCGAGTTGGGTGTTCAGTTGGAGGGGTCTATCCGATGGCCTCCGATCCTTTTTCTCCGGTGCGGATGCGGATGCATTCCACCAGATCCATGATGAAAATCTTGCCGTCACCAATGTTGCCGGTGCGGGCGCCGGCGATGATCGCCTCCACGGTCGGCTCCACGAATTCCGCGTTGACCGCGATCTCCATGCGGAGCTTCTTCAGGAGGTTCACTTCGATGTCCGCACCGCGATAGGTCTCGGTGTAGCCCTTCTGCTGTCCGCAGCCCAAGGCGTTGGTGACCGACATCTTGTAGATCTTCTTTTCGTACAGGGCCTGTTTCACCTCGTTGAGCTGTTCAGGCTGGATGTATGCGATTATCAGTTTCATGGGATGTTCCTTTCTCTCAGCCGGTTAGTTGGTCGTGAAGATCTGGAAGCCGTTGTAGGCTTCTTCACCGTGTTCACCGATGTCCAGTCCGCGCAGTTCCTCTTCGCGGCTCACGCGCAGCATGCCGATTGACTTGAGGATTTTGAACAGAATGAACATGGTCACGAACGCCCAGATGGGAATAGCCAGTGATCCGATGATCTGGGCCTTCCAGGTGGCCGTCCCGAGGTCATAGCTGCCGAAGAGCGCCGTGGCGAGACCGCCCCACACGCCGCAGAGGCCGTGCACGGGGAACGCACCGACGGGATCATCGATTTTTAGCTTATCGAGCAGTTTCACACCCAGCACAACGAGTACGCCTGCGACCGCGCCAATAGCGATGGCTTCCGTGTTCGTCACGCCGTCGCAGTTGGCGGTGATGCCGACCAGACCGGCGAGCACGCCGTTGGCGGCCATCGTCAAGTCGGGCTTCTTGTGCCAGAGCCAGGTGGTGATCATGGCCAGGACCGCGCCGGCACCGGCGGCAAGCAGGGTATTCACAGCAATCAGCATCACGGCATCCGTGTTGGCCTTGCCGACAATCGCCAGCTGCGAGCCCGGGTTGAAGCCGAACCAGCCAATCATCAGAATGAAGACACCCAGGGTCGCAATCGGCAGATTGTGACCGGGCATGGGCTTGGACTTGCCATCCTTGCTGAAACGGCCGATCCGGGGGCCCAGCACGATGGCCGCGGCCAGAGCGGCAAACCCGCCGCAGGCATGCACCACCAGCGATCCGGCAAAATCATAGAAGCCCAACTGGTCGAGCCAGCCGCCGCCCCATTTCCAGTATCCGGAAATGGGATAAATGAAGGCCGTGATGATGGCGCTGTAGATGAGGTACGCATGGAATTTCAGACGCCCGGCCACCGCGCCGGAAACGATGGTTGCGGCGGTAGCGGCAAACGCCACCTGGAACAGCCAATCGACCTGAGGCGCCAGCGCCCCGGCCACCGCCGAGTCCGCGCCGATGCCGCCAATGCCGAACTGCCCGAAGGAGAGCCACCCGTTTCCGCCGCCCGGATACATCAAGCCGTAGCCGATGACAAAAAACAGAATCATGCCCACCGCCAAATCCATCAGATTCTTGAACAGAATATTGACGGCATTCTTGGCGCTGTTGAATCCAGTCTCCACCATGGCGAAACCGGCCTGCATAAACAGGACCAGAACCGCACAGAGAAACAGGAACATATTATCAATGGCGTAGGCCGCTTCGTTGACCGGCGAGGCCACCACGGCGACTTCGCCCACCGACTCTGTGACGACCTCCTGTGCCATTGCGATGCCGCCGACACACAACAGGATAGTCAGAAACACTGCCATCCATCTTCCTTTTGCTCTCATGGACTTTTCTCCTTCTCCACCGTTTCATCACGCACCGTGCGCGAGGATTCTTTTGGTTTTGTCTAGAGAACTAGCAAGGGACGTGCCAAGAGGGAAAAGCGCTTTACCTGATTCTGCTCAATATGCTCTGGTTGTTTGAATTACAATTTATAAACGAATATTGATCCTGGCAGCGGATCCGCCGGGAAAAACATTTATGTCGCAGATTCAGAGATTCGCTACAAAATAGAAGGTTCCATGTGGAGCTCCTTCTATTCTGTGGGTCTAGTTGTCAGAGGGAAGCAATCCGTCCAGCGCTCCAAACGGATTGAAAAGCGTACTCGCCGTTGGCTTGTCAAGGGCCCCATCCCCGCCATACCCCGCCATGCCGTTTTTCTCGTGCTCATTGTCGTGGCAATAGATGCAGAGAAGCTCCCAGTTGCTTCCGTCAGGAGGATTGTAGTCGTGGTTGTGATCCTTATGGTGGACCGTTAATTGTTTCAGGCGCTGGCCGGCGAAGGCTCGCCCGCAGCTGGCACAGATATGGGGGTACAACTTCAATGCACGTTCGCGATAGCCCGTCAGGCGCCGGGCTGTTTCGCGGTGCAAACCGTCCAGCACACGCTTGCGCTCAGACTCGTCCATGGGCTTCTTGGGTTTCATGCCCGCATCATTCGATATTCAGCTGCGGAACTTCAACTCTTTTCCTGATCCGAATTTCCCTGGCCCTATTCTGACTCCTGAATTCTGGATTCTGACTTCTTCCTCTTCATCCATATCGACGGGGGTCAATCTGATATCCCTTGATCTTATAGCCCAGGATGCGCGGCGTGGTGCCCAGCGCCCGCGCCGCAGAAGCCGTATTTCCACGCGTGGACTTCAGCGTATCCCGGATCAAGTCCCGTTCATAAGCGCCGACCATGGCCTTCAGATCGCCGGCCGCAGGAGCTCCACTGGCCTCGGCGGTCTGCAGCGTCGGCGGCAGATGATATGGATGAATCACATTGCCTTCCGCCACCAGCACCGCACGCTCGATACAGTTTTCTAGTTCGCGCACATTCCCGGGCCAGTGATAGACCATCAGCATATCGATAACCGCACTCGACAGGCGACGGATGTCCTTACCGTTGACCTGCGCATACTTCTGCAGAAAATGGTCGGCCAGCAGCACGATATCGGCCTTCCGCTTCTTCAGCGGAGGAACAAAAATCGGGAAGACATGCAGGCGGTAATACAGATCCTCACGGAACGTACCCTCCTGCACCATCTGCTGCAGATTCTTATTGGTCGCCGTGATCAGCCGCACATCCACCTTCACGGTCTCCGTGCCGCCAATGCGTTCAAACTCCCTCTCCTGCAGCACGCGCAGCAACTTGATCTGAATCGAGGGAGGAATGTCGCCGATTTCATCCAGCAGGATGGAGCCGCCGTTGGCCAGCTCGAACCGCCCCTTGCGTGAGGCCGTCGCACCGGTGAATGCGCCCTTTTCGTGACCGAATAGTTCACTCTCGATCACACTCTCCGGCAGGGCCGCGCAATGCGCCTTGATAAACGGCTTGTCCGCCCGGTTGCTGTTATAGTGGATTGCATGCGCCACCAGCTCTTTGCCGGTACCGGTCTCTCCTTCAATCAGGACCGAGGCCGGACTTTTCGAGACCTGAGCAATCTGGTCATAGACATTCTGCATTTCATGCGAGTTGCCAATAATGTTGGCGGGACGAAAGCGCTCCTTGAGCTCTTCCTTCAGCCGAGCATTTTCTCCGGTGAGTCGTTCCTGCTTTTCCTGCACCGAACGGCGCAGCTTGACCGCCTGCGCAATCATAGAGGCGATAATGCTCAGAACCCGCACATCCCCGTCTAAATCCACTGCGGGGTCATAGGCCCGGTCTGCACTCAGCGTGCCGGCCACTTCCTTTTCGACCTTGATCGGCACACACAGAAATGAGGTATCGTCACGTTTACCGCGCTGAGTCTTATCCAGAAACAGCGGAGATTCACTGGTTCGGGGAATGACGGTCGGCTTCCCGCTGAGTACCACCTGCCCCGTGACACCCTCCCCCAATTTGTATCGACCGCGTCGTGCCTGCTGCACCGATAGCCCGTGTGACGCCTCAATTAGAATCTCATTGGTCTGGCGGCGTAACAGTGTCAGCGTGGCATACTTCATGCCCATCTGGGTCGACAGCGCCTCCAGGATCGGACCCGCCACCTCCCGCAGATCGAGACTGCGATCCAGCAGACAACTGATTTCGCGAAGCAGTTCAATTTCTCGCGAATGACGGTCCATTGGGACCTCCGGTACTGACGTCGTTTCAGATGGATGATTGTTTGAGGACACGGGTACGTCTCTCTTTCCATTAAGAAAAATGAAGATCCCCCACTCGCTTGAATTCTCTGATCAAGAAATACAAATGGAGGGAACCTGGATTCATAGGTGTTGCTCTGTGAAGCAGCCGTTTGCCGAAGTCTTCGCCAAAGAGGGAACGAAGACATCGACACACGGCACGGACACAATTACTTGATAAACAGCATCTCCTGATAGGTCGGCAGCGGCCAGTAGTCATCGGCCACGATGGCTTCCAACTGGTCGGCCACATCCCGCACGGCATTCATTGCCGGAAGAATCTTTTCACGACAGAACAACGCATGCTTGGCCACGCTGCCCTTGGGCTCATGAGCCAAGACCTTCCGAAGCCCCTGAATCTCACCCTGGAGGCCGGCGACCAGGTTGCACAGTTCATCCAGCACGGAGGTGCAATGGGTTTTGCCCAGCGTCTCCAGCGCAATCGATGTGCCAGCCAGGAGCTCCTGATAGGACACCGCCGCCGGGAAGATCATGGTCTGGGCGATTTCCAGCGAGAGCCGGGCCTCGGTCATCACTTCCTTCACATACTTCTCGAGATAAATCTCATTCCGGCTGTGGAATTCGCGATTCGACAGCACATGGAAGCGGGAGAGGACCTTGTCGTTCTCCTTGTTCTGCGCCGCCGGGATGGCCACTGCGGTATTCCGCTCGTTGGGCAAGCCCAGCTTCTTGGCCTGTTTTTCCCAGTCGGCCGTATAGCCGTCGCCATTGAAGATCACGCGACCATTTTCCTTCATGATCTGCTTGATCACCTTCTGCAGGGCCGCACCCAGCTGCACGGGTGTCTTGGCCTTGGAGGCTTCCAACTGCTGCGCAATAAAGTCCAGCGAATCGGCAATAATCGTGTTCAGAATAACCAGAGGACCGGCCACCGACTGACTCGAACCCACAGCACGAAACTCAAACTTGTTCCCGGTAAAGGCAAACGGACTGGTCCGGTTGCGGTCGCCCGCATCCTTCGGCAGTGGCGGGAGTGTATCCACGCCGACCGTCAGCATACCGGGCTTCTTGGTTTTGCCGGAGCCGCCCTTGGCAATCTTCTCGAAGATTTCCGTGAGCTGTTCGCCCATGAAGATTGAGATGATCGCCGGCGGGGCTTCATTGGCACCCAGACGATGGTCATTGCCCGCGTGGGCAATCGAAGCACGCAGCAGACTGGCGTGTTTATCCACCGCGCGAATCACCGCCGCGGTAAAGACAAGGAACTGCATGTTGTCATGCGGAGTGTCACCCGGCTCCAGCAGGTTGGCGCCCTTGGTCCCCAGCGACCAGTTCAGATGTTTGCCGGAACCATTGATGCCCGCAAACGGCTTTTCGTGCAGCAGGCATTCCATGCCGTACTTCTGTGCCACGCGCTGCAGAACGGTCATGGTCAGGTACTGATGATCCGATGCCACATTGGCATTTTCATACAGCGGGGCCAATTCGTACTGTCCGGGCGCCACTTCGTTGTGACGCGTCTTGACCGGTACGCCCAGCTTGAACAGCTCGCGTTCCGCATCCAGCATGAAGGCCAGCACGCGCTCCGGAATGGCTCCGAAATACTGGTCGTCCATTTCCTGCCCCTTCGGCGGCGGCGCACCAAAGAGGGTGCGACCCGCACTGATCAGGTCCGGTCGGGCAAAGTAAAAGTTGCGGTCAATCAGGAAATATTCCTGTTCGCAACCGGCGGTCGCATAGACCATGTCCGGCGTCTTCTGTCCGAAAATCTTCAGGATGCGCTGCGCCTGCGTGTTCAGCACCTGCATGGAGCGAAGCAGCGGGGTCTTTTTGTCCAGGGCCTCACCGGTCCAGGAACAGAAAGCCGTCGGAATACATAGGGTCATCCCGTTGGGGTTTTCCAGCAGGAAGGCCGGGCTGGTCACATCCCACGCCGTATATCCACGGGCTTCAAACGTGGCGCGGATGCCGCCGTTCGGGAAGCTGGAGGCGTCCGGCTCACCCTTAATCAACTGCTTGGAGGTAAATTCAGCCAGCGCACCGCCCTTGCCGTCCGGCTCGACAAAACTGTCGTGCTTCTCAGCCGTCAGGCCGGTCAGCGGATAGAACACATGCGCGTAGTGCGTCGCACCCTTTTCAATCGCCCAGTCGCGCATCGCCGTGGCCACTGCGTCCGCAATGGACATATCCAGCTTCTCGCCGCGATCAATCGTCCGGCGCAGCGCTTTATAGACGTCCTTTGGCAACCGCTCCTGCATCACCTTGTCATTAAATACATTCGCGCCGAACAACTCGGTCGCCGGGGTCTTGGAAAAATCCAATGCCGCATCCGTCGCCTTGTAGTTGGTTACTGCTGCAATAGCATTCAATCTTGCGTTGCTCATCTGTGTTCTCGCTTTCTCTATTATTCGCTCGTTCGAAATCAGACCTCTTTGTGGGTCCTGTCCATCGCCCATACATATGAATGGCGACACGCTCTATCTAGCAAGCACCGTGCCAAGTAAACCGCTGTATCTTTCAAATTTGTCGCAACTAACTCTTTTGCAACAAATTGAATATTTACCGATTTTGTAGATTCAACGACAACTACTACAATATTGTACCTTATGAAAGTTTTAAATAACAATTATGTATCTTTTATCGCCTCTTCTTACACCTTCAAAGCGTGCATCCATTTATCCCTCAACTCTTAATTCTTCATTCTCCATGCGGTTTTCTATACGCTTCCCATATGAGCACCCCCTTCGCACGGCTGGAACTGCTGCTTGGACCGGAGGCCCTCCCCCGGCTTTCCAAAGCCCACGTGATTGTGGCGGGACTGGGAGCGGTCGGGGCCGCTGCCTCTGAATCTCTGATCCGATCCGGGATCGGCCGCCTGACCCTGGTCGACTTCGATGAAATTCAGCCCTCCAATCTTAACCGCCACCCCTTCGCCTTCCAGTCCACCCTCGGCCACCCCAAAGCCGAAACGGCGGCCCGCATTCTCCGCGACATCAATCCTGCCGCAGACATCACCGCCCTTTCTCTGTTTCTCGATGCCGAGACCGCCCCGGCGCTCCTCACCGACCATCCCTGTGATGTCCTGATTGATGCCATCGATTCACTGCTGCCCAAGACGGAGCTCCTCCTCGCCGCACAAGCCGCCAAGATTCCTACCATCATCAGCTGCATGGGAGCCGCCCGCAAACTCGACCCCACCCGCTTTGTCGCCGCCGACCTGTTTGATTCCCATACCTGCCCCCTGGCCCGTCTTCTCCGCAAGCGCCTGCACCGACGCGATGCCAAGCGCGGCATCCAATGCATCTTCAGCACGGAGATGCCGCAGGACTCCCCCGAAGAAGTCGAACCCGCCGCCGACTTCTATATCCGCGGACGGCTCCGCCCGCCGATGGGCAGCCTGCATGCTGTCACCGCTTCGGCCGGACTCCTCGCCGCCCGCGAAACCCTCCGCCATCTGCTGGAGCCCCCATGCGCTTAGCTGCGCCTCATTCCCTGCCCCAAAAAGTTTCCACACTATGGAAACTATTTTCGCGTTTTTTCCACACTATGGAAAAAATGTTTCCACACTATGGAAACTTTTCAACATGATTGCCCAGGAACAGCACAGCATCCAGGGAACCGGAACCCGCCTCGACCGGTTCCTGCTGAACACCTATCCCTGGCTCGACCGCACCACTGCCCAGGAGCTGATTGCTTCGGGCCACGTCACCCGCAACGGAACGCGCCTGAGCAAAGGCACGAAACTCGCCGACGGCGACACGCTTGACTGCCATGATATTCCCGACCCCGAAGACCTGCGCCTGCGCCCTAACCCCGACCTGCCTCTAAACATCCTCTATGAGGATGACTCTCTCCTCGCCTTCAATAAACCCGCCGGACAACCTACCCACCCCCTGCGTCATTCCGAAACCGACACCCTCGCCAATGCGATGATCGCACGCTATCCCGAACTGGCCGACATCGGCGGGGACCGATTGTTCCCGGCCCTGCTTCATCGCATCGACACCCAGACCTCCGGATTGGTACTCGCCGCCAAAACCCCGGCGGCCTATGCCGCGCTCCGATCACAGTTCCGGCGCTTTACCGTCGAAAAACACTACACCGCGCTGGTGCATGGAACCGTAAAGTCATCCGGCCGGCTCGATGCTCCCCTGACGCATCAGACACGAACCCCCTGCAAAATGGCCGTCGTACATCAATTGGACAAGGTGCCCGAAAACCACCGCTTCGATGCCGTCACCGCATGGACTCCCCTCGAAACCGGCCGGGAGTTTTCTTTGCTGGATGTCACCATCTTCACCGGTGTGACCCATCAAATCCGATGCCATCTAGCAGAATCGGGACATCCCATCGTTGGCGATGCAATTTATGATTCTCCCATCGAAGCCCCTCGCCACTGGCTCCATGCTTCGCGAGTCATCTTGACACATCCGGCCACCGCAGAACCGCTGGAGATTTCCTGCCCCCTTCCCACCGACTGGCCGCAAATCCTCTCCACTTAAACATTGGAAATTGAATGTTGGTCATGGGGCATTGAGATTCCCGTTCTGGAGTGCAGGCTGTTTAGCGTCCTTGACGAACTGTACATTATGTTGTACGTTAATGCGCAGATTGGAGATGGCCCCAAATGATTACCATCACGTTCACGGAATTTAGAAATCGCGCGTCAGACATGATGACGGCCGTTGAGAATGGAGAAACACTGCTGGTTCTCCGCCACGGTCGCCCCATTGCAGAAGTAACACCCGCAGCAAGTCCACAACCATCCTGGAAGCAGCCGGCCTTGCGCTTATCCACCAAAGGCGCCAGCCTGGCCTCCTCCATCCTTGAGGAACGAGAAGATGAAACTGTTCATTGATTCTTCGGCTTTCGCCAAACGATTTATCGAAGAACGAGGGAGTCAGGAGGTCGAAGCGTTATGCGCTCGGGCCGATGAACTGGGACTGAGCATCCTCTGTGTTCCAGAAATCATTTCTGCCCTGAACCGCCGCCTGCGAGAGAAAGATCTGACCAAACTAGATTACACCAAAGCCAAGCAACATCTTTCACAGGACGTGCGGGATGCGGACATCATCCACTTGACCCAGGAAGTCATTCAGTCCGGCATCCAACTGTTGGAAACCAACCCCCTACGTACAATGGATGCCTTGCATGTCGCCTGCGCCATCGCCTGGAAAACGGATTTGTTTGTCTCTTCCGACCATCGCCAACTCGCCGCAGCCAAGAATGCGGGTCTGAAAACCAAACAGGTGTGACAAAAGGATTCGCGGTTCTGTTGTAGCCTAGGGCGTCGACCTAGGCGGCTATTCGATTTTGGAGCCCCGACGCCCTCGTCGGTTGGCCTCAAATTTTTGCATGATGAGACCATATAATTAGCCATATATTTATATTGCTTATTCAGAACGACGGATTAGGGTATTCGCATGAAAAAGAAAATTAAATACACGAATGAGCAGCTGGGCAAGACCCGCATGGTGAAGGACTTCCTTCCTTCCCCGGAACAGTTGGCGTTCAAAGAAGACAACGTGAAGGTGACGCTGGCTCTAAGCCGGTCCAGTGTTGAATTTTTCAAAGCCCAGGCGGGACAGCACAATACCGCCTACCAGAAGATGATTCGAAATCTGCTGGATGCCTACACCCTTCAACACAGCTCCTAGATTCACTTCCAGACCATGACACCCATTCTGATCACAGCGATTAATGCACGGCACAGCCACAGCTCCATGGGTGCACGGTGCCTGCTCGCCAACATGGGCGAGTTGCGCGAGCAAACCGGACTAGCTGAATTCACGATTCAGCAATCCGCGACTGAAATCGCGGAAGCCATCGTCATTCAGAACCCGCAGATCCTCGCGCTGGGCGTCTACATTTGGAATATCGCGCGGGTAAAGGAAGTGATTCCGATTCTTCGCGAAAAGCTACCGGAAATGAAGATCATTCTGGGCGGGCCAGAGCTCACCGATCAATCTTCTCTCGCGGACCACATTCTCCTGGGCGAAGGCGATCTGGCCTTTGCTTTGCACTGCCGCGAATTCCTTACGAATTCGAACCCAACCGATCGCCAGACTCTGAGGTCTGGCCTACAAGATCCTGATGTTGGCCACCCCTCTGCGGGTGGCAGGATTCCAATCTCCATCCCCATCATCCTTCACCCTCCTCTGCCGGATCTGGATGAGACTCAGATGCCCTATACCGAATATAGCGATGAAGATCTGGCCCACCGTCTGCTGTATGTGGAATCCTCCCGTGGCTGCGGGATGCGGTGTGACTATTGCGTTTCCGCCAATGACAACGTTGTCCGTTTTTTCCCCATGCCCGCTTTACTTGCGGCCTTCGACAAGCTGCTGGCACGCGGCGCGCGGCAGTTCAAGTTCTGCGACCGCTCATTCAATCTGGATGTACCCCGCGCCATTGAAATCCTGTCGTTCTTTCTGGAGCGGATACCGAAATTCCCTGATTTGTTCCTTCATTTTGAAATGCTGCCGGACCGGTTCCCGAATGAGCTCCGCACGGTTTTGGCGCAGTTCCCACCGCGCACGCTCCAGCTCGAGATTGGCCTGCAGTCATTCAATGAGGACGTGCTGACACGGATTCGGCGCCCGCAAAATCTCGCCCGCGCGGCGGATTCCATCCGCTTCCTGCGTGAACAAACCAAGGCCTGGATCCATGCCGACCTGATAGCGGGACTCCCCGGTGAAACACCGGAAAGTTTTGCGGCCGGATTTGACCGGCTGGTGGACATCGGCCCGCATGAAATCCAGCTGGGTATCCTGAAGAAGCTGCCCGGAGCCCCCATTGATCGACACGATGCGGCATTCGAGATGCGCTACGATCCTGCTCCGCCCTATGAGATCCGCGCCACCCGGGACTGGCCAGCCGAACATCTGGTTCGCACCGCACGCTTCGCGCACTATTGGGATGCCATCGTAAACTCCGGGCGATTTATTGCAGCCGCTCCTTTAATCTGGCAGGACACCCCGTCTGTATTTGATGCCTTCCTGGAATTCGCAGACTGGATGGGCACTCGCTTCCCGAACGAACATGGAAATCCCCTCGGGGCTCTGGTGGAGGCCATCTTTGAATATCTGACCACCTTGCGCGGCATCCCGGCTGACCTTGCCGCTGACGCCCTCATCCGTGGCTATCGCCATACCGGCGCGCGGGATATCCCGGCGGCTCTCGCTCCGCACCTGAAGCAGGATCTGCCGCCGCCCACACGCGGCCTGTCCCGCGCCCTTCGCCGCCAATTCCTTCACTGGACTTGGGTTGGATCCGCCTGATCAACGGTTGTTTTCCATCACGCCATGACTTACACTTCTCACATGAGATAACCAATCAATGAAAGCAACCTCTTTTCAACTCGTGATGGATCACCTGAATCAGCACCATGTGCGATTCCTGCTCGTGGGCGGCATGGCCGTGGTGGCGCATGGCTATGGCCGGATGACCTACGATATCGACCTGGTCATCCAACTCGACCCTTTGAATATCCGACGGACCTTTGATGCGCTGACTCCTTTGAGTTTTCTTCCCCGGATTCCGGTTACACCCGAAGAATTCTCAGACCCTGCCATCCGTCAGAAATGGGCCCGGGAAAAAGGAATGATTGTTCTGAATCTCTACAGCAACGCACATGAGTCCTGTGCGATTGATCTATTCATTTCGGAGCCTTTTCCCTTTGATGAAATCTATGAGAAAGCCATCCAGACAACAATCGGCGGGGTTCCTTTCCGCTACGTCGATCTGGACACACTCATTCAGATGAAGCGGAAGGCTGGGCGCCCGGTGGATCTGGAAGATATCCGGCATCTGGAGTTACTGGCAGCAGACAATGAAAACAAACTGGCAGATTGATAAAAACGCATCCGACTGGGAATGCGACCCAAGGGGAGAAGAACTCTTCCACTTGCGCTATTTTCGCGCGCTTCCCATGGAAAAGAAAATCCAGGCTGTGGAGGAAATGTGCATTCTCGCAGAGGCCTTCAAAAGCGCCCGGCCTAAACAGTCCGCCGTATCGCCACCGATTCGATGCCCCTAGGGTATTCCGTGCCAGCGGATATCCAAATCGCTTATTCGCCGTGCCGGCTGTGTCCGCGGCAATGCGCGACGGACCGGATTGCAGGCAGTCCCGGCGTCTGCGGGGAGACAGCAGAGCTTCGCATCGCCTCGTTCGGGCCGCACATGGGAGAGGAGCCCTGCTTCAGCGGCACGCGCGGTTCTGGAAACATCTTCTTCTCCGGATGTGCCTGTCATTGTTTCTTCTGCCAGAACTGGCAGATTTCCAACGCGCACGGGAAAGGGGCGTTGATCAGCGAAGAGCAATTCCACGGAATCGCGTTGAACCTCATTGAACAAGGCGTCCACAATCTGAACTTTGTTACCCCGGATCATTTCTGGCCGCACATCGAGGCGCTGTGTATCCGTCTGCGCGACGAAGGTGTGGACCTCCCCTTCCTATTCAACTCCTCAGGCTATCAACTGCCCTCGATGGTGGCGCGCTATGCGGCACAGATGGATATCTTCCTGCCGGACTTCAAGTTCGCCGATCCGGTCCTCGCCCGGCTCGTGATGCGCGACGAACGGTATCCGGAGATTGCGCTGGAGGCGCTCCGCCTGATGGTCGCAGAAAAGGGATTTTTGGAGCCCTTCGATCCGACCGGCATCGAGATGGCAAAACAGGGCGTCCTGGTGCGGCATCTGGTCCTGCCGGGCCACGTGGAAAACACCCTGCAGGTGCTCGACCTGCTGCGGGAGGAATTCGGCCGCTGGCTTCCCCTCTCGCTGATGAGCCAATATACACCGGTGGCCGCCGCACATGCCCGGTCGCCATTTGATCGCGCCGTCACTCTGGAGGAATATCAGGCGGCCGTGGAGCATGCGCAGGAACTCGGCTTTGAGAACCTGCTGATCCAGCCCCTGGAAGCCACCGATGACTTCCTCCCCAACTTTGAAAAAGAGCATCCCTTCCGGGGAAACCCATAAAACGAATTGGCGCGCCCGGCAGGACTCGAACCTGCGACCACCGGATTAGAAATCCGATGCTCTATCCAACTGAGCTACGGGCGCGCAACGGCAGAAACATACAAAACCCCGCGTCAGGTTTCAAAGTTTACTTCTCGGCCTCCATCGGATATTTTACTGAAAGGAACGCCAATGAGTACTCCCTCTCCATCCTGGATCGCATCCGACTGGTTCCCGCGAGCAGCCAAGCCGAATCGGCACAAACGCCCAGTTCCCTGCGGCGTCTGTGAAGCGCCGCCTGCTGCTCCCTCCCCCTTCTCCGAGCGACACCTCCACTGCATCTGGGCGGATGACCGGTTGCGACCCGATGAACTGGTCACCGCCACCGGTGAACCGGTCCGAGTGGAACACCCCGGCGACTGGAACACGGGGCCAGGGCCGGATTTTTTGAATGCCATCCTGCTGGCTGGCCCGGAACAGAGACGGATTTCAGGAGATGTGGAGATCCACATCCGCCCGGCGGACTGGCAGCGGCATGGGCATCGCGGGGATCCGCGATATGCACGGGTCTGCGCTCATGTGGCCTATCATCCGGGAACCCTGCCTGATGCGGACCTCCCGGCGGGCGCCCTGCAGATTTCCCTGCGCCACGCGCTGGATGCCAATCCTGCATTTTCGTTCGACAACGTTGACCTGATGGCCTACCCCATTGCCGCACGCGCCAAGCTCCCACCCTGCCGGGATGCCATGAAACAACTCACCCCCGTGCAACGTGGAGCCGTGCTGGACACGATGGGCGAACACCGACTGCGACGACGAGCCGAAGTGTTGCAGGCCGCCATGCTGGACCGGGGATCGGCCCAGGTCCTCTATGAAGAGATCATGGCCGCACTGGGCTATCGCCCCAACAAGGCACCTTTCCGGCGGCTGGCGCGAATGCTGCCTCTAGACCGGCTCCGTGAAAAAGCAGGCGGCGATCCGTTGCGTGCCTATGCCCTCCTGGCCGGATGCGCCTCCTTGCTCCCGGATCCCTCTTCCCGCCGTTCGTGGGATGCCGAAACCAAAACCTTTATCCGCCGCTGCTGGGATGCCTGGTGGCCGCTGTCCGATGAATTCCATGCCCGTCGGATTCCGCGCGGGGATTGGACTCTCGCGGGGATCCGGCCGGCCAACCGGCCGGAGCGCCGGCTGATGGCGGCCGCCATGCTCTTCGCCACCGCATCCGGCCTGCCGGAACAGATTGCAACAGTCGCTCAGAATCCCAAGGGAGTTCCCGCAACAAAACTGCTTGAGCTGTTCGATCTGGAAGAAGCCCCCTACTGGCCGCGCCGCCTGTCCTATTCATCCTCTCCCACACCGGCCCCGATTGCGCTGGTTGGTGCTTCACGCGCCAAAGCCATCCTGATCAATCTGCTCCTACCGGCTTTTGCGGCCATGGGGGCACCCGCTGAAGCCTGGAAAGCGGTATTGAAACAGCTTCCTGCAGAAGCCTCCAATCAACTGATTAATGATACGGCTTTGCGACTCTTTGGACGCGACCACTCCCCGCGGCTCTATACCTCCGGCCTCCGCCGCCAGGGTCTGATTCAGATTCATCACGAGTATTGTCTCGGGGACCGAACCCTGTGCGCTTCTTGTCCTTTCCCGGAGCTATTGATAGCTTTCTCCAATGACTAAAGAGCCCGTCCGGATTTTCCAATACCGATTCACCTTCCCGCCCGAGGCCGAGGATGAGAACCAGCATGTGAACAATGTGGAGTATGTCCGCCTGCTGCAGGAGTCGGCCATCGCCCACACGCGGCAGAACGGCTGGACGCCGGAAGAACTGAAGGAACAAGGCTGGACCTGGATTGTGCGATCACATTTCATTGAATACCTGCAGCCGGCACTGGCCGGAGAAGAAATCGTCGTGGAGACCTGGGTCGCCAACTTTAAGAAGATCCGCTCCGTTCGAAAATACCGGTTTGTCCGGTCCTCGGACGGAGCCATCCTCGCCCGGGCCGAAACAGACTGGGTCTTTCTGGACTTCCGGACCGGACGGCCCGTTCCCATTCCGCCCGAGGTGTTGGCGGCCTATGTGGTCGTTCCCGACGGCCCGTAAATCCGGAAGCGGAATAAAAAAACCGCGCCGGCGCAACAGCGCAGACGCGGCTTTGTCGACAGGTCAATCCCGTCGCAGGCGATCAGGTTTCCCGTTCGCCGCGGGCCATGATGACCTTGCCGGTCCGGACCAGCTCCACAACCGTGAACTTGTTCAGCAGTTTCACCATGGCATCGAGCTTGGCTGATCCGCCGGTGGCTTCCAGCACCATGGATTTATCGTTCAAATCCACCGTGCGGGCGCGGAAGTGATCGGCGATCTGTAGGACTTCACCACGCTGGGTGCTGTCGACCGCCACCTTGACCAGCGCCAGTTCGCGAGAAACGACTTCCTCATCCGTATGCTCTCGGCAGGCCAGCACATCGACCAGCTTGGAGCACTGCATGATGATCTGGTGCAGGCCGGATCGATCGCCCTTGGCCGTAATGGTCATGCGGGAGAAATCTCCTGTGCCCCCGGCCGATACGACCAGGCTCTCGATGTTGAATCCGCGCCGCGAAAAGGTATGCGCGATGCGGGCCAGGGCGCCGGGGCGGTTGGCCACATAGATGCTCAGATTGTGAGTGTCATTGTTGTTGCTCATGATTTTCTTCCTTCCACTCAGGTGCTTTTCTTGGCGCTGTTCTTGCGGCCGGCGGGACGCCCGGGCTTGCGCCGCGGGTGAGTCATCACCGTGTCTTCCAGCGGCTTGCCGGGAGGCACCATCGGATACACCTCTTCATGCTTCACGACTTCCACATTCACGATCACAGGACCGGGATGATCCAGCGCCTTCTTGAGAATCTTCTGCATGTCGGCAGGACGCTTCAGGTTCAGCCCGAGAATGCCATAGGCTTTCGCCAGTTCGACAAAGTCCGGATTGCCTTCCAGATCCACTCCGCTATAGCGCTCATCGTAGAACATGTCCTGCCACTGGCGCACCATGCCCAGATAGTGGTTGTTCATGATGATGACCTTCACCGGCAGCTTGTGAATCGCCGCCGTCGCCAGCTCCGACATCGTCATCTGGAAACCGCCATCGCCCACGATGGTAATCACGGTCTCGTTCGGACGGCCGAACTGCGCGCCGATGGCCGACGGCAGGCCGAAGCCCATCGTGCCGGCACCGCCGGAGGAGATGAATTGCCAGGGCTTGTCGCATTTGTAGAACTGCCAAGCCCACATCTGGTGCTGGCCCACATCCGTGGTCATGACCGCCTTGCCATCCGTCAAGCCATTCAGGGCATCGATGACCTGGGACGGGCGGAGACCGCCCTGCTTGGCATAGGTCAGGGGCCATTTCTTCTTATAGCCATCCACCTGCTTGATCCACTCGGATGTGTCGCCCTTCTTCACCAGCGGGAGCAGATCCTGCAGCACCGTCTTGGCATCGCCGCGACAGCAGATTTCAGGCGTCACCAGCTTGCCGAATTCGGCACCATCAATATCGATGTGGATTTTCACGGCGTTGCGGCAGAACATCGACGGCACACCGAGGATGCGGTCATCCAGACGCGAGCCCACCGACAGCATCAGGTCGCACTCGGTCACGGCCTTGTTAGCGTAGGCGGTTCCGTGCATGCCGAGGCCTTCGAGGCTCAGCGGATGCGAATCCGGGAAGACCCCCTTGCCCAGCAGCGTGGAGGTCACCGGGATCTGCATTTTTTCGGCCAGTTCCAGCAGTTCCTTCTCCGCATGCGACAGCACAGCGCCGTGCCCAGCAATAATCAGGGGTCGCTCGCTCTTCTCCAGCGCATCGGCGATCTGCTGGATGGTTTCGGCGGTATAGCCCTTCTTCTGGGGCGCATAGCCCGGCAGATTCATTTCGGGATCCAGCGGCACGGTGCAGGGCTCCTGTCCCACATCCTTGGGTACGTCAATCAACACCGGGCCGGGACGGCCGGTGGTGGCGATGTGATACGCCTCTTTGACAATCCGTGGAATTTCATTCGCGTTCTTCAGCAGATAGCTGTGCTTCACGATGGGCATCGTCAGATTGAAGGTATCGGCTTCCTGGAATGCATCCTTGCCCAGCATGTTGCGAACGCTTTGGCCGGTAATGATAATCATTGGTACGGAATCCATATACGCCGTCATGATGCCAGTCACGGTATTCGCCGCGCCGGGACCGCTCGTCACCAGCACCACGGCCGGTTTGCCGGTCGCCCGCGCGTAGCCATCGGCCATATGCGCCGCGCCCTGCTCGTGCCGGGTCAGAACAAATCTCATTTTTTCGCGTTCCTTATATAACGCATCGAACAAGGGAATGGCCGAGCCGCCCGGCAGACCGAACATGATCTCGATTCCGTTCATCTCGAGGCACTCCATCAGGGCCTCGGCTCCGTTTAACTGTTTTTCACTCATTTTTCTTCCTCCAAAATGGAATCTATTCCAAACTTGAGATAAATATGACCTATTATAATTATCTTGCAACATAATTATTCATTTTTTATGTAAATATTTATGAATTTCGATGAAACGATGCATAAATATGGCACATTTTTGCTGTTTTAGAGCTATTTACAGGAAATATATTGGGGTAATTGTCTGATTTGACGTTTCAGGAGAAAGAATCGGGTGAATTCCTTGACTCTGCTGCATTGCGCCCCCTACGCTTGCTACTCGTTATGAATACATCCCTGCAACACATCTACGATGGCTTTGCCAAAACGTATGACGCCGGGCGCGACCAGTTTGATATGTCGGCCGTTCTTCCGCCCTTTTTCACTTCACTCGACAAAAAAACAGGGGAGGCACTTGATCTGGGATGCGGGGCCGGCATCCCCTTCCCCGCCTATTTCATCCAGCATGGCTGGAGCGTGGTTGGCGTGGATTTTTCCCGGGAGATGTTGAAGCTGGCGGCTCATCTCGTGCCGAAGATGGAAGGCGAATGCGGCGATATGGGCACGGTTCGCTTCGATCCGGATTCATTCGATGCCATCACTGCCATCTACAGCCTTTTCCACATTCCCCGGGAGCAGCACGCCGAACTGTTTATCCGATTTCATGAATGGCTCCGTCCCGGTGGACAGATGCTCTTCACCTATGCGACCAAAGCCTATACCGGGCAGGACTCCTTTGAAGGAACCAAGGAATTCATGGGGCAACGCCTGTTCTACAGTCATCTGACGCCCGAACAGATGGATGCCGCCCTGGTCGCAGCCGGGTTCAAAATTGAATCCGCCGTGCTGCGAGAAATCGGCGGCGAATCGTTCCTATGGGTCACCGTCCAGAAGCCATCCGCCTGAGCCGAATGGCGCTTCCGCGGATCTGGGCGTATGCTGTTCAGTCAGAAAAGGAATCCATCTATGCGCACCTATGACATCATCATCATCGGCTCCGGCGGCGGCACCAAGATCACCCAGGCGCTGAATCGGCTTGGAAAGAAAACCGCCCTGATCGAGCGGCAGCATGCCGGGGGCACCTGCCTGAACCGGGGCTGCATCCCCAGCAAGATGCTGATTCATCCAAGCGGGCTGGCGGAACGCCTCCGGCACGGTCTGGGCGCGGCAGCCGACGCACCGGCGCCAGTCATCGACTTCGAAGCGCTGGTGGCCTCCATCAATGCCTACACCGACGGCATGTCCGGCTCTCTAACCGAACATCTGGAGAAGCAACCCCTGATCGAATACATCCGCGGCGAGGCCCGGTTTGTCTCGGACCACGTGGTGGCGGTGAATGGCGAGGAACTGACCGCCGAAACCATTATGATTGCCACTGGGGCGAGGCCGTCCATTCCGGACATCCCGGGTCTGGAGGGCACCCCCTATATGACCAGTACCGAGGTCCTGCGCAACCGCGAACTGCCCCGCCGCCTGATTGTGCTGGGCGGCGGCTATATCGCCGCGGAACTAGGCGGGGCCTATGCCGGATTTGGCTGTGAAGTGACCTATCTGTTACGCAGCACCTTTCTCCGAAAGGAGGACCCGGAAATCGTCGAAGCCTTCCGGGACAGCTTCTCACGGGGCAAAACCATCCATGAGCGTACACGGCCCCTCCGGGTGGAGCATCGGGACGGGCGGTTCACCGTGTTCTGTGAAGACGCGGAGGGCGAGGCCTTCACCGTCGAGGCTGATTCCCTATTGGTGGCCATTGGTGTTACGCCCAACAGCGATACGCTCGGGCTCGAACACACCACCATCGCCCGGAAGCCGGACGGGTTCATCACCGTCGACGACCACCTCCAGACGGCGGTGCCAGGTGTCTTTGCCATGGGTGACGTGGTGGGGAACTATCTCTTCCGTCACAGCGTAAACTTCGAGGCCGAATACTGGATGGAGTCCCGCTTCCTGTCCGATACCCCCTTCCCCATCTGCTATCCCCCGGTTCCCAGCGCAGTCTTCACGCATCCGGAGGTGGCATCGGTCGGGATTAATGAAGTGCAGGCTGAAGAGCAAGGACTAGACGTGGTCATCGGCAAGGCAGCCTATCCGTCCTGTGCCATGGCCGTCGCCCGCGGACTGAAAGAAGGGTTGGTGAAGCTGTTGTTCGCCCGCGACACCGGGAAGCTACTGGGCGCCCATATCGTCGGAGAAGAAGCCTCCACGATGATTCAGGAACTGGTGCTGGCCCTGACCGCGGGAATGACGGCAGCCGACCTCTACCGGCAGATCTATATCCACCCGGCATTCCCGGAAGTGATCCGCAACGCTGTGCGGAATGCTTTGAAACAGCTGGACCCCGCCCGCGCGGTCCTATTTTAGGTGAAAGCCGAAGCTATCCCTTCAATTGCTCATTGATGGTTGCCGCGGCTTTCCGGCCCTCGCCCATCGCCAGAATCACGGTGGCGGCGCCCAGCACGATATCGCCGCCGGCAAATACGCCGGGCAGATTGGTGCGGCCGTCCTCATCCGTCACGATATGCCCCCACTTGTTGGTTTTCAGTCCCGGCGTTGTCTGCTTGATCAGCGGATTCGATTCATTTCCAATGGCCACGATCACCGCATCCATCTTCAAAATAAATTCACTGCCATGGATCGCCACCGGCCGGCGGCGACCACTCGAATCCATTCCGCCCAGATCATAACGCAGGCACTCCAGACCGGTCACTTCACCGTTTTCACCCAGAATGCGCTTCGCATTCTGCAACATGTGAAACTGAACGCCTTCCTCCCGGGCATGGGCCACTTCCTCCGCACGGGCCGGCATTTCCGCTTCCGTGCGGCGATAAATCAGATGGACTTCATCAGCGCCCAGTCGCATCGCCGTCCGCGCGGCATCCATCGCGACATTCCCGCCACCCATCACGGCCACCCGCTGAGCCGCATGGATCGGTGTCACGGCGTTCTTCCGGTCATAGGCCCGCATCAAGTTGGAACGCGTCAGATATTCGTTTGCAGAATACACGCCTACAAGAAGTTCGCCTTCGATACCCATGAACTTGGGCAACCCGGCACCGGAACCGATAAAGACCGCATCAAAGCCATCCTTTTCCATCAGATCGATGATTTTGCGCGTTCGCCCCACTACAAAATTGGTCCGGATCTCCACGCCCATCTGCGTCAGGGTATCCAGTTCGGCGCGCACAATCGCCTTGGGCAGACGGAACTCGGGAATGCCATAGACCAGCACGCCACCCGCCTTGTGGAAGGCTTCGAACAGAACCACGTCATGCCCGGCCCGGCGCACATCCGCCGCCACCGTGATGCCGGCCGGGCCGCTGCCCACCACCGCCACCTTCTTGCCTGTGGATTCCGCAACAACCGGCGGGATTGCCGCCCCGTTCTCACGCTCCCAATCGGCCGCATAGCGCTCCAGACGGCCTATCGACACGGCCTTGTCAATCGACTTCAGGCTCTTGCCCAATATACACGGTGCCTGACACTGCGTTTCCTGGGGGCAAACCCGACCGCAGACCGCCGGCAACAGACTCTTTTCCTTAATGACTGAAATGGCGGTGGCGGGATCCCCTTCAGACAGCGCCTTGATAAACCGGGGAATATCAATGCTCACAGGGCAGCCATGCATGCACGGAGCATTTTTACACTGCAAACAGCGCTGCGCCTCCACACGGGCCTGTTCTTCATAGTAGCCCGTCGCGACTTCTTTCATGTTGCGGGCCCGCACCAGCGGATCCTGTGCCGGCATTTTCTGCTCCGGAATCGACATCCGGTCACGCGGCTTCAGCGGCTGCTCCAACGTCTGAATACGTGCCCATTCCTGACGAGCGGCTTCCTTCAACGATTCGGGAGTGCGAAAGGTCATTCCTTCAGTCCCTTTTTAACCGCTTCCGCATGCAGGTTGCATCCGTTTGCCGCCAACCGTTCCTGCTCCCTATAGGAGCCCAGCCGTTTCATCATCTGATCAAAATCGACCTGATGCCCATCAAATTCAGGGCCATCCACACACACAAATTTAGTCTCACCCCCCACGGATACACGACAACCGCCGCACATCCCCGTTCCATCAATCATAATGGTGTTGAGACTGACCATCGTCGAAACGTTATAGGGCTTGGTTGTCAGTGAGCAGAACTTCATCATGACAGGCGGGCCAATAGCGACCGTCAGATCTGGCGTAGGCGTCCGCTCGCACAGCTCCTTCAGGGGGCCGGTCACCAGTTCATGCCGGCCATACGACCCATCGTCCGTACACACGATCAGTTCGTCCGCAATCGCCCGCATCTCCTTCTCAAGGACCACCAATTCCTTCGTCCGCGCACCTATAACCACAATCAGATGATTCCCCGCCGCTTTCATGGCCTGGGCAATCGGATACAGCGGTGCTACACCGATCCCACCGCCCACGCAAATCACCGATCCGAACTGATCGATATGCGTCGGCCGGCCCAGCGGCCCTACCAGATTCTCAATTTTGTCCCCCACCTGCATCCGAGCCAGCTGTTTTGTACTCTTGCCCACGGCCTGGAAAATAAGAGTGATACTTCCCTCTTCGAGGTTCGCATCGGCAATCGTCAAAGGAATCCGTTCCCCAAACTCCGTATCCAGTTGGATGATGATAAACTGCCCTGGCAATCGCTCTTCTGCAATCAGAGGGGCCTTCACCCGCATCCGAAAAACTTCCTTCGACAACTGTTCCTTGACTAAAATTTCATTCATAAACTTCAACACTCCCACCGCTCAAGGGCGGTTCCAGTAAATTTAATAAGGTTAGCACCCCCTGCTGATTGGGTAAACGGTTTTCCTCTCCGGCTCCGTGTCGGTGGACAGCCCTGTGTAGAACCAGTGGCAACCCGAAGATATTTCAGGTATGGTGGCTCCTGTTAAACATCATCCCCTATCAGGAGACAAACCTATGAACCGTTGGAAGCAGATCGGGCTCTCTATTCTCTTTACTCTTCTTTGCACAGTGGTCTGCGTCTACGCAACAGAACCTCTCGTCGTCACCGAGGAACAAAACGGCGGAAGTGTCACGCTGACCCAGGGACAGCACATGACCCTCACTCTGCCAGGCAACCCCTCCACCGGATATCAGTGGAAGGTCCCGAACAGCATTGAGGCGTATCTGACCCTTCACGATTCCAGCTATACGCCGGGCTCCGACCGGATCGGCGCTCCGGGCCACTACACCTTCCATTTTGAAGCCCAGACTGAAGGAACCGTGAACCTGCATATGGCCTATGCCCGCTCCTTTGAAACCGGCGATGCAGACAGCTTCGACCTCACCATTGAAATTGTCCACCGGCCAGCCGACAACTCAGGTGGAGAAGGAAGCTTGGGAGAGTCGGAAAAAGCAGCCGATCCCTACTCATCATTTGCACAGCCGGGAAAAGCCGCGGACCCCTATGCCGCCGGCACGGAGCAGAAAAAGCCAACGGATCCCTATTCCTCGGTAGCAGAACCCAAAAAAGCAACCGATCCCTACCCGGGCATCCCTGAACGCGAGTAATCCCTCTTCCCGGCATCCGGGCACAAAAATGGTGGCCAGACTCGGGGTCGAACCGAGGACACATGGATTTTCAGTCCATTGCTCTACCAACTGAGCTATCTGGCCACCGAAAGGTGTGGTGCGTATATACCGACTAACCCCGCCCCCTGTCAATCAATCCCGTTCCCCAATTGCACCCCAACGCATAATCCTAATCGTAATCTTACTCCTGATCATAATCATAATCCCCCTCTTTGCATTCTTCTCAATCCCATATCGGGATTAGGAGTAAGATTAGGAATTAAGATTATGAACAGGGGCGGGGAAAGCCGCCTTTGTTTCTGTGTTTCCTGCTTTCCTGATCAGTCCACCAACCGTATCCTTCATATATGAACAAACCCTGCGTATTCTGCGAGCTTCCCGCAGATCGAATCATCGCCGAAGACGGCCCCTGCATCGCCTTCCGCGACGGATTCCCCGTGAGTAATGGGCACACCCTGATCATCCCCAGACGCCATGTGCCCTCCTTCCGCGAACTGACGCCAGAGGAAGTCGCCGCCGCCCATCGTCTCGCCGGCAAACTGTCTGACGACCTCCAGGCCGCCGACCCCTCCATCACCGGATTCAACTTCGGTGCGAACGACGGAGCCGATGCCGGCCAGTCCGTTTTCCACTGCCATTTCCACCTGATTCCCCGGCGCACCGGCGACCACCCCTCCCCCCGCGGCGGCATCCGCAGCGTCATCCCCGGCAAAGCCGACTATCCCTGCCCGCATCCCCCGCACTGACCTGCTTCAGCTTGCCGGCGGCTCATCCCATTCTCCGAAGTTTGCCACTTCGTTCGCGCGGCTCTCTCGTTCGAAGCGCAAAGCGCTTCGCTATAGAATTCGCGTTCACTCTTCGTCTTCGACTCAAGCCCTGCACTCATCTGTTCCACACTATGGAAACATTTCTTCCATACCATGGAAAAATCGCGAAAATGGTTTCCATACCATGGAAAACTCCTTAGGCTGAACCCCGCACCTGATGAACTTCACTGCTATCGATTTTGAAACCGCCAACGCCCGCCGGGGATCCGCCTGCGAGGTGGGTCTGGTGATGGTTGAAAACGGCGAGGTGGTGAACCGGGTCAGCTACCTCATACGGCCGGAGCCGATGCACTTTGATCCGCGGAATATCGCCATTCACGGGATTTATCCTGAGGACGTTAGAGATGCCCCCACGTTTGCCCAGTTGTGGCCGGAGCTGTGGCCGCAGATTTCCGGGCCCCTCATCGCGCATAACGCGGCGTTTGATATGAGCGTACTGCGCTACTCGCTGGATGATACCGGCGCGCGATATCCGGAGACCGACTACTTCTGCACGGTCGTGATGGCTAAGCTCGCCTGGCCGGAGTACCCAAACTACAAGCTCAACAACGTGGCGAAAGAACTCGGGGTTTCGTTCAATCACCATGACGCCGAAGAAGATGCCTTTGCCTGTGCGCAGGTCGCCATCGCCGCCTGCGACAGACTGGGAGCCGTCTCGCTGTATGACCTCCCCAAACGCCACGGCCTCAGAATCGGACGGCTCCATGCCGACGGATACTGCCCCTGTGGCGGCCCGCGTAAAAAGAGGCATCCATGGCAACCGCCTGCGAAGTAGTCTTTATGTCGCGGCCCCATGCGTAGATAAAGACTACTTCACAGCATAAGCCGGCAACGAACGTCCACTCCCGTTCTGTTCTGTGCCAATTCATTGCCATATTGACGCCGCACCCTCTCCTGCCTATCATAACCGATATGGGAACGCGTCCCGACAAATGGAACAACTTACTTGAAGTACGTAGAATTAATACTGTTGAATGTAAGGAGATAGAATGAACGATACTGACCAACACGAGCTATGCTCGATGGCTTCGGACCATACCCGCATACATTCGTTACAGATTCTATCTAGCGCCATTGCCTTACTGGATAAAGACCCTCGAATGGAAAGCCTATTGGCTGATTTCTCAACTGATTACGCCAAGGAATGGTACATGGCTGTGGGCACATATTTCCGTGATGCCCTGGATATCAAACAGACGCCCAAAGTCACCAAAGAAAGTAAAACCGTTATCTGGACCCAAGGCGGCACATTCTCTTTCTCGCAAGGCGATGTGCTTTATGACACCCCTCTTGCCTATCAAAAATGGGAAGTTGCTCTACAACACATTCAGGTGGCCTATCAGATTCTTGAAGGCACACCGTCCCGCCCAGAGAAACAGCAGGTCTACTTCCGGAAGAAGGCCAACTTTAAAGGCTCTTTAGCGGGAGAGAGTTCCCGCGCGAATATTTCACGCCGAGAAGCAATTCTTAAGGTTACACCTACAGAATGGACGGAGGAGGATAAGTTGGGCGCACTTGTAAAGTCGGCTACTCAATCATATGTGTCAGCAGGCTTGCTGGACATGCTTTGCGAACTCGGTGCCATGGAACGAAAGGTAGAGGTTGTGACACCGCGCTTCTCTGGTCACATAAAGATTAATGTCATGGCGCCCAACCCAGACAAAACGGCACTTTGCGCAAAGAGCGAAATAATAATGAGCCAAGATGAGTTTGTAGAATTATTGATTTCTGGTCAGCGCCCACGCAATTAGATACTGAGGCAGAAATGAATACATGGTATCTGGATCCCGCAACAAATCGACAACTAAAAGCCCTTAAGTTCTTCGGTTTTGTTACAGACGACAAAATCACCAAGGGCGTCGCCTCGCGAATTATCACCGATCTCTTTAGCAACCATGACAACCGCGAATTGTGGCAAAAATATATTTACCTTACAGGCGACCAAGGCCAAGAAACGCCAGACCTCCTACCCTTCGATCCGGCCGAACTCGAGAGAGCGGTTGTCCCCGCTGACTGGAAACCCCATGCCTCTAAAATCAAAAAGAAGTCTGGATTCGAGCGCGAGCGCCTTCTCGAAATGGCAACAGATATTCTGAAAGATGGGCCGCCTTTTGACGATCCCTTGCCCAAAATTGTATATCAGGGCAAACATTTCTGCTGTACCGGCAAGTTTGAATATGGTGCACGAACCAGCTGTCTTGACGCAATTGCGCGCATGGGCGGTCAACCTCAGGATAGTGTCACACTCGAAACCAACTACCTTATTGTCGGCGGAGAACTGAATCCTGCATGGGCACACGAAGCCTATGGGAGAAAAATTGAAAAAGCCCTCATTTATAAACTGGAGGGGTTGCCGATATCGCTAGTGGCCGAAGAGAATTGGGTCAAAACATTAAAATTGGCATTCAACAAGCGGGTACCCGCCAAAAAGTGTGGGCCCCCTGGCCCGCGACGTTACGGCTAATCTGATTCGCTAAGGAGTCGGGCGAACTCCGTCTCATCCAGAACCGGGATTTCCAGCTTTTTTGCCTTTTCCAGCTTGCTGCCGGCGGCGGTGCCCGCGATGACCAGATCCGTGGTTTTGCCGACCGTTCCCGCAATCATTGCCCCCCGTTTTCGCAGTGCTTCGGCGGCCGTCTCGCGGGTGAACTGCTCGAGGGTTCCGGTCAGCACGACGCGCTTGCCGAAGAAATAGCCGTCCGGGTTTGCGCTTTCAGCCGCGCGCTCCACCTTGTCGAAGGTCACGCTCGCCTTCCGCAGCTTCTCAACCACGGCCTGGTTTCCCTTGTTGCCAAAGAAATCCAGAATGCTTTGGGCGACAATTCCCCCGACATCGCGGATTTGGGAAAGGGCCTCCTCATCGGCGGCCATGAGGGCATCCAGCGACCCGAGCCCTTCGGCCAGCGACCGCGCCAGTCCTTCGCCCACATTTGGAATGCCCAATCCATGAATGAGGCGCCAGAGATCGTTCTGCTTGCTGGCGGCAATGGCCTTGCACAGTTTGTTCGCCAGCACCATGGTCTGCTTTTTCTTTGCGTCGGCCACGCGATGGGGACGGCGCAGCTCGATGGCCTCCGGCGTCAGGGCATACAAATCCGACACGTCGTGCAGAACGGGTGGCAGCACCTTGTCTTCGGTGCGGGTGCCGAACAGACCGTCATCGACCTGCTCCTGAATAGCGGTCTCAGTGGTCAGGGCCTGGATGATCGCCTCACCAAAGCCATCGATATTCATCGCCTTGCGCGAAACAAAATGTTCGATGCGCCCCCGGACCTGCGCGGGACAGCCCATGTTTTCGCAGCGCCAGGCGGCCGCTTCCGGGTCGCGCGCGATTTCGCCGCCGCAGACCGGGCATGTACCGCCGGCATGCGCAAACAGATCGAACGGCTTCGAGTCCTTCAACCGCTTGCCCAGAACAACAGAAATCACGGCGGGAATCACTTCACCTGCTTTTTCAATTAGAACCGTGTCCTTTTCACGGATATCCTTTCGCCGAACCTCGTCCTCGTTGTGAAGGGTGGCGCGGGCAATCGTGCTTCCGGCGAGCGGGACCGGTTCCAGCTCTGCCACCGGGGTCAGGACACCGGTACGGCCGACTTGAAGCTTAATCGCTTTCAACCGGGTCTCCGCCTGCTCATGAGAATATTTGTAGGCCATGGCAAACCGCGGGGCTTTGGCCGTCGTTCCCAGCTGGCGCCATTGCATGAAGGAATTGATTTTAACAACCGCGCCATCGATTTCATATTCCAGTTCGTCTTCGCGGCGTTCGAGCTCATTAGCGCGCTCAATCACTTCTTCAATCCCGTTGCATTCCCACCAGAGAGGAGCCGTCAGAAAGCCCAGCATCTTCAAGGCCTGCAGCAGTTCCGCCTGCGTGTCGAATGCGATGCCGTCGAGCGCGCCCACGGCGTACATCACCGCAGAAAGCGGACGCGTGGCGACCACAGCGGGGTCAAGCTGCTTAAGGGAACCGGCGGTAGCGTTGCGTGCATTGGCAAACCGTGCTTCGCCTGCCTTCTCGCGCTGTTTGTTCAGCTCCGCAAATGCCTGCTTGCCGAGAAATACCTCGCCGCGGACTTCCAATACAGCCGCCGTCGAAGAAATCTGATGCGGAATCGTCCGGATGGTCCGGGCATTCGAAGTAATATCATCACCTTCTTTGCCGTCCCCGCGCGTCAAAGCCTGAACGAGTACCCCCTTTTCATAGCGCAGGCTGATGGAGACCCCATCCACCTTGGGCTCCAGCACATACGCAACCGAATCCACATGGAGCCCCTTACGGACCCGGGCATCAAATTCTCGCATCTCATCGAAACTGTAGGTGTTGTCGAGCGAGATCATCGGCACCGCATGGGCGACCCGTTTGAATTTTCCAGGGGCCTCCGCGCCCACCCGACGGGTTGGGGAATCGGAAGTAATCAGGGATGGATAGGCCTGCTCCAGCTCCTGCAGTTCGCGCAGCAGGCGATCGAACTCGGGATCGGAAATCTCCGGCGCTGCCTTGTTGTAATAAAGATCGCTATGCCGGTTCAGTTCTGCGCGCAGGAATACCGCACGGGCTTTGGCTTCGGCTGGAATGGGGGTGGAAGAATCCATTGCGTGCCATTTTATCCCATCCCTACGGCCCCGCAAAGGGCAATCTGTCCGACTCAGAGACAAGGCCCGGCAACGGCGGGAAATTGTTCTCTGACACCCTCGCCGTTCCATGGTACATATTCCTCCAAACCCAAATCCCGGAACCCCACTCCTGCAGAAACACTGTGACGACCTTCATCAATCAAATAGCCACATGGCTGGCACCGATCCTCCTCCTGACCGGATGGGCTTCTGTTGAAGTCATCAATCGCCTGCGAAAACGAAGAGGAAAGCCTCCTTACACACTTCTTGGCTGGTTTTTCCGTCCCTGGGCGGCCTGGGCCGGGCTGAATCTCATCTATCAGCTGAATCCCGACAAAGGGATGGATGCCGTCGACACGGCCCCACATTTCACCGACTGGCTTTTCCCTTTCTTTGTGGCTCCCTGGACAAAGACCGAAAGTTTCACCGAGGTTCTGTCGCGCGTGTTCACAACCCCCACGGTCTATGGATGGGGTGCGGTCGTGGCGCTCCTTAGCATCCTGCTGGTCCTGCTGATCCGGCGCGTTCTGTCGGATCGCCCCCTAACCTGGAAAAATACCGTGGCCCTCCTCCTGGGCCTGTATCTGCTCACCGGTGCCCTCCACCTGTCCGTGGCCTCGCTGCCGAATGGCGCATGGAACTCCGCAGAGCGGAAGGGCTCTCTGCTCTCCTGCTGGCAGGCGCACGCCACGATGCTCTACGCCAAGCCTTTCGTGAAATCGGCGGACCATTTCATGCAGAATTTTAGCGAGATTCAACAGCGCCTCCGCTTCACGATTCACGCGTATTCCCATCCGCCCGGGGGCACGCTGTCCATGCACTACATCGGTTGCCTGGCGGGAGCCAAGGACATGAATATCCGGCTCGATTCCACGCGCATCCGCTACACCCTGGGCATGACGCTTTTTGCCGCACTGAATTTGTTCATCGTCTTCGGACTGGGAAAATCCCTGTTCGGCACCGCGAAACATGGGCTGGTGGCGGCCGTTCTCTGGGGCGTTTCACCCGCCGTACTGGGCTATAGCAACCACGCGCAGGACGGGCTATATGCGGTCTTTTTCAATCTGGCCCTCCTGCTGACCTGGCGCATCGGCATGGCCAAACGGGCACGATGGGTCGATATGGCCGGGCTCGGACTGGTTTTTTCCTGTCTGATTTTCATGAACTACAGCTGGGTACTGGTCACGAGTATCTTTGCCCTTTTCCTATTCTATCGCGCCTTCACCGCCCCGTGGACCTTCCGAGAGCTCCTGCTTCGAGGCGTGCCGCCGTTGGGCCTCATGACGGTCATCAGCGGGTCCATCCTCTGGCACTATCAACTGGATTATCTCGCCGCCTATCAGATTTCCACCTGCTATGTTCAGGAATGGTATCAGTACAACACCCTCTATCAGCACATCATCGCCTGGGTGGGTGGCCAAATTGAAATCGGACTCATGATGGGTGCCCTCACCTGCTCCGCCTTCCTGGCGGCCCTGGCAGCCCGCGTGAAACAGCGCGCAACCAGCCCGGCGGTCATTTTCCTCTCGATCATTCTGATCATCTATTTGCTGCCGGTGCTCTTTGGCCCCACGTGCCTGCGGCTGGAAACCGCCCGCTGCTGGCTCTGGGTCCCGAGTGTCCCGATGTGCTTTGCCGCCAGCTACCTGCTGTCCCAATCCCGCCCACGCTTTTTCGTGACAGCCACCGCCCTGGTTTCCCTGATCAGTTACACGCTGATGCGGCTGATCATCAATTTCGCATGATTCACACCGGTCTGATCCGTTCTGACAGACCGCGTTCATCATATAGACATATAGCTATATGTTTATTTATCATTCGATGGAACGCGAGGTCTGGACACATCTCCCCTTCGGCTCCTTCCTTGATTTCCGCCCGCAGTCCCGTATCATGGCGAACATGAGCAATTCTACCCGAAACGAACACGATTCCCTCGGCCCGCGCAGCGTCCCGGCTGACGCACTCTATGGTGCACAAACCTCGCGCTCCATCGAAAACTTCCGCTTGTCCGGCACACCACTGCCCATCGCGATCATCCATGGGATGACCCTTCTGAAGCTCGCTTGCGCCCAGGCCAATGCGCGGCTCAGTCTGCTTTCCAAAGAAAAGGAAGCCGCCATTGTGAAAGCCTGCCGCGCGGTGCTTTCAGGCGCGCACGATACTGAATTCCCCATTGATCTCTATCAGGCCGGGTCCGGGACTTCATCGCACATGAATCTCAACGAAGTGCTGGCCAACCTCGCCAATGAATCGCTCGGGGGAGAACGCGGCACCAAAGCCCCTGTTCATCCCAATGATGATGTCAATATGGGGCAATCCACCAACAACGGATTTCCCTCCGGCGCCAAGATCGCGGTTCTCGGCCACACCCTCCTTCTGGAAGATGCGCTGACTGTTCTCGAAAAAGGGCTTCGCGCCAAAGCCTCTGAATTTGAAACGGTCTTGAAAACGGGGCGGACTCATCTGCAGGATGCGGTCCCTCTGACCCTCGGCCAGGAATTCGGCGCCTATGCCCGGGCCATTCATCTCGCCATCACTCGCATCCAGGCCGCGGCTGACCGCCTCCGTGAACTGGGAATCGGCGGCAATGCCGTCGGCACCGGTCTCAATACAAAATCCACGTTCCGTGCGGAAATCATCCAGGCCCTCAATCAGGAAACCGATGGGCACTTTCGCATGGCGGAAGACGGAATCTATCTCACCCAGTTCATGACCGATTTTGCGGCCCTCTCGGGCACCTTCCGATCCTGCGCACTCGACCTGCAGCAGATCACCAACAATCTGCGCCTGCTGGCCTCCGGCCCGAATACCGGATTCGGTGAAATCCGCCTGCCACCCGTCGAACCCGGCTCGAGTATCATGCCCGGTAAGATCAATCCCTCCATCTGCGAAGCCGTGAATATGGTTTGCATGCAGGTGCAGGGACTCGACCATGCCGTCGCCCTGGCCTGCGGGGCGGGACAGCTCGAGCTGAACACACATATGCCGCTGATCGGTGCCGACACCCTGCAGGCAGCCAAGCTGCTGGCTGCCGCTGTCCGCGCCCTCGCCGAGAAATGCATTGCCGGGATTGAAGCCGATGTCGACATGTGCCTTCGGCACCTGGAGCGCAGCGCGGGGCTCCCCACCCTCCTGAACCCGCGCCTCGGTTATGACCGCGTCGCTGAGCTCGTCAAGGAATCCCTGGCCAGCAGTCAGACGCTGCGCGAACTCGCCATCGAGAAAAACCTGCTCACGGAAGCCGAATATGAAGCGCTAGTCGTCGCCTCCACCGGCCCGAACCTGTGACCTTGGCCGACGCACCCTTTCCGGATTCCGACGGATTGCGTCATAGCACCCTGAAAACCAGTGGCCTTCCCGCCCGCATTCTCTCCGTTCTGCGCGACGGAGGCCTCGCCGTCCTCGAAGATCTGTGCGGCCCCATCCCCCCTTGCGAGAGGCTGGATGCCGACGACCGGGCACTGCTGACGCGTGTGGTCACCTATGCCCATACCGTCTGTGACGGCAACCCACCGACCCTCTCCCTCCCGGAGTGGATGGAGCTTTTCCTCCCGTCCCGCCTGGTCGACACCCTCCAACTGCATTACGGGCTGCAGGATTCGGCCGCCGCCCTTTCCCGGCATGAAGCCCGATTGCGTGAAACCGGATTCAAGCTCGGGGTCAGTCGCGAGCGCGCGCGGCAGCTGATCGGCCTTGCCACCGGAACTCTCCAGCAGGCCCTGCCCCTCTATGCCGCTGAACCCCTGTATCGGGCGGCTGAAAAAATTCTGCACGAGGATGGCGGGGTGGCGACCCCCAAATCCCTCGCGGCTCGCCAC
>Ga0075121_1000243_pt1 | contig 38416 bp, 36 predicted proteins | sample AntAceMetag02UKG_FD_69793 | JGI IMG/M metagenome (GOLD analysis project Ga0075121, IMG submission 69793) | Saline lake microbial communities from Ace Lake, Antarctica - Antarctic Ace Lake Metagenome 02UKG | ecosystem: Environmental > Aquatic > Non-marine Saline and Alkaline > Saline | place... | reverse complement strand
ATCTTCATCCAAACGAGGCCATCTCAGAGTAATCAAGTAACTCTGACGGAAAACGAGGAATATTATGACTACTGGAAATTGTTGTCAGGCGATGTCGCAAAAGAGCCGCACCCAAATCGTTAGGCTGGCCATACCGTTTGTACATCTGATCCCAATCGATTGTATGTAATGCTGTTTTGTTAATCACAGTGTATCCGCTTTGAGAATCGGCGATATGCCAATAACCTGATGCAATTTTAGTCATCAGGGAAAGAATCCCATTTCCGAAATATCTTACCTTGGGTATTTTTTTATAAGCCTCTCCGGTAAACAATCTGTTACCTTTGGAATAATCCACTCTTCCCTCAACAACCGGATCAAGTAGCGCAGGTAGATCCTTAGGGTCCATCTGACCGTCACCAGCCATCACAACGGCTGCGTCCATCCCGTTATCTCTTGCCCATTTATACCCTGAAGCAATTGCGCCACCCACTCCTTGGTTATTTTTATGCTCAATCAAGACAAGTTTACCTTTAGAGCCGGGATAATACTTAACTACTTCGACTGTTTTGTCTTGACTTTTATCATCGACAATCACGGTCGTATCGATAAAATCCGGTATTGTATCAATGACTTTTTCAATCTGTTTTTCCTCATTGTATGCCGGTACCACGACACAAACTAGTTTTCCTTTATACATTTACCCACCGTATTTTTATGATTAACAAAATATTTATATTGTAGAGTGTAATTCGTAAACTATAAAATCGTGTTTAGAATATAATTTTTTTAAATAGTTTTTGAAAAAAATTTTAATTATATTTTTTTTTGGTGGTTTAAAAATATCATTTACCCATGCACTGAAAATTTTCGAATGAATAAGTATATGAGTTACACCTCTTTCTTGCAAAGATGAATAAATCTCCTCGGCACTATCTGCGTTTCTCACCGCGGAAGCAAAAATTTGTTCGGTCTCATCAATAATATAGTCTTTATCACAGTAATAACCTCTTTTGCCTACAAACAAAAACAATATGTTTGAACTATCCGACAAGTTAGCATTAATGTATTGCATTATGGGATATTCAGAGCGATATTTAGTTATATAGGCATCTCTGCTTACCTTTTTGCTGATATAACTGAATGGGGTGACATATTGGTATTGCTTTTTGATATATTCAAAATTAATCAACAGACAGCACATCATCATCGCCGTTGTGAATAAGTATCCGCCTTTTTTCATCCCCGATAGTTTAATTTCCTTTACTCTCGTCATCAGGATGTAAAAACCCCATATCGACAATATAACCAAAAACGGAATGATTGGCGTTAAATACCTGATTCTTAGTACTCTACTGAAAAACGTAAAACTGAAATATAAAATTATAAACCATAAAAAAATATATTTTTCATGCCGATACTTTGTAAGCAGTTTGTTTCTACTGATAACAAATGGAAAAATAAGAAAAATTAAAAGAAATGGATTTAGCCTACCGTCAAAAAACCTGGGGTTGTCATCTTCTCCCTGGAAAAAAATCCTGACCGGGATTGATGCAATTTCCAACCATGATTCACCATAAATGTGCCGTCTATAGTTTAAAACACCATAATCTGATCGCTGGGATACGATGCCGGCATAATGATCCTGTTTCGCGTCCAAAGCGCTATTAAAAACATTATTATACAGTGGGTATATCGGATTTCCCTTCCAAGCCCAATTTCTAACCATCCATGGGCTGAAAATCAATAAGCTGATGCAAAGAAATAATATGGCGCCGTTTACTGTTTTAAAAAACGATTGATTTCTGTTTTGGCCATATCTGGAATATATAAAGGGGATAATGAAAAATAAAATCAGGCAAACAATCATGCCGTTATATTTCGTCCCCATGCACAATCCGCATGAAACGGCAGAAATTATAAGATACTTTGGTTCAAACTTATTCTCTATCCATTTTATGATGTACAAAACAGAAAACGTTGAAAAAAAAACCATCCCCAAATCAACATAAACCGTGATGGAAAGTTTTACAATGATCGGAATCGATAAAAATAAAACAGCGCCCATAAGCGCATAGAGTTGATTAATTCTACTTTTCAGATAATTGAAAATAAGCCCTGCCGTCATAATTGCAAAGCTATAGTGGATCAGTTTTGGGACAATATCATTGCCCCAAAAAAGCGGGATTGTATAAAGGAGATCGATATTCATCGGATAGTAAGAAAAAACCATTGAGGGAATTTCATACATACCGCCATGTTTTAAATATAATTTGGGGATGGTCAGATGATGAACAAGTGCATCTCTGCTAATCGGTGGGACTAAACATAATATAAATATAGATATCATGAGCCCTGAGAGAATGAGTATTAAAAAATTACATAATAGCGATCTGGGCTCTGTTATAAATGATATTTTTCTATTTTTAATCAAATTTTTCAGACCATAAAAACCATAAAAACCATTTTAATTTTCTAAACCCTATATCAACCTGCGTCGAGCGAAAATAATATTTGCTGCACTAAAGGTGATTGTAATCCACGCTAAGATGATAATACCGCCTTGAACTAGCAGATCAACGGATATTTCTCGATTATACAGAGCCATTTCTCGAAAATTTAGCGCTTCAAGATTGGGAAGGATAAAATAAATAATTTTTAATATACATTGCAACCAGATATCTTTTGCATTTTCAGCAAACATCCGTAAATCGTTGCTCCAATGACCTAAAAAAGAAATCCCAATAAGAAAAAAATTGTGTAACAGCGGTGAAGTGAAGCTGGCAAAAAAAAGGCTTAATGCCGCAAGCAAAACCCATTCGCCAAAAATAAAAACCAATGCAATAAAATGCATCCCTGAGATATCAATACCTTCAAACAAAAGAAGCCCCAGCCACACTGTGCTCAGCAGTAAAAATATCAGAAACAGAACAATCAACATCCCTGTGAACTTACCTAACAAAAACACTGTCCGATTCACAGGACGAGACAAAATCATATAAATTGTATGATGCTTAAGCTCCTGGCTGATAATATTTGACCCTAAATAAAGAACTGTAAAGAGTCCCCAGAGTCCGATCACCCAAAACCCCATATTCTGAATAACCCGAATCTTCCCGCCTACGGCCATCTGCCCAAATACCAGTGAAATTAAAATGCAGATTGTTCCGAAGACAACCAGTATGGCAATCCCCCTGTCACGAGTGGATTCACGCCATACATTCAGTGCCAACGCCCATATTTGTGACAGAATTTTGCTTTTCATTGCGTATCCATGCTTTTTTTACCATGAAGTTACTATTTTTTTCACCATGAAGTTACTGAAGGACATGAAGGGATACAAAACAAAGGGTTTTAGTTGCTTACGACTTTTTCCCCAAACTCTTCAGAGCTTTTTACCCGCAGAGCCTGCCGGATCAGGTTTTTCAGCTTTTCACGGGATTTTATACGCTTGATTTGTTCCGACAATTCATCGCTTACACCTCCAAAACGCTCGGTCAAGACTTCGATGAGCATATCTTGTGCATCCAGCAGCATTCCCTGCTGCATTCCCTGCTGCATTCCTTTTTCAATACCGATTTTTTCTACACTGGTTACATATGGCATCTTATATTCCTCCTCAAAAGAGATAAGGTTATCCCAAAAACGCCTGGAAAATTTTTGCGGAAGAGACATCACCCAGTCAATAAATGAAAAAAGCTGAATCACATCTTTCTTGCTATAACCTTTTTGATAAAGCCGCTTTACCAGATCGAATTTCCACCTGGTTCTCGCATCCGGATTGTTTCTGGTTTCCATTGCTTTTAATTGAGATAGAACTACCAGAGCAAAAGAATTTTTATCCTGCAAAAGTTTCTCTTCCCTTTTATTGTAATCCAGGATCTTCACCACGGGAAAACGAAAACTTACTTCACACCCCCATATTTCATAGCCGAACCGATCAGGACGCCATGAAACGCTCTCATCAGTTAAGACCGCCAGGCTTGCCACCGGCCTTCGATATCTGTCATAGGTTCTGTAATTGTACACATACATCCGTTCGGGAAAATTTATTTCACTTGTTCCCTGCACTTCTATGTGTATCAACAGCCATGTTTCAAGGTCATCTTTCCGCCAGACCCGTATCAGTTTATCGAGATATCTTCTGCCTGTTTCAGCTTCTTTTACAATGCTCTGGAATTCCTTATCCAAAAATTCATAGCCTTTCTTCCAATTCAGATCCTTTTCAATCAAAGGAAAAAAAATGCGAGGAATTGCCGAAAATAGGTCTCAAGAATATCCTTCCCGGGGCTGTCATAGTCTTGACTGATTTGTTCCATAAACTCAACTCTATACTAATCCATCAGATCGTACCACATGTTTTTCAGCAACTGGTTCTGCTTTCGAGCCATGAATGACACGAATCTCCACTAATATTCCGGCAATGATCTTATATTTGTTTTTTTTACCATGAAGTTACCAGGACTTGAAGGTTTACATTGAAAAACCAACATTTTTTTCTTCATGTTCTTCATGAACTGGTGAAGCATTTGGCCCCTCAAGCATTCCGCAACACTATTCAACCCAGTTTTCCAGATGCAGACCAACAATTCTTTCAAATTCCTGGGTATTGTTGGTCACCAATATCATGCCTTGTGATAGGGCCAAACCTGCTATGAGGAGATCATAAGGACCAATCGGCATTCCTTTTTTTTCAAGTTGCGCGCGAATAGCTGCAGCTTCTATAGCAGAAGAGCGGTCCAGATCGATAAGGTTCAGTGGCAGAAGAAATTTTGCCAAGGCACTTTCGGAACGTTTCCGGTACTGACTTTTTTCAATCCCATATTGAAGTTCGAACAGTGTAATTGTGGAGATCGCAACATCCTGTGGGGAATGTTGGCTAAATCGCTCAAGAACCTCTGATGGGCGTCTTTTAATGAGGTATATGCAAATATTGGTATCAAGCAGATAGCGCATCAGAAAGGCTCTCTTTTCTGCATGGCCGGCTGATTACGCCCGTCTTTCATAAAGTCTTCCGGAAATTCATTGAGCGATTCAAAAAACGAGTCCCATGTCATTTCTATGGGCTCCAGAATGACCTGGTTGCCTTTTTTAAATATTTTTACCTCGTTACCTGGAATTCTAAATGCCTTGGGTAGTCTTACCGCCTGAGAGCTACCATTTTGAAATAATTTTGCTGTTTCCATTTTATTTCCCCCTCTGTATCGTATATATTATTAGTATATACGCCAACAATCAAGAAACCAATTTTCAAATATAGCTTTTAAAAAAATCGTACTGAAGCGGATTTATATTTGTGTTTACCATGGAAGCTTTATTTTTACCATGAAGTTACTGAAGGACATGAAGGGCAGCACGCCTCTGGACAGGCTATAAAATGAAACTTTTCAGCCCCTGTTTCAGTAGCGTGACATTGAAATTGATTAAAAAGCCATATTTTATGTCTGCCAGCTTCATGTAGGTTAAAAGTTGTGCTTCGTGTATTGCTTTGAGTGTCTCTATCGCTTTTAGTTCAATAATAATCTCATTCTCGACCAGCAGGTCAACCCGGTATCCACAATCCAATTGGATTTCTTTGTATTTAACCGGTAGCGGAAATTCTAATTGGAAACTGATGTGGTTCAATTTTAATTCATGCGCCAGGCATTGTTGGTATGTTGACTCCAATAATCCGGGCCGAGTGTTTTATGAACTTCAATAGCACATCCTATTACCATGTTGGATAATTCAGTGAAATTTTTCGCCATATTCTTTCTATCCAAGTAAATCTGTTTTTTTACCATAAAGCTTTTGTTTTTACCATGAAGTTACTGAAGGACATGAAGGTTTAGACATAGTAAAATTGTCTCGGTGTCTTAATTTCAATTTCAATTGCAACTCACTTCTGCTCAATTCGCTACTACAGACTTTCACCAGTTTTTTTATCTCTTCGGTAACTTGCCCGGTAACTTGCCCGGTATTGCTTTTTTTTGATGATAGGGACTTGCCCTGATCCCTCCCTAAAGCTTTTATTTTTACCATGAAGTTACTGAAGGGCATGAAGGTTTACATTGAAAAACCAACATTTTTTTTCTTCATGTTCTTCAGTAACTTCATGGTGAAACTTTTTTTTTGTTTTATACGCTTCATGGTGAAACAGTAGTTCTGAACAGAACCGATGCCAGTTCTTCCTGAATCGGCAATAGGGATTCAACTTTGATTTCATCGTTAGATGCGACCAGAGCCAAAAAATCAGCCCTTTTATCAGGATCTATTGAGAAAAGCCATCCTCCGTCCGGCTGTTTTTCAATTTTATTTTCCCGAGCGATCTTTTCAAGTGTTTCCAGCGCATTGGTATAACACGTTATTTTATACCCTTCCACTTTCCGGTTCAATTCCTTTAAACGACCATTCCACACAATCTGTCCATTTTGAAGCAAGGCCACCTGGTCTGAAAGGGTTTCAACATCACTGATGATATGTGAGCTAAAGGCAATCGTCCCACCCTTTTTTTTATACTCCAGCAAAATATTTAATACCTTATATCGCCAGTATGGATCAAGACCGCTCATGGGTTCATCAAGTATCAAAATTTCAGGTTCATGCAAAAGGGCCTGGGCCAGACCGGATCTTTGGAGCTGACCTTTCGAAAGAGTCCGCATTATTTGATCGCCATGACTGCTCAATTCCACCAATTCCAAAACATCATCCATTCTTTTTCTGATATCCGTCCCTGTCATGCCTGAAAGCCCGGCCATCATCTTAAGCCACTCTTTTAACCGAAGATGCGGATAAAAGTATTGTGCTTCCGTGAGAAGACCCAAATTTCTTCTGGAAGTTGAAAAAACCGCCGATTTCTTCTGGATCAGCACTTTGCCGGATTCAGGCATTATCAGTCCAGCCCCCAGCTTGATGGTCGTTGTCTTTCCTGCACCATTAGGGCCTACCAGCCCCAAAACGGTCCCTTTTTCGACTTCTATGGTAATATTGTCGAGAATTCGTTTCGATTTCATCCAGAAACCGTGCCGTACCGAAAACGAAACCTTATCCCACAGGAGTTCTTTGGATGTCACTTTCCAGTACCTCTTTCATTTTTTTCAAAATCATTTTACGCTGCGTTGCATCCCGCACATTATTTAAAGCCTCCTTTAAAAACCTGACGCTAAGAGCTCGATTACCGGACTTGGTTGCAAATGAAGCTGCAAGATTTATCAGATAAGCCGGTGCGTTCTCAAGCTGGGAAGCTTTGTTTAATGCCTCGGAGGCTCCCAGGAAATCATTTTTAACCTGCCACAGATAAAATCCCTTAAAAAACCATAGCCGCCAGTTGTCCGGATGAAATAAAAGCCCCTTATCAATAATATACAATCCATCTTCAACACTTTCCGTCTCGGAGGGCAAAATAACAGCGCCAAAAAAATAAGGCTGGATCCAGTCGGGTGACAAATCGGTAATCAAATCCAGCATGTGTAAAAGATAAGGATAATCTCGGTCGGTGAGGAGGTGTTGTCCAAAATAATACGACGTCCTCATCCACAAAATATCAGCCAGAAAAAGAGAATCCGCAGGTGAAAAAAGGCGCATTATAGTTGCATTTAAAGGCAGATAAACAACATCTTCGCTATTGTTCTCTTCACACCATGGACATCCGGGAACAGCCTTATAACTGCCATAGCGTTTTTCAGTATAATCCTTCTGCAGATAAATAGTTGAAGGAATAATTAGTATAAGAAATAAAATTGCAAACCAGTTTTTTTTCATAAGGAATCAGAATAAAAGCGTTCTTTTTTTCATTAAACCTGAACACAATTCAGTTATTTTTAAGTCAGAACGAATCGTTATTTTTGAATAGCCAATTATGGATTATGCCGTTTGTATAAATTGAAGAATTGGGAGGATATTACTGAAGAATATACAGGTAAGTCAATCAGAAAAATAATATGGTGATGGCTGGTAGTTCTTTGCTTTGCTCGATTTTAGGATTATATTATTAAATCTAAAAAAAGAACCCCTGCTCAGGTATGATGCAGGGGTTCCTTTTAATTAAAAGTTCAAATGGATTACTGGCAAGCATTAGTGCTGTTAACAAGAGAAAGATTTTCGTTAATTGTCCAGAGATCAGCGTTACCGTTAATTGTGGCAGTTGCATTCGCATCAAACAGAGTACCATTTGCACCAGTGACGGAGTAGGTATAGCGAGTATTACCTACTGTCGCAAATCCGATATCGCCCAAGTCGTTTGAATACGTATCAAATTCGGCAAAGTACGCTACTTCACTCTTCGCAATCGTCCCAAGAGACTGCTTAGCCTCAGCCTGTTTGGCCTTGCACTGATAGTTGAGGAAGTTGGGAATGGCGATGGCAGCCAGGATACCGATGATGGCAACGACGATCATAAGTTCGATCAGGGTAAAACCTTTTTTGTTTCTTAATTTCTGCAACATGGCGAGTTCTCCTTTTATTGTTTTAGTGATTTAAATTTTAAAATTTTGATTGGATCTTTCGAATAATTCCTTTTGCCCCCTCCCCCTTTTTTCACCCCCTTTGAAATTTTTGGAATTCATTCTGTTTAGTTGAATAGCAGTTAATGCAACATGGATGCCAAGTTGCAATATTTTTCCATATTCTCTATATTTTCAAATAGCTATAGTTTAGAATCAAAGCTTGTAGCTAAAATTCATTCCTTAAAAACGCTTCTGTTTTACAATTTTTGTTTTTATTTGCCAAAATTTGTCACTTTTTGTCGAACCGCAAAATATCCGCAGATTACGCAGATTACACGGATTATAAACAGCATCTAAAAACTTACACCGCCAGCTTTTTAAAACATACCCTTTCAAACCCCAGAGTCACAACTACAAATTTTTGCAGCCTTAGATTTCCATACCTTTGTTCAAGCTTTTTCCCGTACTCATGCACCTGCTTTTCACCATCTGTTAACTGTTTTGCAATTTCGGGAATCAGCATCAGTTCATCTTCAGACAGTTTCTGTGCCTTATCAGCGTTTATTCCGGCATCTTTAAGCCTTACAAACTTAAACTCAATCAAAACATCAAATACTTTGCCATATCTTTTATCCGGCCTGATGATCATGGTAAGGTCTGCATACCTGCGATCAATTTCAGTTTCGGAATCCATGATATAGATAATGTCATTGTAAAGGAGCGTTAAAAACGCGGTCTTTACAGTTAACTCGTTTGCCCATCTATAGTCTCTGTTATGAAAAACCTTGAAATATCTGTCCTCCATGAACCTGCACAAGGGAGCCATATTTCCTTTTTCATACACCTGTCCCGCAGCGAGTTTACCATCATCCCTGTCACCGGGTTCAGGCAGCAGCATCTTTTGAATACGCTCCGCATAAAGGCTTTTCACAACAAGGTTGGGAACTTTTAATATTATTTTTAAATCTTCCGTATCTCCTCCAATGGTTAACACTCCAAAATAATAGAGAAATGATACCAGAAATAAATGATCCCGGGATTTATCCGACAGCATTTCCCTGATACCAAAACGGTCCTCAATATCAGAGACAACAACCCCATGATCTCTCTGCATCAGATTCATTAAAAGGTCTCTTCCCCTGGGAATCTGAGCTATATACTCAAGCTTTGACTCATCCACGGCAAGGTTTGAATCCAACATCTTCCTTGGATATTTGCATGATTTTTCAAACTGTTCAAAAAAATATAAACAAAGAGTTGGATTATAGATATATTTATCAACTGCATGGGAAAAAGAATATCCATCATAATAGGTCTGCATCAAATTTACAGCTTCCCGGATTTTTTCCTTTTCAAAACCACATTTATCAACAATCTCTTTAATTACATCCTCAATTTCATTCTGCTTGAACCCGCACAGATCATTAAACTCAGGCTCAAAATATATATTTTTTGCAATATTATATCCGCTTGTAATATCGCTCATAACAACAGGAGATACCCCTGTTATGAAAACACGGTCAAACATGGAACCGGATGTGGAGGATTTTACAGCCTTAAAAAAAGTTCTTATAGGACCTTCATCATGCACAAGCGCTTTATATCTTGTCTCATCGCTCTGTACCCCCATCATTACTGTATTGGCAAAATTATCATACTCATCTATGAGAAGATAAACCGGGTATGGAGTCATACGGACGGAACTTACCAGGGATTTAACAGAACTTATGGCATTTTTTTTATTTACTTCAATATCAGGAAGATTATAATCTCTGTAATAGAGAATAAATTCTTTTATGCAGTCGTTTATATGATCAAACAGGGCATTTTTCACATCTTCAGCATTTCCGGTGGGATCAACGCAGGAAAAATCGAATTTCAAGATAAAATATGAATTTCGTAATGATGTTGGATTCTTACCGATTTTTAAATTGCCGAAAATTGACTCGAAATCATCCCTTTTTGCCACATCATAATAATTTTCCAACATTGAAAGCATAAGACTCTTTCCAAAGCGCCGGGGCCGGATAAATAGTTGAGATCTGGTGTTTTCAAGCAAACTGATCTTGTCGGTTCTATCGCAATAAAAATATCCCTCAGTAGCAACGGTTTTAAAATCAGATATGCCATATGGAAATTTCATTATTTCCCCCTACCGATGTTCACCTGCGTGTATCTGCGGCTTATTTTTTTTGCCACCCCGGTTAAATACGTTACGCTCCTCACTATCGTGAATTTAACAGGGCAGGCGGACCTACACGGATTAACACGAATACTTTTTATAACGGGCATAATGACCTGACGGGCACAACAAAAAATCGCCATGAGCTTGAAGTTTATGAAGTCTTTTCTTCAGTATCTTCAGTTCCTTCATGGTAATAATTGCTGTTGTTTCATATAAATAGCTATGAACACCGCTGTGCTTTTTTGTATTTAGCTCTATATTGTTTGCCCGGTCATCCTTTTTCTTTGCATGTGCTCACAACTCCGCGTAGGCATCCCTATCTAAAAATGGGAATTGAATTCCAACGTGGGGAGAAGGCAAAATCTTTTCTGTATATCTTTCTTCTGATTCAAAAATTGGGTCAACCAAAGAGTCAATATATTTGGCTACCTTTCCAGGGATAATTCTGTAAAAGCATCTTGTGCAAACATTGGCGGGAATCCCTATCACCTCAACTTCCAGATCAGCACGCTCTTTTCTGTAGTGCAGGTTGATCAATTTGGCCTCCATTTCTCCGCCGCACTCAGGGCACTTTCTTTTCTTGATCAAAGCCATAATTTTACCTCATTATTTTTTCCTGATTTTATACTTGATCCAATATTTATGGTCCGGTACATACGAAGTAACAATGACCGGTTCTTCCCAAAAAGAGCAATCAACAACGATATGAACCGGCAACTTTTCTTCTACTAACTCAGCGTATATCAATATCCTTTTTCGATCAACGTATTCCTCAATGACTTTGCCATTAATAGCTACCCACTCCAATTTCTCAACTGTACCGGGAACAATTCCGTCCTTCCGAGCCTCAATAATTGCATGATCGCTAATGGCATATTCACCATCTATGAACTGCTTCCTGACATATCCAATATCAATCAAATTTCCGCCTTCCAAACCTAAGTTGTAATGGGGGGCATCCTTGATTAGTTTGACTTATTTTTCCACATGAATTTGCGGCTGAAATATTTTTGCCACCCCGGTTAAATACGCTGCGCTCCTCACTGTCGTGAATTTAACAGGGCAGGCGGATTTTCACGGATTAACACTGATCTTTTTTTGAAAAACTAAGAACACCTCTATGCTTTTTTGTATTTAACCCTATCTGCGTTTATCTGTGTAGATCTGCGGCTGAGATATTTTTTGCCGCAAATTTTCACAAAATATTGATCTTTCGTATATCAAAGCAAATACAAAAAATCAACTAATAAAATATAATTTTATTAGTATGTTATTCAGTTATGAGCTCTTTTTACAGCACATATATGATTGAGAAGATCGACACCCTTCATAACCAATAAATTACACAATCTTGCTTGTCTTTTGGCCCGGCTACTGCGTTGTGTCAATGGCCCCATACAATAGTATGAAACCATCACCACGCCAGGTATCCGACCCAAAATCCAGCGCAATCTCAGTTTAGGTAATTCTTTCCGAGAGCCTAAGGCAATCTTCATACCCGATCAAAGTTGAGAAATACTTTACATATATACCTCTGTCTCTGGTAAGAATAGCGCTGCACGAAACCGAGGCAAAACCACCAATATAAAAATCCGACAAAAAATGCTCTTTGAGATTTAAGCGACACCCGCACTGGGGGCATTTCACTCTTTTCTTTCGTTTCAAATATTTCATCCATGCTCTGGTTGCAGCAATGGTTGAATCAACCCCAATCGATTCAATGACAATTTTATGTTCTTCTAAAAATTCATCCAGCTGCCTGGTATTTCCTTTAAATTGGGGCATAAGTTCCGCATACACCATCACAGGGGCAACGAGTTCCTCTTTTCTTGAAAGAGCCGTATACAGCTTGTCTTGAAAATTTCTGAATTCATCTTTTAAAATATCAAGCAGAATGGTCGTATCTACACAGACTCTCAATTTATTTTACCTCTGATTTCATCCATATATTCCATTGTTGTCAGTCCCCCCTTGAGCATTCCCCGCCATTTAATTTTAATCGTTTCAATTGGGTTGACAACGAGAAAATATTTTTCCCCTTTTTTTTTAATATCGACTTCAGTCCCGGGAACGATACCCAACTCTTTTCTAACTTTTAAAGGTATGGTAAATTGATATTTAGCTGTTACTTTAGACACTATTATCACCCCTCGCGTACAGTATACCATTAATTATCATTCAGTATACCTCATGCTTAAGTACCTGTCAAATTTAAATAGCTGTCATCGTAAGATGATTTTTTTTTACTCACGCAAAGCCCGCAAAGAAAAACAATAAGATACTTTTGCGTAAAATCCTTTCTGTTCCGGTTTATCCTGGCTATGCACAAATTTAATTGAGCTTGAGACTGACTCTTATCATCCCCTCGCGTTTATTATTGCCAAAACCGTTTGAATTGCAGTATCCTCCTTGAACTGACAAATATTTTAAAGTGCTATGCGCAGAAAGCCCATAACCTTCTGTTATTTAAGTTATATTTGTAGTTTAAACTTAGCGCCTTAGCGCCTTTGCGTGAAATATTTTCTATTTTGAGTTTATCTTGATTTGAGTATCGAGGAAAAAAATGTTCGGCAATTTTATCTATTTTATCGTTGTTCTGCTCATCTATTCCACATGGCAGCCCATGGTTGAAACCGGGGTCAACGTTTTTTTCAGCCTGTTTACGGGCTTTGCCCTTCTGGCGGGATTTGCAGGTGTTACATGGTTCTCTTTCTACCGGATCACCGGGAAAATCCGTGATATCGAATTGGCACGAACAGACCAGCGTTTTACGGCAACCGTCACCCGGCTGTCGATCATGGCCATTGCGTTATTTGCCGTTGATATATATGGACTTAACCTTTCGGTAATTGCCGGCCGGGTGCCGCTTTTCAGTCGCTTGCCAACCCTTCAGGCCCTTATTTTTTTATGCCTTTTCAGCCTGTACCTGGTTATAGTCTGGTTCTGGGCCTATCCCGTATACCAGCGGATCTACAGATCTGATCTGTCCCGCCGGGAATATATCCGGTCCAACCTATCCTTTTCCGTCCCGATTCTGCTGCCCTGGCTCTGCCTGTCGGGTCTGCTGGATATAATCCATATATTGCCGTTTGAGCAGCCCCGGCAACTGCTTTCCACCACGTGGGGAGAGATCAGCTATTTTCTTTTTTTTCTTTTGGCCATTGCGATTCTGGGTCCCCTTTTGATTCAAAAATTCTGGCGCTGTTATCCCCTGGAGGCCGGTCCAGACCGCTTCCGGGTTGAAGCAATCTGCCGGCGGGCCAAAGTGAGATACGCGAATATTCTCTACTGGCCCCTGTTCGGCGGCAGCATGATTACCGCAGCAGTGATGGGGCTTGTTACTAAATTTCGCTATATTCTGGTAACCCGGGGCCTTTTGCAATTTCTCACTCCCGAAGAGGTCGATTCCGTCATCGCCCATGAAATCGGCCATATCAAACACCGCCATCTCCTGTTGTACCTTATTTTTTTTGCAGGTTATCTCATGCTTTCCTATACGGGTTTCGATCTGATCCTGCCGGCCGTTGTCTATATCACTCCCCTGTACCAAGTAATCGATTACAGCGGTATAAATCCTGCAGATTTCATGTCCATCTTTTACAGCTCTATCCTTATTTTCACCTTTATTATCTACTTTCGTTTTATTTTCGGATATTTCATGCGTAATTTCGAACGTCAAGCAGATATTTATGTTTATTCTCTGTTTAAAAGTGCAACCCCTCTTATCAGCGCCTTTGAAAAAATTGCGCTTTTCAGCGCTCAATCGCCGGACAAACCCAACTGGCATCACTTCAGCATCAGTCAGCGCATCGGGTACCTGAAAAAATGCGAAGCAGACCGCACCTGGATCACTCGCCACAACCGCAAGGTCAAAAAAAGCATCGCCCTTTACCTGACTGCCCTAATCCTCTCCGGCATGCTGGGTTACAGTATCAACTTCGGTGAAGCCGGCCAAAACCTGAGCAACCATATAGCAAAAATCATTCTTCTAAAAGAGATTGCCGAAACACCGGACAATGCTGAGCTATACGGCATGCTGGGCGATTTTTACCACAACCGGAAAAATTACCCTGAGGCTGTCACTGCTTATGAAAACGCCTTGCAACTGCAACCCGACTCACCACAAATCCTGAACAACCTTGCCTGGCTTCTGGTCACATGTGAAAATCAAGGCCTGCGAAATCCAATTAAAGCCCTTGATTATGCCCGCAGGGCAGCCGAAATAGAGACAGCACCCCATATCCTGGACACGCTGGCGGAAAGCTATTATGTAAACGGGGATATCGATCAGGCCATTGAAACCGAACAGGGAGCTCTTCAACTATTGCCGGACAACAGGGAATATTATGAGAAGCAGTTGAAAAGGTTCAGGGCCACTCTGCGTGTGGAGGACTGAGGGCGGAGGGGGGAAGGTTTTGGGTGTTGGGTGTTGGGTGATGGGTTTTGGGTGCTGAGGGCACCGGCATCTTTCCTATTTTCTCTTTTCTGTATCCTATGTCCGAGTTTCAGTTTCTAATTTCCAACAATTACTTGATCGTAACCTTTCTGACCTGCAGCAGATCGCACTTTCCGGCAAATATTTTTTCTATACCGTCCTGTTTCAGGGTTGTCATCCCGTCTTTGACCGCCTGTGTTCTGATTTCATCAATCCGGGCCCGATTCTGAATCATTACTTTCATGATATCGGTTCCCACGAGCAGTTCATGCAGGCCCATGCGCCCGCGATAGCCTGTATTGTTGCAGTACTCACAGCCTTGGGGAGCATACAGGGTCAACTCTTCAGTGTAGGGAATATCAAAATCTTGTTTATAATCTTCCGCACCATACTCCCTCACCAGTTCGTCATATTCTTCCCTGGAAGGATGGTATGCTTTTTTACAGTCCTTGCATAGCGTAAGAACCAGCCGCTGGGCCATGATGCACAATATCGCATCTGCAAAATTAAACGGGTCCATCCCCATATCCAGCAGGCGGGTGATACTTTCCGATGCACTGTTGGTATGCAGGGTCGACAAAACCAGGTGGCCGGTCAGTGACGCCTCAATGCCGATATGGGTGGTTTCCTTATCCCGCATTTCACCCACCATGATCACATCGGGATCCGCCCGCAAAAAGGATCGCATGGCCGCTGCAAAATCATAGCCGATTTTGGGTTTTACCTGAACCTGCCGCAGGCCCGGCTGGGTAATTTCCACCGGGTCTTCAGCCGTCCAGATCTTGGTCTCGGTTTTATTGATATATCCCAGGGCTGAATGCAGGGTGGTTGTTTTTCCGGAACCGGTGGGGCCGCAAACCAGAATTAATCCATAGGGTTTTACAATGGCATTTAAAAAATTCTCATAATTTCTTTTGGAAAATCCGATTTTGTCCAGTTGAATGGGCTCACCGGATGCCAGCAGACGCATCACCACATCTTCCAGCCCCCCCTGGGTTGGGATAGTGGCTACCCGAAGTTCAATATCTTTGCCGCCGTACTTTTTGAATTTTATTTTTCCATCCTGGGGTTTGCGCCTTTCCGCGATATCCAGATCAGACATGATTTTAATCCGGGACACCACTGCATTCTTGTAATTATAGGGAATGGTTTGATAGGCATAACATAACCCGTCTACCCGAAGGCGCACCCGGGTATTCTGTTTGCCCGAGTAGGGTTCGATATGAATGTCGGATGCATCCCTGGCATAGGCATCCAAAATAATTTTATTGACCAGCTGAACCACGGCGCTGTCCTGCTCATCGAAAACTGACTCTCCCTCCTCTATTTCAGCCGCCTCTTCCTGCAGCTTAAAAAGGATCTCGTCTATTTCGGCCAGTTCTTTTTCATCCTGGGTAAAAAGTGATATAAAATCCAGGATATCTTTTTTAAGCGCTACGCGAAATATAATTTTACGGCCGGGAAAAAGGGCCTTGATTTCATCAATTTTTTGCAAATCATGGGGGTTGTCGAGAACAATGGTCACCCGGCCGTCTTCTTCTTTGAGCGGAACCCAGAAATTGTTGCGCATGAAGGATACTTTAAGGCCCTGTAATAGCGCGCCGGGAATCGGCATCTTTATATTATATTCAATAAAGGGGACTTTATAATATCTACTCAGGGATTTACCGATATCCTTTTTGGATATTTTAAATTCCTGCATCAGTATATTTTCAATGTGGGTTTTTTGATTCCGTGCTTTGGCTATGGACCGGTTAAGTTCTTTCTGGGTGAGAATATGATTTTCCAGGAGGTAATCAAATTTGGTGGTCCTAGTTCTGGATATCCTTTTCTGGTTATAAAGCGCTATTCCAAGAATCTTGGCCAGTTCCATCACCGATTGTTCATCGGTTCCGGTAAAAAAGGAGCCGTCTTTGCTGTTGATCAGCTGGATGGCCCCCAGTAAAAATTTTTGATAAATAATCGGAAATGCAAGTATCTGGCGGGTCACAAATCCTGTCTTGCGGTCCCAGCTACTGTCAAATTTCAATTCAGGATCGATACCAGCCAGTTCTATTTCATTATATACATCCTTGATATTGATAAGTTTCTGCTTGAAAGCGCAATTACCGGCAATGCTGCTGGTGGATACCGGAATTCTAATTTCAGCGATCTCGCTGCCTGATTTAAACCGGGAAACCAGTTCCCTTCTGATACCGTCAACAACATAAACAGTCATTCTTTCCGCTCTGAAAAGCGAAACAATTTCGTCATTCAGGTCAATCAGTATTTCATCTAAATTTAGAGCAGAATAAATTTTATTGCAGATTTCCTGCAGCCTGGTCCTGTAATTTATCTGGGATTCCAGGTTATGCATTTCGGCGGGACCGCCATTTCCAGAATTGCTTTTTTTCAGCGCATCCATACCAGGCATTTCAGTCCTTACGTTTGGTACATTCAGAGAATATTTTTTTAATGCCGCCACCGATAAGCATCACACCCATCAGGTAAAAACAAAAACGAATAAAAATGGTTACCGATGAAAAATGCGGGATCTGTTCTATACGCGGCATCACCTGAGGAATACGAAAAAAAACACCTACCCCGACCAGTGCGAGTACAATACCCCATATTAACTGTGCCTTATCCCTGCTTACGGTCATAAATCTCTTTTGTTTTCAACAAATCTCAGTTGCATGTTGCAACCTGTTTGACCCGGTCGGATTTCACGGTCAAAAAATCAAAATGACCTTTTATATAACTCTTTTTTTACAACCATGTCAAATAATTGTTAAATTATCAATTGGTTTCTTTTAAAAGAATAGTATTACATACTATAGAGCCGGTTGCCGTCAATTACGACAACGCTGTTTTCTTCAAGTATTTTCACTGCCGCATCTATATGATCGAACCTGAAAATCATCACCGCATTATTGCCGCTCTGTTGCACAAAGGCATACATGTACTCCACGTTAGCCCCGGCTTTATGTAAAATAGCCAGGATATTCTGCAGACCGCCGGGCTGGTCCGGCACTTCCACGGCTATCACCTCTGTTGTACCCACGGTAAAGCCATGATTTTTAAGTGTTTCTTCCGCTTTTTGATTATCATTAACAATCAGGCGCAATACGCCGAAATCAGAAGTATCGGCCAGAGCCAATGCCCTGATATTAATCCCGGCCTCGGCTATAATAGTTGTCACTTCCGCCAGTCTGCCGGCCTTGTTCTCCAGAAAAATTGAAATCTGTTCAACGCGCATACTTAACCTCCTTATGTTGGTTTTTTCCCTTCTTACCCTATTCCCGTCCAAATGAATCTTTTTCCTTCAGCCGTATGGTTACGGGTACACCGAGATTTTCATGCAGTATACTACCCACCCTTTTCACTACTGACTCCAACGCCTTGATTTCGTCCGAAAACAAAGTATCATCGACGAAAATCCAGACTTCAAGCAAATTTTTCAAACCCTGCTGTTGTTTTGATATATGATAATGGTCCGGTACAAATCCAAGGGCTCGTTTAATTTGGAGCAAAATCTGCTGCTGATGCACCTTTACCCCACGGATGTTCAGCATATCGTCGGTGCGCCGGCCCAGCCATTCGATGCGGCTTAAAGACTGTCCGCAGGGACATATTTCCCTGACAAACCGTGCCCGGTCACCGGTCCTGAAACGAATCAGCGGAAAGGCACGGGTGGTCAGCGTCGTCAGTACGAGTTCACCGGCTCGACCGGCCCCGACCACCCGGCCGTTTTGGGGGTCTATAATTTCAGCCAGAAAATATTCTTCATTCACATGCAGCCCGACATGCTCACTGCACTCAAATGCAATGGCCGGCCCCGGGACTTCGCTGAGTCCGTAATGCAGCCATGTCTTTACATGAAGCTGTTTTTCTATAAGTTCACGAAAAGAGTGGTCCACATGCTCACCTACCAAAATCAACGTAGTCAGGCTCAGTTTGGCAGGATTCACCTCTGATTTGAGCATATGATCGGCCAATTCAGAGGCCATGGACGGTGTCGTGATCAGCACCGACGTCTTATAATCGCGTAAAACCATCAACTGCTTGTCAAGGGAAAGTGTGGTGCTTGGAATCACCCCGGCTCCGATGATTTCTGCGCTGTCCTTGTAGTCCCGCCCCCAGTTGGCGAGCCCGAAATCCAGGTTGATCTGCAAAATATCCTGAGAAGTTACCCCTGAAATTTCCAGCGCATTGGCTGTCATCTGCCGCCAGAACAACATGTCCTGGCGGGTATAACCGCTTACAGTAGGATTGGAAGTGGTTCCCGGAGCGCTGTGAATCCGGACTATATCCCGGAGCGGCACGGCAAAAAGGCCATAGGGATAATGTTCACCCAGGTGTTTACGCTCCATAAAAGGCAGCAGCGCAAGGTCATCAACACTTCCGATGCAGGAAGGTTCAAGACCTTTTTCCTGCAACCGGTTCCGATGAAAGGGGACATTGCGGAAGGCTCGGTTAAGGGTGGACTGCAGACGTTCAAGCTGAAGTTGTTTTCTTTCTTCCGGATCTAAATTTGACATATCATGCCCTCCCCTCATAGAATTCCTTGTAATCCTTTCCCAGGTAGGCCCGCTTGACTTCATCATCATTCAGCAGATACTCGGCCGGACCTTGTAAAACCACGCTGCCGGTTTCAAGGACATACCCACGGTCGGCGATTTTAAGGGCTGCCTGAGCGTTTTGTTCCACCAGCAAAATGGTAATGCCGTTTTCTCTTAACTTCACCAGGGTTGCTAAAATTTTTTTTACCAGAAGCGGTGCCAGTCCCATGGAAGGTTCATCCAGAAGCAGCAGTTTCGGACGCGCCATCAATGCCCTTGCAATGGCCAGCATCTGCTGCTCGCCTCCCGACAAAGTTCCGGCCGCCTGGTGAATCCTTGCCCGCAACACAGGAAAAAGGTCCAGAACCATCTCCAGGTCCTGCTTTACTTCGGCATGCATTTTCCTGCGATACATGGTATAGGCCCCCAACTTCAGGTTATCCATGACACTCAGCGGCGGGAAAATCATACGGCCCTCCGGCACAAGGCTGATGCCGTTTTTCACAATTTGGGATGAATCCAGTGTATGCAATCCGCGTCCTTCGAGCTTGATCTCTCCCTCCCAGTGTTCAAGAAGTCCGCAGACAGCCTGCAAAAGCGTGCTTTTCCCGGCGCCGTTGGCACCGATCAGGCTTACCAGTTCCCCCTGTCGCACGGAAAGGCTGACACCCTTTATTGCCATAATACGGCCGTAATAACATTTTAAATTTTTAATCTGCAGCATGATTTGGGTTCTGGGTTTTGGGTTCTGGGTTTTGGGTTACAGGCTTTGACAGGTTGCAAGTTTCAGATCGATTCAGTGGGCACAGCCCACCCTGCGATTGACTGTCATTTCAATAAAAACAGGCAAAATGCCTTCATTCAAAATTCAAACTCCACAATTAGCACCGCTCAGGCTTTTCCCAGGTAGGCGGCCATAACCGCCTCATCCTGCTGGACCTCACGCGGCGTGCCATGGGCCAGCAACCGCCCCTGGTCAAGAACCACGATCCGGTCTGAAATTTCCATGGTCAGGTTCATGTCATGTTCCACCAGCAGCAGGGTTATCCCCTGACTGCGTATTTTATTCAGCAATTCCGCCAGAGTGCCCGTTTCCACGGCATTGAGGCCGGCTGCAGGCTCATCCAGCAAAAGCATTTTGGGCTTCGAGGCCATGGCCCTGGCAATTTCAAGCAAACGCTGCCATCCAAACGGCAACTCGCTGCTGCGCCTGTCCGCCACACTCTCCAGGCCAACAAATTCAAGCAGATCCAGAGCATTTTTTCTAATTTTTTTTTCCTCTTTCAATGCCCCGGGAAGGCGGAGAACAGCTCCCCAGAATCCACACGTAGTTCTCACATGCTGACCGACCATAACATTTTCTACGACCGTCATATTCTCAAAAAGTTCCACATTTTGAAACGTTCTGGCAATCCCCATCTTCACAAGTGTTAAAACTTCCCGGCCCTGGACCTCTGTCTGTTCAAAAATAATTTTACCGCTGTCCGGTGTATAAACCCCGGTAATCAGATTAAACAAGGTGGTCTTGCCGGCCCCGTTGGGGCCGATCAGACCCACAATATCACCTTCGGATACCTTAAAACTTATATCCTGGGCAGCCTGTACACCGCCAAAAGTTTTTGAAACGCTTTCTATTTTTAAAAGCGATGATTTAAGATTATTTTCTCGACCGTTCATAAATTTCCGTAAGTCCCCGGGTTAATCCCTGCGGCAGCAGGATCATGACAATCATCAGGACAGCACCGTATACAACCATCTCATAATCGGCAAAGGCATGCAGCCATTCCGGCAGCAGGGTCAACAGGGACGCGCCCAGAAGTGCACCCCAGATACTGGCCATACCGCCTATGACGACCATAGTGACCATGCGTACCGATGCCAGGAAGGTAAAGGAGCCTGGGCTGATAAAACTCACAAAATGGGCATATAAAAACCCGGCTACGGCAGACATTGCCGCACTGAAAACAAAAATCATCAGTTTTAAATTTGCGGTATCCACACCCACTGCCTCGGCCGCATGCTCACTGTCATGGATCGACCGCAGGGCCCGGCCGATGCGGGAGTCGATAAGCCGCCTGCAGATCACCATATTTGCCAGCATAATCAACCAGACCAGGTAAAAATAATTGCGGACGGATAGAAATGAAATCGGACCCAGTTCCAGCGGAGGAATTCCCACAAATCCGGATGCACCGCCGGTCAACGTGCTCCACTCCCGAAACAGAACATGCACGACCATGCCGAAACCCAGAGTGCCCATTCCCAGATAATACCCGGAAAGTTTCAACGTCGGTATTCCGATAATAAAAGCAATCAGAGAAGCGGTTAAAACGGCTCCTATGAGCGCCAGCCAAGGGTTTACATTGTAATGGACGCTGAGTATTGCAGATGTATACGCCCCCAGACCGTAAAAAGCAGCATGCCCCAGCGAGATCTGCCCAGCATATCCCATGAGCATATTCAATCCCAAAGCCAGCAGGGAGTTAATGCCGATAAAAGTCAGGACCTGCAGGTAATACTGGTTCTCAATCCAGATTCCGATGGCAACAACCACAAAAAACAGAACCATGAAAGCAATATTGTTCTTACCCCATCGCAAAAGCATTTTTCACCCTTTCTAAAACCTCTGTACATCCCGGGCATTCACTATACCGCCGGGTCGTACATACAGTATTGCCAGGAGCAGGACAAAGGCAATGGCATCTTTCAGGCTGGATGAAATCAACCCTACGCCCATGGCTTCCGCGATACCCAACAGAAATCCGCCGATCACCGCTCCCCATAAACTGCCGATACCGCCCAGCATTGCTGCGCAGAACCCCTTGAGGCCCAGGATGGTTCCCATATCATAACTGCTCATGGTAATCGGTGCAATCATGGCACCGGCCACACCGCCCATACCGGTACTCATCATAAAAGCCAGCAGCACCATTTTGCCCGTAGGGATACCGGTAATCCATGCGGCCCGCTTACTTATGGCGCAGGCCCGCATGGCTTTACCGGTAAGGGTGCGGCTGAAAAAATAATACAGCCCAAAGACCATTATTCCCACAATGGCCATAATCCAGATGCTCTGGGGCAGCAGCGTGGCCCCGCAGATATCCAGCGGCTGATGCCCGGAAAAAGCCGGTACGCTGTAAGCATCTTTTCCCCATATCAGCATGCCGATGCCGCGCAAAAAGATAGAGGCTCCCACGGTAATGATAACCAGCACGATATGGTCCGGCTTTTTTACGGTTCGCACAGCAAAGCGTTCAAAAATAAACCCTGCGCCGGAAACGATGCCCACCGTCAAAATAAAGGCAAGGGCAAGGGGAAGGTGCAGGCCGCCCCACAGGGTCACCAGCGTAAGGGCACCAAGCATAACAAATTCGCCATGGGCAAAATTAATCAGTTCGGTTGAACTGTACAGCATGGAAAATCCCACCGCAATGACGGCATAGATGGCCCCGTTGGTAATTCCCGAAAACAGATATTGCAAAAGCTCCTGCATGAATAGCTTACCTCAACAATTCCCAGGTACTGTTTTTAATTTTAACAACAACAAACGCATCCGGTCCCAGGCCATTATGCTCGGTCGCTGAAAAATTAAAGATCCCGGAAACACCCACATGATTTCCCATTTTTTCAATGGCCGCCCGGATCATTTCCCTGTCGCCGCCGCTCCCCTTCATGGCCTTTGCCAGTATATTTACAGCATCAAAAGCATATCCGCCAAACCCTGATACCTTCCCGTCGTACCGGCTTTCAAATTGTTCAATATACTGTGTCAGGACCTCCTTTTGCAAATCATTTGCGGGCAGCAGTCCTGCGACCAGAATTTTTCCGGAAGGCAGGCAAATGCCTTCAGCCGAATCACCGGCCAATTCAATAAACTTGGGCGATGCAACCCCGTGACTCATATACAGCGGCATCTTCATTTTTAACTGTTCAACATTTTTAGCCACCACCGCAGGGCCGGGATTGGTTCCCCAGCAGATTACAGCCTGTGGATCGGTTTTTCTGATTTTCGTCAACTGTGCGGTCATGTCGGTGTCCTTGGCTCCAAAACTTTCGGCCCGGGCAATTTCAATGTCGTAGGCTCCGGCCTGGGCTTCAAGCTGATGTTTTCCGCTCTCCCCGAACGCGTTGGATACCGTCAGGATGCCGATCTTCCGAATCCCGACCTCCTGCAGGTGACTGTAAAGCGAAGCCACGGCAAGCACATCGCTTTGAGCGGTTTTAAATACCCATTGTTTAACCGGCTGGGTGATCTGTATCCCGGCGGCACAACTGATTAACGGCATCTGAGCCCTTTCGACAAAATTGATCACCGCAAGAGTCGTCGGTGTTGTGCTGGGCCCGATAATGGCCAGCACCTTGTCTTTATTAATCAGTTTATTCACCGCCATAACGCCCTTGGTCGGATCAGCTTCAGTATCGTAAATGACCGTTTCCAGCAAATGGCCGTCGATACCACCGCGATCATTGATCGACTTTACAGCCATCTCCATGCTCTTTTTTTCAGGGTCGCCAAGAAAAGAAGCCGGGCCGGTTACAGCGAAAATACCGCCTATTTTATAGGTAGATGCCGCCTGGACCCACGAAGAAGTCAGCAGACAACCCGCGAAAATGACACAAAGCAATAACACAACATTTTTGGTTAATTTTTGCATTGACATGATCTCTCTCCTCTTTTGTTTCAACGTTTTTGGGTAGCAATGCCGGAACATTGCGCTATTATATAATGTCCGTCCGGAAATAGGAATTTTTATTCAAGATCAAGGCGTGCGAAAGAAATAACCGGAGGCATATATTTGATATTCCGAGAATTATTTTTTTCGCATAACGATGAGATTGGGCAAAAAGATCATTTCCGGATGGACAATATCTAAATTTTTCGGTTATCAATGACCCGCACGGCTTTGCCCTGGCTCCGGGCAATGACCTTGGGTTCAACCAGTTTGACATGCGCCGAAACACCGAGATATTCTTTTATATTTTTAGATATCTTTCGTTCCAGGTCCTGCAGGTGCTTGACTTCATCGGAAAACATGTGCTGATCTATTTCCACCATCACGGTAAGTGTATCCAGGTTGCCTTCCCGGTCCACCACAAGCTGATAATGGGGTTCTATCTGTTCCATCTCCATCAATACGCTTTCGATCTGAGATGGAAATACGTTTACACCCCGGATAATCAGCATGTCATCGGTCCGTCCACTCACTTTGCTCATGCGCGTATGGGTCCGCCCGCAGATACACGGTTCAAAATTTAAAGAGGTGATATCCCGGGTCCGGTAGCGAATCACGGGAAAAGCCTCCTTGGTTATGGAAGTAAATACCAGTTCACCGGTTTCACCGGGGCCAAGCCTTTCACCGCTTTGCGGGTCAATGACCTCGGCGATAAAATGATCTTCGAAAATATGCAGCCCCTTCTTTGCCTCATGACACTCGATGGCGACACCAGGCCCCATAACTTCGCTGAGTCCGTAAATATCCACCGCACTTAAATTCATTTTACGCTCGATCTCTTCCCGCATTTCTTCAGACCAGGGTTCGGCACCGAAAATACCATACTTAAATTTCAAATCTTTAAAAGAAATTCCGGCTTCTTCAGCCACTTCGGCCAGGTGAAGCGCGTAGGACGGCGTGGCCGTTAAAATCGTGGGGCCGAAATCTTTCATAATCACAACCTGCCTTTTGGTATTGCCACCGGACACCGGAATCACCGAGGCTCCCAGCTTTTCAGCGCCGTAATGGACTCCCAGCCCCCCGGTAAACAGACCATAGCCATAGGCATTATGAATGATATCACCCCTTGAAGCCCCACCGGCCATAAGTGAACGGGCCATAAGTTCCGACCAGATTTTTATATCGCGGGCCGTATATCCCACCACCGTTGGTTGTCCCGTGGTACCCGAAGAGGCATGAATACGCACCACATTGTCCATGGGTACCGCAAACATGCCAAACGGATAATTATCCCGGAGATCCTGTTTGGTTGTAAACGGGATTCTCTGCAAATCATCCAGGGACTTGATATCACCGGGGACAATGCCTGCTTTTTTAAACCCTTCACGATAAAACGGAACAGTTGCATAAACTCGTTCAAGGGTCACCTGAAGTCTCCGCAATTGAATCGCCTCCAGGGCTTCCCGCGGCATTGTTTCATACTCAATATCATAAATCATAATCCGTACCCCCCTTTCATACATTTCTCAAATAAAAAAAGGCCGCAGGTTTAAAACCCACGGCCCTTGAACAAAAAAACCATGGGTTTGACCTTGCTGTCTACCCATGGTTTTTATTTTATTACCGGCTTTTTTCTATATTGCCAGCCCATGGATAGACTTCCTAAAAAAGAAGCCTCCAACAAAGCTAAAAAAGCAATAAAAGAAAAAATTTTCCATGATATATCTTCCCGATCCTTCAATCAACTAACATTCCGTTTGTAAACAATGTTCCGCTTATAAATAATTAATGAGGATGTGTCAAGAAGAATTTCACCCTGTCAGGCCTCCATTGAATTTCGCCTTTCTTTTTTCCAAAAAAGCATTGGTGCCCTCTTTGGCATCTATGCTGGCCATGCAGAGGGCAAAAGCATCCACCTCGATCTTCAGACCGGTTGCCAGATCGGTATTCAGTCCGCTGCTTATTGCCTGTTTGGCGGCTCTCAGCGAAACCTTACCCTTGGAGGCGATGGCCCGGGCAGTCTTCAGGACTTTATCCATCAGGGCATCGGCTGCACAAACTTTGTTGACCATACCGACTGCGGCGGCCTTTTCGGCCGAGATCAGTTTGCCGGTAAAAATCATCTCCTTGGCAACACCGGGGCCCACAACTCTGGCCAACCGCTGGGTCCCGCCAAAACCCGGAATAATCCCCAGCTTGATCTCCGGAAGTCCGAACATGGCATTTTCTGCGGCATAAATAAAATCACAGGCCAATGCAATTTCGCTTCCCCCACCCAATGCAAAACCGTTCACTGCTGCGATTACCGGGATGGATAGTTCCTGAAGCCGGTTGATTATCGCCTGCCCTTTCCCGGCAAAAAGCTTTGCCTGGAACGTATTAAAAGCGGCAATTTCGGAGATATCGGCCCCGGCAACAAATGATTTTTCACCGGCTCCGGTGAGAACCAGTACACGGATATCCTCATTTGCATCAATTTCTTCCAAAGCAGCAGCAAACTCTTCCAGCAATGCGCCGTTAAGGGCATTCAACGCATTGGGCCGGTTAAAAGTAATCGTTGCAATCCCCTCTTCCACCTGGAACAGAATATTTTCGTAAGCCATGTTTTCCTCCTTGGTTTTATCTTTTTATCTTTTCCGAGTTTCACTGACACCGGCAATATAGATGGCGGACATAATTAAAACCCCGCCGATAATCTTCCCCATCGTTAATCCCTCATCAAAAAATATATAGGCCAAAACAGCGCTGCAGATAGGTTCCCCAAGCAGGCTGACGGCAATCAAACCGGCGCTGAACCATTTCAGCGCCCAGTTATAGCTTGTATGACCAATCAGCTGGGCAACCAGCGCCATGCACCATAAAGCAGTTATTGTCCGGCCTGAAAAACCGGTGTATGGCAGGCCCAGCAGCAAAACCACGGTCCACAGAATAATTGCGGCACTGCCGTAGCAGACGAAAATATAGGCCAGCAGTGAAAGATTACGCCGTAGCTTACGCCCCAGCAGCAGATAAATGGCAGCACAAACGCCTCCGGCAAGGGCCAGCAGGTCCCCGATAAGCGCCTGCCCCCCGGATGCAAAATCACCGGCTCCGATAATGGCAGCGCCGATAATACTGATCAGGATACTGATAAATGCGGCCTTTTTTATCCTCTCCCTGGCAATCAGGGGCGTCAGCAACCCCACCCACAGAGGATTTGTATTCACCAGCACCACGCTGTTGGCAACCGATGTATATTCCAGAGATGAAATCCAGGTTGCAAAATGAAGCGCCAAAAAAAACCCCGCACCAAGGGCCAAAAACATTTCCTGCCGGCCAAGGCTTATTATCTCGTTACGGGCCTTTATCCAGACAATGGGCAAAAGAACAAGTACGGCCAGTCCAACCCGGTAGGCCGCAATCACCAGCGGCGGAGCATCCGCCAACCGTGCAAATATAGCACCGGTGGACACGGCCATAACACCGGCTACCAGAGCCAGCCATGGATTAAACAAAGGGGCATCCGGCGCAGTTTGCATTTTCCTTATCCCCGGTTACCGGATTTTTTCTGATTTTGCAGCCAGGCAGTGGGATTGGTTTCTTTTATGTAAACGCTGACTCCTTTTATAATCGCATCACAAAGCCGGTCCTGGTATGCTGAACTCTTGAGCCGTTTGCATTCCCTGGAATTGCTGATAAAAGATGTCTCGATTAATATGGAAGGCATCTGTGCACCCAGCAACACGTAAAACGGGGCCTGTTTGACCCCTTTGTTTTTCACATTGCTGTATTTCTTTTTCAAATGGCTGCAAAGCGAATTCTGGACATAGCCTGCCAGACGGCTCGATTCATTGATCTTGGAATTTTGCATCAGATCATTTAGAATCGACTGCAAATCGCTGATATTTTTAGTCGACGTCGCATTTTCACGTGCCGCCACTAGAATAGCGTCATCGTCCGTGGCCAGGTTAAGAAAATAAGTTTCAATCCCATAGGCCCGCCGATCCCTCACCGAATTGGTGTGGATGGAAATAAAAAGATCACCGTTTTTCGTATTTGCAATGGCTGTCCGCTCCTCCAGAGTGAGAAATTTGTCGGTACTGCGGGTCAAAATGACTTCGCACTTGAGCTGTGAGCGCATTTTTACGGCCAGTTTTTTAGCGATTTCAAGGACAATATTTTTTTCATGCACTCCCTTATAATATCCTGGAGCGCCATAGTCACGCCCGCCGTGGCCGGGATCGATGATAATCCGCCGCACCCCCAGGGCAAATTGTTTGGCAAGCGCGCTTGGTGTAATATGGGCATTATTCTTTTTCTTTGAACCATTGTCCTTTTGGGCGTAAGCCTCCTTCCTGTCCATGCCCCACACATCAATCACGATCCGGAAGGGATTTTTCAAAGAAAATATTTTATAGGTTTTAAAGGACTTGATATCTACCACCACCCGTACCGCATCCAGGGTGTACTGCCCTGCCCGGGCACTGATCAGCAGATGATCGTTAATGGGCAGCATCTTGTTCAACCCGTCTCCCAGTCGACTCCGTCTCAGATCAACATACAACCGCTGAGGCTTTCCGATGGAAGGATCCTGTTTGAGGAGCCGGTTGGTAAAAACCATTTCCTTATCCGCATCCACCACAATCCGGGTATAACTTGGATTACTCCAGAATCGTATCCCGGTAATCTTTGCATACCCATGCCCAGGGGCATCGGTGCTTTTTTGAGTCACGGCAGCCTTGGCAGTCGAATTTTGAATGATCCCGGCAATGGCATCCGGCTGTTTTTTTCCCAGGGCCCCGGGCTTTACACTTCCCCTGCGAATGCTGTTTTTCGCAGCCAGTGCCTTTTCATAATAACTGCTTTTGGGATGGCTGCTGATAATGCGTTCAAATTGTGTCAGTGCTTCCTGCCGGTCTGCTTTCCGAAAAGAAAGCTCGTAAAGCTCCCAATAAAGCTTACCGGCCATGTATATACCGGCCGAAGCCCAGGGACCATGGGGATCGTGGACGTATACAGCTTTAAATTTTGCAATACATGCCAGCCAGTTATCCCTGTGCTTCCTCAGGGCCGGCCGGCCACGCAACCGTTTATAATCGCGCTCGGCACGTATATACCTTTCTTTGGCACTGATCTGCACTGGTTGTTTTGGGGCAGCTTTCTTTTTGGAAAATTCGGCAAGGGCCGTAATGGATCTGGCTTTATATCGACTTTTGGGAAAACGTTTGACAATCCGCTTGAAAATATCCAGCGCTTCGGTTTTGTCCGACGCCTTGAATGAACGTTGATAAAGCCCTTTGTAAAGCACTCCGGCCTGGTACAAACCTGCCGCAGCCCAGGGACCATGGGGATCTGCACTGTACACCGCCTGATATTTCCGAATGCATTTAAACCAGTTTTCCCTGTATTTCATTTTACGGGGGCTGTTTCGAAGATGCTTGTAACAATTTTCAGCCGCAAAATATAAATCCTTTGGTGTTGCTGCCGTAGACACACCATTTGATCCGGCCGACAAAAAAACAAACAGCCAGACGGCCACTACTATCAGCAACCCTTTTTTACGTAATCCAGGTTTCATACAGGTTTCAGCTCTTTGGCTTTTTCATGGAGTTCATTCAAAAAATTCAGGGCATTGACAGGCGTCGTTTGTGCAATGTCGATCTGCTGCAACTTTTCGATCAGAACCTGTTCGGGCTTGCGGAACAAATTCAGCTGCACATGTCTATTGTCCTGCGATTCAGATTTTTGCAAACCGTCTGAAGAAATACTTAAACCGTGGTCCTGTTTTTCAATATCAATCAGAATCTTTCTCGCCCGTTGGATCACCGAATCGGGGATACCGGCCAGCCTTGCAACCTGAATGCCGTAGCTCCGATTGGTGCCGCCGTTCACCAGTTTTCTCAAAAAAATAATCTCATGGCCCCATTCTTTGACCGCAATATTGAAATTTTTCACCCGCACCTTGCTGCGGGCCAGTTCCGTCAATTCATGGTAATGCGTTGCAAATAGAGTTTTCACCCCCCGGTCTTTTAGATCGTGCAGATATTCGGCCACGGCCCAGGCAATGCTCAAGCCGTCAAAGGTGCTGGTTCCTCTTCCGATCTCGTCCATAATGACCAGGCTGTTTTCAGTGGCGTTATTCAGGATATTGGCGGTTTCCTGCATTTCGACCATGAATGTGCTTTGCCCCTGGCTCAGGTTGTCCAATGCGCCGACCCGGGTAAAAATACGGTCAATTATGCTCAAAGAGGCTTTTTGAACCGGCACGAAACAGCCCATCTGGGCCATGATCACCAGGATGGCGACTTGGCGCAGCACAGTTGATTTACCGGCCATATTGGGTCCGGTTATAATCAAAATCTGGTTTTGCTCATTATCCATCCGGATCGAATTGGGCACAAAGCGCTCTCCGGTAATCATCTTTTCCACCACCGGATGGCGGCCCTCATCAATAATAATATGCCCATCGCGGTTGATATCCGGGCGGTGAAAGTCGTTGTGCTCGGCAATTTCAGCCAGATTCAAAAGGCAATCGATCCGCGCAATAAACCGGGCAAGTACCTGAACCTCTTTATTGTTTTTTTGAACCTGCTGCCTGAGTTCATTAAAAAGGCGATATTCAAGAAGGGCCCGCTGATCTTCGGCTCCCAGCACTTTTGATTCAAATTTTTTCAATTCATCGGTAATATATCTCTCGGCGTTCACCAGGGTCTGTTTGCGAATATAATACGGCGGGATTTTTTCCGAATGAATCCGGGACACTTCGATGTAATATCCAAAAACCTTATTGTACCTGACCTTGAGCGAATTGATACCGGTGGCCTCTTTTTCCTTTACTTCCAGTCTGGCCAGCCAGTCCTTACCGTTTTTGCTGATGGAAATCAATTCATCAAGCTCCGCCAGATATCCGGTTTTAATAATCCCGCCTTCATTAATGGTCGGCCGTGCATCCTCCCGGATAGCCCTTTTTATCAGGGCCGCCAGCTCGTAAAGAGGAGCAGGATCTTCAGTAAAATGGTAATAATCGGAATTCAGGCGGCCCAGTTCATCCATGATGTCCGGCACTTTTTCCAAAGACCGCCTCAGGGCCAGCAGGTCCCTGGCATTGGCATGCCCCATGGATATCCTGCTTCCCAGCCGTTCCAGATCATATACTGATTTTAAAAATTCTCTAAGCGCATGGCGTATCCCCGGGCTGTCCTTGACCTCTGCCACGGCATCCAGCCGCAGACAAATTTTCTCAGGATCAAGAAGGGGATATCTAAGCCACTGCTTGAGCAGTCGGCCGCCCATGGATGTAACCGTTCGATCCAGGATGGACAGCAACGTCCCCTTTTTTGATCCGGTCCTGATATTCTGCAAAAGCTCCAGGTTGCGGCAGGACACGTCGTCGATCAGGAGATAATTGTTTAATGAATAGGTCTCGATTCCGTTGAAATGATCAATGGCCTTTTTCTGGGTTTCATCTACATAGAAAACCAGTGCCCCGGCGGCACTGATGCCTGCCTTTAATTTTTCACACCCGAATCCTTCCAGGTTGATGGTCTTAAACTGTTTAATCAGCCTCTCCCGCCCTCTCCGGGAGTCAAAAACCTCATCTTCGATAAAGGTAATGAATTTATCGGAAACCGCGGATAAAACAGATTGAAAGGAAGGATCGTCCCTGCTGGTTTCGGCCAGCAGGATCTCACTGGGTGCAATGCGCAGAACCTCATCAATGACGGTACTTACGTCCGCTGATTGGGCTACTCTAAATGTTCCGGTGGAAATATCCAGATAGGACAGACCGATGTGGGTGTGATTTTTTGCAATAGCCAGGACATAGTTATTGGACTTTGCGTCCAGAAATTCGTTTTCAACGATCATTCCCGGCGTGATGACCCGTACCACCTCGCGCTTTACCAGGCCTCCGGCTTCGCCCGGATCCTCCACCTGATCACAGATAGCGACCTTGAAACCCCGCTCTATCAGGCGTGCAATATATCCCTGGACCGCCCGAAAGGGAACACCGCACATGGGAATCGGCGAGTCTTCCTTTTTGTTGCGCGAAGTCAGCGTGATTTCCAATTCTCTGGATGCTGTCCGGGCATCTTCAAAAAACATTTCATAGAAATCACCCATCCGATAAAAAAGTAAAACATCCTTATACTTTTCCTTGATGGACAAGTACTGCTTCAGCATGGGAGTTAATTTAGTAGGACTCATAAATATGGGCTGACCTGCTGAAATCCAAAAAACATTTCAAACGGGGTCTTTGCTTTTTTTACTGCAAGTGCGTTCATTTGCATAAATGCAGCCACAAAGGCATTAGCGCACCAGAATTATAGCATATATACACCACTGTAATGCAAAGATTTTATCGTTTCTTTATCGTCCTTCGGATTTTAAAAATAAAATCCGGCATCCGGTATTTACCAATTTACACTTTTAAAAAAGCATCTGTTTTTTACCTGATTCAGGATGCCGAAATTATATAATAATTGCATGCTTCTGTTTTTTTCCAATTTTAAGTTTCACTCTCAAAATATAAATTCAACAAAGTATAAATTATTTTTGATTTGTCATGACGGATGCCCGGAATTTGCTCATTTTCTGTTTCCCGGGCATTTGAATATTATGCGGCTATGGTTTCGGAGCCATCTGTCTGAGCTGTATTTTGAGTTTCGGTGTTCAGATGCTCCTGCTTTAAAGAATCCAGTTCCTGTTTAAGAACAGACATCTGCTGCATGCTTGAGGTAACCGAAGATTTCAGGTCTTTAATGATTTTATGGGATTTAAATTTACTGAACAGACTGAAAAAATAGGCGACCAGAAGGCCCACTGCGAAAAATGCAAAAAACAAAATGGCATTATAAATTTCCGGAGTTGCATAATTGTCAATAAAATACAAATTAATATCAAAACTTTGTTTGGCCATAAAAAAAACCTTGTTCTGGAACATGACCAGGCCAATAAAAGCAAATAGGATAACCCACAGCGCAATTTTAATTTTTTTCATTTTTATCTCCTGTATTATCAGGTTATTATTTAATGAATACATGACATGGCGCAACCTGCGGTCAAAAAAAACCATTAGCCTCGCAAAACAGATCAATAATCGCGGCCTGCATCGGCTGTGATCCCTATATCCGTAAACATCTCTTTTAATTTACTCTGTTTATGCTTAAAACTCAACTCTTTTTTCCTTGAAACGGGACAAGGTCAAGATCTCCCCACATGCCGATCCGATCGTTTTTTATAATGATAATTCCTGCAATACCACTTATTTTATTTCCAAAGTCAATGGCGTCCCGAATCTTGGTTTTTGAATTCACATGATTGCCGATGGACGTTGCTGCGGCATCCGCCAGCGGGCATGAGTCTGCAACAACACAAACCGCATCGGCCACCCCCATACTCATGGAATGACCGATGGTGCCCGATGAAGTACATACGGCCATGGGACGGTCGGCAGAGGCAATCGTAAGTCCGACACGCATACTCAAAGGAGAATTTCCCGCAAAAATACCCATCGTTACCGGAGCGTTTGTCCGGACAAAAACATCCCCCCCGTTTTCAACAATAATTTCGTCCGTATGTTTCAGTAAATTCTTACCCACCGCCTCGGCAACCCCGCCGGCAACCGCGGCCATGGGGCCTACACCGGCCCTTTGCCCGGCAATTGCCATTTCCCTGACAATAGCAGGCGCCGGACCGGCTGTTTCCCAGGGCACGAGTGAAGTCACAAACAGCGGGTTGCACCGAATATATTCCTCCAGGTACCCACGCTGCTCCAGCACAATTTCACGTGCCTTTTTTTCAAGATTAACGGATGCATACAGCAACAGGTCTGTTTCTTTCACCATTACGGTAAAACGCTTTAAATGGTTCCGGCCAATATTGTTTCGATAGGTTCGCGGCTGATAGCCGACATTCTGCTGTTTTGTCATCCAATTATCCTAATCCGGAAAACCGGGAACAAATTTAAAATCAGATAACGTATCTACATGCTTCTGTTTTTTCCCAATTTCGAGTTTCAAATGTAACTGCCAAATGACTTTCAGATAAACGATTCGAATTTTAATTCATTGGGAAATTGTTGCAAAAAATAATGATCGGTCATTCCCGAGATAAAATCTCTGGTTATCTCTGCGGGACTCCGGTTCGTCCTGTATTCCTCGGACATATTTTCCAAATAATTTGAAAAAATCACTGAATTTAATCTTTGGGCTCCGACATCCGCAAGATATTTGTCAAACAGCATTTCAAATAACTTTCCTACCGTATGATAATGCTTTTTTATTTTCGGATTCAAATAGATATATTCCAGATTAAAGGCCTTCAAACGCCGGAGCGCTTCCGATACTTCCATGCTGAAAGCAACAAATGGTTGCCCAAAGCTGTTTTGAATGACATCGGTAACAAGGGTATAGACGATGGTGCCGTTGGTTCTCCCCAGACGTTTTGCCGCTTCCCTGGGCAAATCATCTCTTTTAATCATATTCAACCGAATTGCATCCTCAATATCTCGTCCAACATAGCTGATCGTATCGGCCATTCGTACAACGCATCCCTCCATGGTCATGGGGGCTAGGACATATTCTTTGTCCAACCTTTTTTGCTCTATCTCTTTATCTAATATATCAAACGTTTTATCTATTGAAGGTTCAAGTTTTTGATTATGTATTTCACCATCGTGACACAGGATGCCGTCCAGGGTCTGAAGGCACAGATTCCAGCCTTTTCCCTTACGTTCCACCCACTCTAAAAACTCAACGCTTTGAACACTGTGCGTGAAATACCCGATACCGTTGTCATGACAGATTTTGGATAAAAACCCCTCACCGTCATGACCAAAAGGCGGATGCCCGATATCATGCCCCAGTGCAATCGCCTCGATCAGGTCCTCGTTCAATCCAAGAAACCGGCCGATGGTCCTGGCGATCTTGGACACCAGTTGCACATGCAGGACCCTGTGGGTAATATGATCATTGCGAATCAGGTAGAAAACCTGAGTTTTATCGATATAGCGCGTATAGGCCAGCGAATGAAGTATTCGGTCCACATCCACAGAAAAATCCTGACGGTAGCCATCTACAAGGTCCTTTTCGACGATCCTGCGCCTGCCGCTTCGAGTTAATGTTGCCGATGGTGACAGGTTCCGAGCCTCGCGCTGCTCCAAGGTATGCCGAATTGTTTTAAGCGAGATAGTATCCATCGCCTGCCCCCTACTCAACCTTCCGCCCTTTTCTGAATCCGAAAATAAGATAAGCGATAAAGCCGACAAACGGAATTGCCGCGATCCCCATCCAAAGGGCTTTTCGCCCCATGGAGCCAAAGTCCTTGCCTGCGGCGTTTACTGTCGCCCAGATGGTCAAAGCAATAAACGGAACACACATCCCCACAAATATAAGCGCGGTATTCATATCCATTCTCAATCCTTCAGAAGGGTCGCTATTTTCAAAATCGTTTTAACATAGGGGTCGCTGTGGTTGTATTTACGAATCACTTTAAAGGCTTTCTTTTCGTCAATACCCGGGTGCCAGCCATAATGTTTCAGATAGTTTGCCGCGCTGGCAATGGCATCGGAGTGATCAAAAAGATCGATCTTTTCATCACCGTTGCCGTCTCGCGCATAAGCGATGATATTACTCGGCATAAACTGGCAAATTCCCATGGCTCCGGCATATGAGCCATGTATGGCCGCCGGATCGAGCCTCTCCCGGTCGGCATATGTAAGCAGTGCCTTGAGTTCCCGATAGGCCCATGTAGATCGCCGGTCTGCTTTTTTTTCAAACTTTTGACGGGTGATGCGCCGGTTTGAAGGAATTTCCACCCACAATTCGTTCCTTAGCCCCGGATCTGTCAGAGCCGCCATGGTAGACAACGTACTCAGGATTTGACTTCGGCCCAGATAGGTGCCCAGTTTGGTTTCAACCAGAAGTATGGCCGTAATTATTTCCGAATCAACGCCATATTGTTTTTCAACATTTTCAAGTTCACCCCGATAATTCAGCATATATTTTTTTGCTTTGGCGATCAAACGGCGGCCGGCAAACTGATCATAATTCAGGCGTGCTTCGCTGTGGACAAAAAAACGAGCGACCGTCCCGGTATCAAAAAAAACATCGGAACGTCCATACAGTGCCTTGAGTTTTTCCGGATCAAAGCCGTCTTTGACAAGACTTTGCTGCAGGGAATCAAACTTTTTACCGGAACTGTCGGCACAGATGGCCATGGCGCAGGGGAAAAAAACTAGGACGAATAAAATAGAGGCTGTGAATGCGAAACCACGCATAGCAACTGTTTTAGAATACAACATAATGATTTAATCCCTTCTTTTTCTTTGCGAACTTTGAGGCTTAACGCTCTCGTAAAAAGTCCACCGAAAATATTTTTGACACAATATACAGGCTTTTTAAATCCATTGAGCACCATTTATTGTGGTTGAAATTTAAACTTTTGACTTTTTACAAGACCATCAGGCTTAGCGTGACCAAAAATTACGCCAGGCAGTCTTTATTTCATACTGCTTTGCTTGATCCTTGTAAAATGGCATGCTATACAGTGAATTGTCAATTAATAACCTTTATAACCCGTATTTGAAACGAGACAGATCGATATTTTAAAAAAAGCACCCAAAACTATTTTTTGCTGCCAGAATTGCGGCTTCCAGACGCCTAAATGGATGGGCAAATGCCCGGATTGCGGGCAGTGGGATACTTTTGTTGAAGAAAAAAAAATTACCGGACCCCATCGCCATCCAGGTATGGGTCTTGCCCCTTTACAAACCAAACCCATCCCCATTGATTCGATTAAATCTGGAAATGAACAGCGTCTTTTCACCGGTATTGCCGAATTTGACCGGGTTCTGGGCGGCGGTCTTGTCATCGGTTCCCTGGTTCTCATCGGCGGCGACCCGGGCATCGGAAAATCCACCCTGATGCTGCAGGCCCTGTACGGCCTCGCCCGGGCCAACCATAAGGTCCTTTACGTATCCGGCGAGGAATCCATTAAGCAGATCCATCTTCGCAGCACACGCCTGGCCACCAGTTGTTCTAACCTGCTGGTGGTTTCCGAAATCGATCTGGAAACGATTCTGACCATGGTGTCCTCTGTCAAACCGGATGTTCTGGTGATCGATTCAATCCAGACCATGTACAACAGCGATCTGACCTCGGCCCCAGGCAGCGTCAGTCAGGTCCGTGAATCCGCCATGCGACTGATGCTCATGTCCAAAAAAACCGACGTACCGACTTTTCTGGTGGGCCATGTAACCAAGGACGGAGCCATTGCCGGCCCCAGACTCCTGGAACATATGGTGGACACGGTTCTGTATTTTGAAGGAGACCGCAATCATATATTCCGAATTCTGCGGGCGGTTAAAAACCGTTTTGGTTCAACCAATGAAATCGGTGTATTTGAAATGAAGGAAAACGGGCTGGATGAAGTGGCGAATCCTTCTGCCGTATTTCTTGCCGAACGACCTGCCAGCGCACCGGGTTCTGTGGTCACGGCCAGCATGGAAGGCACACGTCCAATTCTGGTGGAACTTCAGGCCCTGGTCAGCAGCACCAGCCTGGGTACGCCGCGCCGGACCATTTTAGGCCTTGATCATAATCGTGTGGCCCTGCTGGTGGCGGTCATGGAAAAAAAACTGGGTCTGAACCTCATGGGGCATGATGTTTTCATGAATGTTGCCGGCGGCGTAAGGGTTGACGAGCCGGCCGTGGACCTGGGCATTGTCTGCGGCATCGCCTCCAGTTTTCTGGATCGCCCCATCCCCGACGGCACCATAACCATGGGAGAAGTCGGATTAACCGGCGAAGTCCGGGCCGTCGGCCAGGTGGAGACCCGGATTTCCGAAGCACGAAAAATGGGATTTACGCGATGCCTTATTCCTGAGAACAACTTGAAACGTGTCCCGGCAATAAAAGATATCGAAATAATCGGCATTAAAACCGTCAGTCAGGCGGTTGAAACGCTGTTCTGATCACCCGGTTCATCAATATTCAGACATTTTGGAACTAAAAACCAACTCGGATTAACCGATGCTCTTGGAAAAGGCGTACGCCGCAAATAACAAATTTCAAGCACTAAACCGCACATTCCGCACCTTGGGGGTCATAGTTTTAGAATTATAAAATATCATGCAAACTAAATAATTGTCGATTTTAGTAGACATTTGCGATTTCTCGATCCATAATACACTCCAAATTATA
>Ga0075121_1000240_pt1 | contig 38573 bp, 31 predicted proteins | sample AntAceMetag02UKG_FD_69793 | JGI IMG/M metagenome (GOLD analysis project Ga0075121, IMG submission 69793) | Saline lake microbial communities from Ace Lake, Antarctica - Antarctic Ace Lake Metagenome 02UKG | ecosystem: Environmental > Aquatic > Non-marine Saline and Alkaline > Saline | place... | reverse complement strand
TGGACCTGATGGGCATTGCCACCATGCTGCTCAACCGCAGGGCCAACTGTTGCCCGGCGCAGTCAGGCGTGTATCGCAACCTGCGAACACTGGTGCGCCATCGGAAAAAGTTGATCAAGATGAAAACCGAAGTCCGCAACCGGATACATACTATTGTCGATCGGCTCTTTCCCGGTTTTCTGAACGAGAAGAAAAGCGGCATCATTCCTTTTTCCAGCAGCTCGCTATACCTGATGCAAGAACGCTTCAGTGCACCGCAAATCCGTCGCCGTCAGCGGTCGGCCTTGGTTCGAAACCTGGAAAAACTGGGAACCAAAAAAACCGAACAGGTTGCGGCCAAATTACAGGGATACGCATCTCAGGTGCTCACCACACCGGATGAATATACCGCCACCTTGCAAGTTTCCCTGGCCAGTCATGTGACTCATTACCGTTGTCTATTCGACGGCGCCCAGCAACTGGTAAAAGAGATGGCACAGTTGTTGGCCCAGACCCAAGGGGCTTTTTTAACCAGCATCAAAGGTATCGGCATCGTTCTGGCTGCAGGCGTTACCGCTGAGATCGGTGACCCCTTGGCGCAACGGTCAACCGACCAGCTGGCGTCCTATGCCGGTATCGTACCCAAGGTCAAACAAACCGGCGGCAGCCAGGGGCCTTCGATAATCGGCCACGTCAGTAAGCGAAACAACCATATCCTCAAAGACTTCGTGGTGCAGTCGGCATTCCATATCGGCCGTTATGGTCCTAAAGATTTGAAAGACGACTATAGCCGCCGGGAGGCTGCCGGTCAGCATGCCGACTTCGGGATGGCTCGTCGCTTTGTCCGCATGGCCATGTGTTTGATGCGTACATCTCAGATTTATTTGCCTCCTGATTTGAGAAGTACGGATGTCAAGGCTGAACGACGAGGCGACTATTACCTGTCCATGTGGCCCTATCTGCGAGACAAATGGAGCAAAGCCGGTGCACTCGAAACGGCCTTTGCCAAGGATAAGCCGTTGGGCCAATGGCGATATATCGTACAGGAGCTATATGGGATAAAACTAAAAAAATAATCACGGACGGATGCCGGTGGTGACGATGTAAAAATGATGTTTCCAGTTTCGGCAACGGGATGGCTCGGGATAGCTGCCGCAGGCGGTTCTACCAACAGAATCGAATGACGGCTATGGCAAGAATGCCCACCCGTTCCGTCCGAATTTTAAATGGCTCCAAGGTGCTCTGATCCCAGTACAACAGGAGATCTAGTCAAACCAGATTGCCACAATCGGGCATCAATGGACGGGGTGAACCACCTGTTTTGCTAACTGGAGAGACCAGTTTTTTGATCGGCATCCCGGTTAATGGTCCTTTTAAAAAACCGGTTCAAATCGGCACAGGGGAGTGTTGTCTAAAAAATGGGTCAAAAAAAGGCTTGCAAAAGTTCTGGTGCTCTTGGCGGGCAGACAAAGAGCCCGATGGGGGAAATTTTTATCTATCTGCGTTTCTGGACGGATTCTGTTTTGATTTTATTTTATAACTTTCCAGTATGTTTTATCAGACCGATCCTCTACAACCACATTCATTGCTTCCAGTTTTTTTCTTATTTCATCGGCTTTGGCCCAATCTTTAGAAACCCGGGCCTCGGATCTTTTTTTTATCAGGTCTTCGATGATGACAGGATCCAGCTCCTGTTTTTCAAGGGCCGATTTTTTTTTGTATTTAAAATAATCATCCGGGTTTTCAGCAAGGATGCCAAGGATCGTACCGATTTTCAGTATCTGTGCTCTTGCCGACAACACCTGTCTATGGGTATTGTTGGACATGCTGTCCGGCGTTTCATCCAGCAGGCGATTGATATTGCGAATCGCATCAAAAAGAGATCCCAGCCCCAGGGCGCTGTTAAAATCATCATCCATGGCGGAGCAAAACGTCTCCCAGTATTCACCGTCAAACGAATTATCTTCAACAATTTCAGAATTGTGTTCGATTATTTCTCCGATTCGCTTCAATGTCCCGTAAAATTTGTCGAGATTTTTACCGGCCTCCTCAATATTCCGAGGGGTATAGTCAATTGGACTGCGGTAATGGTTAGACAGCAAAAAGAGGCGCAATGCCTCCGGATGACAGGTTTTGATAATATCTTTTATCATCATAAAATTACCCAGGGATTTGGACATTTTTTCATGATCAATATTAATAAACCCGTTATGTATCCAGTATTTTACAAAAGGTATGCCAAAGGCCGCCTCGGACTGGGCAATCTCGTTCTCATGGTGCGGAAAGATCAGATCCTTACCGCCGCCGTGAATATCGATGGTTTCCCCGAGCAGGGCACTGCTCATGGCCGAGCATTCAATATGCCATCCCGGCCGGCCACGGCCCCAGGGACTGTCCCATGATGGTTCGCCCGGTTTAGCCCCTTTCCAGAGGGCAAAATCAAAAGGGCTTTGTTTTCTTTCATCCACATCCACCCGTGCACCGGCCTCCATATCCTCTAACCGGCGGCCCGAAAGTTTGCCATATCCATTAAATTTTTCAACTGCGAAATAGACATCATCTTCAACACGATAGGCCACTTTCCGGTCCATCAGGATTTCAATAATCCTGATAATATCGGAAATGTGCTCGGTAGCCCTGGGTTCAATGGTGGCCCGCCGCACATTCAGCGTATCCATGTCCGTGTAAAATTCCGCAATGTATTTTTCGGCAATTTCGCGGGAATCGACCCCCATTTCATTGGCCCGGTTGATGATTTTGTCATCCACATCGGTGAAATTCCTCACATATGTTACGGCATAGCCGCCGGCCTCTAAATAACGAACGATGACATCGAATACCACCACTGAACGGGCATGCCCGATATGGCATGAGTCATATACCGTGGGGCCACAGACATACATGCGCACCTTGCCCGGTTCAATGGTTTCAAACACCTGCTTCTTTTTTTTCAATGTATTATAAATACGGATCGTCATAATTATCCTTAAAAAAATTACCCATTTAATATTTTGCAACTTTTGTATTACACCCGAATCAACGTTATAAAAAATTCACTCTATCAGGGCTATACTCATGGCACCGATTCCCTCCCCCCGGCCGAATATTCCCAACCCTTCCGTGGTTGTGGCTTTGATATTGATCCTTTCCGCGTCTATCTCCATTGCCCGTGCAAGATTTTGTTCCATGGCCAGACGGTATTTGGAAAATTTGGGCGCTTCCGCAAAGATAGTGCAATCCACGTTTTGAATATAATACCCCTTTTCAATAATCATGCGACGCACACGAACCAGCAGCCGGATGCTTCTTATGTCTTTAAATTCCGAAGAACTATCGGGGAAATGGGTGCCGATATCGCCCAGACCGGCGGCGCCCAGCAATGCATCGCACACGGAGTGAACCAGGACATCCGCATCTGAATGCCCTATCAATCCTTTGTCAAAGGGGATCGTTACGCCCCCGACAACCAGCTTGCGCCCCTTTACCAGTCTGTGAACGTCATGTCCGTTTCCTATACGCATGATTTTACAAGTACTCTTTTACTCCGGTTAATCCATGTATCTCCACGCTGAAACAGCATCTTAAACGAAAAAATCAATTTTGTATGAACGCTCGTTATCGGTTTAAAATCTTTTTAAAAAAAGAAACGGATTTTTTGCCGGATTTTTCAGAATGCGGTTTTTCAGCCGCAACATTCTCCTCTGACGCGCCAGGAGGGGACGGCTCACGGGAAGCAGGCTCGACAATTTCCGCCAGACGCCCGCCTCCCAGAAAACGAAATTCAGGCCCTCCGCGAAGCAGCGTCAGGCGGTCGTTCGCATTAAGAGGCGCCTGGGAGGATATGGGCTGATTGTTAAGCAGAATTGATTCTCTGCCGGTGAGATCTTTTATCCAATACTGCTCCCGGCTGAAAAATATCCGGGCATGCTGATGGGCAATTCCCGGGTGATCCATGGTGAAATCACAGTCAGGGCTTTTTCCTATGGTGACCGGTACCTGTTTGAAGTCCCTTAATGTTGGGCCGTATTGAATCACCAGGGGAACACGTATTGTTTCAACACGGGCTTCGGGAACTGCAGAGGAGGATGCCGTTTTAGGCCGTTCTGTTTGAAAATGTGGTGCAAAGTCAGCTTTTGGCATGGCTGCTGCGGGTATATCAGGTTGCAGAATCGGCTCTGGAACGTTTGCATGAGGAACCGTTGAATCACCTTTAAGCAACTTGGTTAAAAAGCTGACTTTGGGACCGCCTTCGGCAAATATTAAAACATCACCATCTTTTAAAAATGTTTCCTTGACACGTTTGCCGTTTAAGTAGGTACCGTTGGAACTTTGATCGACCAGTTTAAAGCGGTTGCCTTCCCGTGTAATTGTTGCGTGCCGGCGGGAAATAATGGTTATATCCACAGGAAACACCACATCGCAGGAAGGATGGCGACCAATGGATATCGATGGTTCAAGGAATTCCTGAATTTCGCCTTTTAAGGGTCCCTGAATGTGAATTAGCTGAATGGCAATAGAAGGTATTTGTTTCATATTTTAATATATATCTGAATTATGATCCGTCAGGGAACAGGGGGCGCAAAAGGCCGGCAATCGCATATTGTTTATTCCATGACGGACCATTCGGTTTTAGTTGGCAATCTTGATTTTTGGTCCCGGCGCCGTCCAGAGTTAAATTATTTAGAATTTGACCATTCTGTCAAGGGAATAATCAAATAACAAATAACAATAATCAAATGGCAAATGGCAAACAACTTCAAACTATTGGATATTGTGATTTAAAATTTATTTGAATTTTGGTGCCTGCAATTTGTAATTTACGGCGTACGCCTTTTCAACAGCGCCGGTTTATCCGGCTTAGAATAGGCTGCAAAGCCGGGGACCACAAACCCTTGAAAAAATTTAATTGATATTAGGATGTGTTTGGTCTAATATTGATAACCCGTCATTTTGTATTCGAAACAGATGGCTCTGTTTTTGAGTAATTTTTTCCTTTTACAGCGTTCAGGATCGGCCATTATCAAACCCGTGACCGGCTCCTCCTGAACGGTTATAAAAAGCACTATACTGAATTATAAAATTTTTAGTTACTAAACTTTTGCCGAAACAGGATTGAATATGGCCCAAATCGAATATTCCGGAAAGACCGATGTCGGACTAAAACGGAAAAATAACGAGGATAGTTTGATCATCAATCCCGACCTTGGATTTTGCCTGGTGGCCGATGGAATGGGTGGCGCTGCTGCCGGAGAAGTGGCCAGCCGGATATTTGCCCAAACCTCGGAATCGACCTTTGCCGGCTTTAGAGGAAAATCCGAAAAAGAAGCAATTGAAAAAGTTCAAAAATCTTTTTATTTGTCAAATCAAAAAGTATTTGAGCATGTTAAAGAAAATCCCCTTCACAATGGCATGGGCTGCACTGCTGAACTATTATCTTTTTTTGATGAGGGATTTGTGCTCGGTCACATTGGTGATAGTCGAACCTACCGATTCAGCTCCGGAAAACTGGAACAACTGACAACCGACCATTCTTTTGTGCAGGATCAAATCGACCAGGGGCTTATAACGCCTGCGGAAGCCAGAAAACATCATTTGCGAAACCTTATTTTACGGGCGGTGGGAGTAAAAGAGAATATCTCGATTGATCTTTTGCGAGGCAAAGTTTCCATAGAAGATCAATTTCTTTTGTGCTCAGACGGGCTTACGGATATGGTAGAGGACCGACATATTGAAAAAATTCTGGCCCGAAATGATGCTCTTGTCTCTAAAAATGAGCAGCTCATTGAAATGGCCCTGTCTTCCGGCGGCAAAGATAACATCACAGTGGTGCTGGCCCGGATAAAACCATAGTTTCATATGAAAGAAATTTTGGAATTGGGTAAACTGTGAACCGATAACCGTGAACGATTACATATTTTTTCATGAATCCGCTTATGAAAATTAAAATCAGGCACATTATACCAAAAGGGATTTTATTAGCCTTTCTATGTCTTATTATTGCCGGTTCGACCGCTTTTGCCGGTTTTGATACGGATGCAAAAATTTATCCTTTGCCCATGTCTGAATTAATAGATGTCCTTGAACACTGGTTTGCCAGGTCAGGTTTCGAGGTCCGCCTCCACCTGATCAAACCGGGTAACACCACCCTGTACGCAGAACGCCGAATTGAAACTTGGCAGGTCAATCTGAAAAGACATTCACCGCTTGCCACCCGGGTCAGAGGCATTTGCCGGCAGAACGGCGAGCCGGACAAGGATATGTTGAATATTTTATGGCGTTTCCTGGATGGTTATTTTAAAATCCCGAACACGACCACAAACCGAACCGTTTCAAATTCAACTCAGGTGATCCCGACTGCCGTACTGGGCCGAATCGATGCGGTAGTCTGCATAAACACCCGGAACGGGGACCATGACAGCCAGTTTTCCGGCTTTGTGATCGACCCGGCAGGCTTAATTCTCTGTACGGCCCACGGCCTTGATGCCACAAGCATGGTGACGGTGGTGTACTATGACGGACGGATTCTGGAAGCCCTGCCCCTGAAAATTGATAAAAAAAAAGATATCGCTCTGTTGAAAGTGAGTACCCGTCAGGAGCCGTTTATACCATTTGGAAATGGGCGTGAACTTCTTGGAATGGGAGAACGGTTGTTCGCGGTGGGATGTCCGGAGAACCTGCGAGGAACTGTTTTTGCAGGTATCATAAACGCTCCTCCCAGGCGGGTGGGTGATTTGCCTCTATGGCAGGTCAATATGGAGATTCACCCGGGCAGCAGCGGGAGCCCGGTCTTTGACAACCGGGGCAACCTGGCAGGCATGATCAAGGGGCGTTACCGGGGCACTGATTCGGTGGGATTTTTAATACCCCTCGGGACAATTCTTTCTTTTTTAAACGGACAATAAAATATGAAATACGGGCGTTACGAAATCATCAAAGAACTGGGACGCGGTGCCATGGGAGTTGTCTATCAGGCCCATGATCCCCGCATAGATCGTCTGGTAGCACTGAAGGTGCTGCGTCCGGACCGGGTAACCAGCCAGGACTTTGTACAGAGATTTTTGAAAGAGGCCAAGGCCATCGGTCGTCTCAGCCATGCCAATATCGTTACTGTGTATGATGTCGGCCAGGACCACGAAACAATTTATATTGCCATGGAGTTTTTGGAAGGACGGCCACTGAATGAGGTGGTTCGAGAAAAACCGCCGGCAGTCAAAGATGTGATAAACATCGGGCTTCAGGTTGCTGAAGCTCTTAATTATGCCCATGCCCGGGGGATTGTTCATCGCGACATCAAGCCCTCCAACATTATCCTTGATGATGAGGGAAGGATAAAAATTACCGATTTCGGAATAGCCCGCATCGAAGATCCCGAAGCGACCCAGCAAACCCAGGCCGGAGAAATCCTGGGCACCCCCGTGTACATGTCGCCGGAACAGGTCATGGGAAAAACCGTGGACGGACGGTCCGATCTGTATTCTCTCGGGATTATTCTTTATGAACTGACTACCGGTCAACGGCCCTTTTCCGGTGAAAATATAGCGGTTATTTTCAGGGCTATCACCCAGGACATACCATCCGAGCCGCAAACAGCGGATGGCGATCTGCCGCCGGCCTTTGCCTCGCTGATTATGAAAAGCATGGCAAAAGAGCCTGAAAAACGCTTTCAGAGCGGTAGACAAATGGCCGATGAACTTAAAATCTGTCCTGAAAGAAAAAATAATACCGGTGTTTCTCAATCCAAACGCCCTGAAAAAAAAGGACACCTGCTTTGGGTTGGGCTGATTGCCTTGATAATAGTGGTCGCCGGAGGTGGATTTTACTACCTGAAATCAAGGCAGCCGATTCAAGATTCGCCACAGATAGAGTTATCTCCGGTAAAACAGGCAACTATAGAAGCGCCATCCGAAAGTGGATCCACTGTTGAGGCTCCGGCAGAAACTCAGGAAAATAGCGAAATACCCAAGGTAGAAATTCAAGAAAAGGCGGTTGCCGGTGGAGAAAAAACAACCACTCCCGATTCCGTTGCAGACCGGGAAGAGCAAAGTCCGGACAAAAAAAAGGAAGTGCATGCCCTCTTGAAAATTGACTCCGTGCCTACCAGCGCCCAGGTTTTCGTTAATGATGCTTTCAAAGGAAAAACGCCGGTCAATCTCAGCCTGCCCCTGGGAAAGCATGAAGTACTGGTTACTTTGCGCGGTTATTATGAATGGGAGGCAAGAATCGACCTGGACCGCCCTGGTGAAACACCACTGTATGTTCGTCTGGTGGCCGAGGAGTAAAAAAACGACCGTTTGCGGTTGACGGCTATCGGTTCACGGTTGAAAAAACAAAGAATTGAAATCAATATCAAAAATGCTTCAATTATTGCATCATTCATATTTTGTTGTGCCCGATCGGGCATGGCCGTTATTGACAAAACCGTGAACGGTAAACCGACAACCGTGAACAGTTGCGAAAATATGTGTACAAGATAAAAAATATTGATATTACAACAAAAGGAGGCACTGCTATGCGAATTGTCGCTAAACTGATGATACTGACGGCCGTGGTGATAACGGTATGCCTGACAGGTACCAACACGGGTCATGCCGGACTTGCCGCAGGTGATGCTGCTCCCGGTTTCAAACTGAATGATATCAAAGGCCGCAGCTACGACCTGGCCGTTATCAAAGACCAGCCTATGGTGATCCTCTATTTTTTTGATGTGGAGTCTCGTTCAAGCCAGGAAGGTCTGCTGCACCTCGACAGCCTGGCAAAAAAATACGAAGATGCGGATCTCATGGTATGGGCCATTGCTGTTTCATCACGCGAAAAAGTAGCCCGTTTTGTGTCGCGTACCCGACCTGTTTTCCCGGTGCTGCTGGATACGGGAACGGTCAGTGATCTTTATCATGCCCGGCAGGTGCTGCCTACCGTATGCATTCTCGGACCCGGCCAGAAGATGATGGATTATTTTCAGGGCGGAGGCAAGACCACCGAAATCATGCTGGTCAGGCTGGCGCAAAGGAAACTTCAGCATAAACAGCCCCAGATGGCCAAAGTGATCAGTGAGCAGGTGGTAAAAAAGAACCCCGGCAACATCAAGGCAAAGAGCGTCAAGGGCTATGCCGAATTAAAGCAGGGTGATCTGGACGCTGCCGAAAAAACATTTTCGGGACTGGCCAAGGCAAAGGGCAAAGGTGAAGTGCTGGGTAAGGAAGGCCTGATATCCGTATACGCGCAAAAAGGAGAAACCGAAAAAGCCCTTAAAACAGCAAAGGAAGTTGAAAAAAAGGGAGGCAACCGAGCCTATGTGCACGTGGTCAAGGGGGATCTGCTTTACAGCCAGAATCGCAAAAAAGAAGCTGAAACTGAATATAAGAAAGCCATTGGTAAAAAAATCGCTGAGCCCTTTCAGCAGGCAGTGGCATATAATCAGCTAGGTCGTATCCATGCGGCCCGGGGAGAATATGAAAAATCCCGCGAACTCTATGATCAGGCTGTTGAAATCGATCCCTATTATATTGAGGCGACTTCCAACAAGGGCGTCACATATGAAAAAGAAGGCCGCTGGGACAAAGCCCTGGAACTCTATCAGCAGGTCCAGACCATTAACAAAAACGACATCTTTGCAGCGATTCTGGCCAAAAAAGCCCAGGAGATGCTCCTTCTGCAAAAAGACAACGCAAGGAAAGAACGGATCGATAAATTCGTCAAGGAACTGGCCCAGCGATACCGCGAGAAGCGTTTTGAAGCGGATGACAACGAGGATACCTGGACCTCGCGTCCCATGGTTCTCAGTTTTGTCGATTTTCAGGAAAAAGGCGGCCTGGCTGCACGGGACGGTTTTTCCACCGTGCTGACGACGCAATTGGCAGAACAGTTGAATGCCTCCGGAAGGGTTCAGGTGGTGGAAAGAGTCCTGATTGAAAGGCTTTTGGAAGAGTTGAACCTGGGTACTTCCGCACTGGCCGACCCGGCCACGACCCTGCGCCTCGGCAAAGTGCTGGCCGCTAAAATTATGGGCACCGGTTCGCTCTATTATCTGCCGGGCGGGCCCCTGTTGAGCCTGCGGCTTATCGATACCGAAACATCGGCCATCCCCAAGGTTATTAACCGCAAGTTCAATCCCGGTGTTTCTCTTGAAAAAGAACTGCATCGCCTCAATCGTGAAATTTTAATGACGATCATGCTGCATTATCCCCTGCAGGGGTATGTGGTTCAAGTCAACGGCGCGCATGTGCTGATCAACCTGGGCTCCAACCAGGGAGTAGTTCAGGGTACCGGTTTTGATATCATAGAGGAACAGGCGCCCATTGAATTCAAGGGCAAGATCCTGAAAGCGGCCTCCAAACCGATTGCCCGGCTTGAAGTCTATAAGGTGGACGATGATTTCAGCTATGCCATGCTGAGTAATCAGCGGCGCCCCATAAAAAGTGAAGATAAAATAATAGAGAAAATTGACGACATGATGAGTATGGGGGCCGGCAATGCAGTTCAGTAAAAAATTTTTTATCCTCATCCTGCTGACCGCATTCCTTTCCGCCTGCGCAACACCTTCCGAGGTACATGAAAACGGAAACATTGTGGCTGTCTGGAATCCTGACAACCTGAGTTTTCAGCCCAATGCCTGGCCGGACCTGGGAGAACTTCTCGGCAGTCAAGTGGCGGAGCATATTGCAGACAGCGGAAAATATACGGTTGTGGAGCGCCAGAAACTCGATCAGGTGCTGGAAGAGTTGAATCTGGCAACATCGGCACTGGCAGACCCGGCCACACGTCTGAAAATCGGACGTCTGGCCGGGGCGAAAATGATGGTTTTCGGTGGATACCAAGTCGTGGGCAACAGCATGCGCATCGACCTGCGCCTGGTGGACGTGGCCACCTCCGGTATCATCGCTACGGCCACGGAAACGGTTGAGGCCGCGGATCTGAATGCCTGGCTTCGTGCGGCCACGACCACGGCCGCTGACCTTTTCAATCAAAAACAATAACGCGCTTGCATTTTTTAAAAGCGGCTGCTCAACGTAAGAGCCATGGAAAAACCGTCATAGGTCAAATCATCATCCGGATGGGACCAGCTTTTGTCGTCCCGGATCTGAAATGCATTAAGATCGAGAATTGCCCTGCAGCATGTTCCAAATTTATATTCCATCCCGAACCCGGCGTTAAATTTATTGCGGCTGCCGACATGATAACCGCTGCCGGCCTCATAATCGTTTTCATCTATAAACAGATAGGTTACAGAGGGCTTAAAGAGGATCCGGTCGGAAAGACGGTAGGATACCCGACAGGCGGAGACCCATTCATTGCCGTGACTGTTTTTGTCCTCCGCGGCCAGACCGGAAGGCGACATAAATTTACTCTTGGCCCTTAAGATTGTCTTCAGGTCCAGATCAAAAGTCCATTTGCCGGCGCCGGCCTTAATACCGGTACCGATCAGAAGAAAATCTCCCTCTTCAAGGATGTCATCTCCGCTCATTTGATCTTTGTCGTAATTGCAGTATTCGGCAAAAAGGCGTGCTATCATGGAAGGAGTGATGTAGTACTGCAGTTCCGATGTCAGGGAAAAAATATCGCCGGGATCGTACTCATCAAGGAATTCACTGTAATCATACTCACCTCGCCAGATATAGCCGACGCCCATACCCCAGACAAGGTCCCGCCATTCACCGGCAACGGTCAGAGTGGGGTTAACATTGAATCCCTCTCCAAAACTGCTGATGGAAACCAGATCGGAATTCATCGTCAGCATAAGCTCTTTTGTGGATAGATTCGTCTGTCCGGTGGGCAGGTTGAAACCGACCCCCACCAGAATATCAACGGGCAGGCCGCCCGGCAATTGATAGGAAAAATTTAGTTTGGAATCCAGCATTCCATCCAGGGTCTGACGGTCTCCAATGTTTGGATCCAGGGTGGTATTGCAATAGCCGGTAAGCAGTGTTGCCGAAAAATTTTTATCTGCCACGCCGAATTTCAAGGGAATATGGTATTGATTTCCATCGGTGTTATCGGAGTTGCGCCATACATCAATAACCAGGCCGCTTTCTGCTGTAAATTCGTATGACCAGGCTGGGTAAGCGCCGAGCAAAAATAATAGAAATATAATAATAATCCGGTTTTTTTTCATGAATAAATTCTCCCGGTAAAAGTATGGGCAAATAAAAACAGTAAGCTTCATTCACAATAGCCGATGCAGTGATCCATGTTCAATCATGGATAGTCACCACCGGTATACTCGATTACAAAATTATCGCCGGGATACCCCCCATAAACACCGGCCGGATACTCTCCCTTGTTAACACCACTGGAGATACCGTAATAGGTGACGATGCCGTCGGTACCGGTGTGATGGACGATATAATCGGCCGTTTCCGGTATTACCGGGTAGTCAACGTAAGGTGGGGCTTCGGTATAAAATGACCGATCCCCGGTATCATCGGTATCATCGGGTCCATAAAAGTCTATATACCCCTCTATTTCAACACCTTGAACCCTTTTGGGTTTGTTCATCCGGACGGTAGGATACTCGGACGTCAACCGGTCGGTCAAAGAGGTGCGGCTCTGCAGTGATTTTAAAAGAACGGCGGTTCGCTTCTGTGGCCGCCACAATCCGAGCCGTTCCAGTTCTCTCAGGTTAAAGTCGGCAGGATGCAGTTTTGCATCTTCAGCCAAAGCCTTTTTATAAAACACAGCCGCAGCTTTAAAGTCGCCGTGATCACTTTTATCGATTCCTCTGAAAAAATACATCAGGGCCGGGAGACTGGTTGAAATCGGCTCCATAAGCAGCTCTTTGCGTTTTGGCGTAAGCTCAATCTGAAAGGCCGCAATGATTTTGAGCAGCATCTCTTTCTCAAGAGCAAAGAGCCGATTCAGTTCATCCAGAACCTGGGGTTGATCGAATATTTTTTCTTCGGAGACATTTATGAGATCGGAGCGTATTTTTATTTTTTCAAGATCTTCCTTGAAAAAGTCTCCTCCAACCAGGTACCGGGCCCCAAGCAAGCGCCCGACCCGGGGCGCGGTTTTAGATTCTACAAGGCCGGATTTTCCAAGTCCGATTTCTTCGGCAAGAGCCTGCAGTTTTACCCTCTCCACCAGCCGAAGCTCTTTAATTTTTGCAAGGTCGGTCATGAGCATGATTGAAAAGCCTTTTTGGAGCGGATCCAGATTTGAATCATCGGACCGATTACGGAAATAAAGAACCGCCAGTGTATGTCCGGTCGTGACAGCCTTTATGGATTTTTCCTGCGTAACGATATCCTTTGCCCATTGCCGGGTTTCGGGAGTCACCACCTGGCCAGCCCGGGCCCCCGGCAGTACCAGTGCCCAAAAAATTATAAAAAAGGCAAGTGCCGTAAACCTTTTTTTCGACATTAATAATCCCCCTTTGGTATCTAAATTCTTCGGTTTATCCGGATTTAAGAGTTGTAGAATGATGTGCTTTAGGGTCCGCACCTCATTTAGCAAGCGGGCATTGATTTTTTGGGACATTTTGACGAAATCAAGTTGTGTAATGCCCACTAAAAAATTCCGGAAAGAAAACAGCAAGTATTTTAATTAATACAACTTGTAAAATAATTCAAGCAATTTGAATTATTGCTGATGTTTCTGTTGTTGCATTTTTTAAATAGCGACAGCAAGGCCCTGCGCACGACAAGGCCATGTATTATGATTTTAGATAAATCCGGGGCATTTTTATTGATCGTCCCCTAACAAACCTTGACATTGACTAAAAAATATAATAATTTTCTCAAATATTTGGCCTTCACTATCACAGCCCCTCACGTCCTGAGAGGCTGCGGGTTCATCTCACAAAACAAATCTGTTTATTTGCTTTATTTGTCAATTAAGCAATTTTTTTAAATTTTCGGATTAAACATGTAAATTTATAGCCATACATTTAATTCGTGCTCGAACGAACGCCTTAGATTACGTATCAACAGAAGATTGCGATATATTTAACAATCGAAGATTTTAGGTTTGAGGAATGAGTGAATGCACAACAACAAAACTATTTCCCTGATTCCCTATCTTTCTCCTGCCAATGGGTTTTTCCTTAATATCGGCCGCTGCGGCATTGCGGAATCTGGTGATGGAGAGACGGAATATAAATTCGATGAACTCTTCGATTCAGATCCGTTTTGCAGGCTCATGGGTGCCGGGATTGTCAGTGACGGCAACAGTCAGGTCAAAAAAGCTTTTCTCCTGATGCAAAAAGACGTGTACCTGCACCCTGCAGATGAACTGAGGCCTGTAACCAATCCCGGGATCGAGCGCTATTGGCAGCGTGCTTTTAGAGTGTATGCCGATAATGATCAAAATCAGGATTGTCTTATCCTGGCGGGGCAAACAGACCGGCCGGAACAGTTGACCACATGGCAGTCTTTGTTTTTTTGCAACCACCGGCAAATCTTTTTTCATCCGCCATGCCCGGTATGCAGTCATACCCTGCACCTTTGCCGGGATGATAAAATCTTGACCGGCATGGGATTGGGACCTTACTCCACCAGCCTGAAACGGTATCTTTACTGCCCCTTTTGCCATGATGTGGCCGGACAGTCTGATTTTTTCACCTATGATCTGGCAAAATCCGATCCCTCTTTTGTCAATGACCGGTGGGACCTGATAAGAAAACTGGGGCGTTTGAAGCCTGGTCCTGACACCCCGGATCATTTTCCCTGCCCCGGCTGCTCCGAGCGTGAGAAATGCTACGGGCCCGACGGGCCGGTCAAAACCAGAATCGAAATTTTCAACTTCTACCCGTCTTACATGATGATTTTCCCGGGCGATTCGATAAACGCCATTGATTTTCTGGCTCTTGTTTCAGGAGCATCCGGGGACCAGTTGCAAAATAATCTGGCGGACAGGCATCAAAACGGCAGGATAAAATGCCTTCAGACCTTGGGATTACTCCAGGACCGCGGCCCCTGCTTTATGTTCCGTCAAAGCAATCGTTTTTTTTTGGAAGTCCTGTATCTGAAATTAAATTTTATAGCCGGTGTATTTGAGAACATAACACCGGCACTGAAAAACCTGCGCCCCCCGGACCTGGGCTTTTCGCTGGATCATTTCTGGGTAAAGCCCGCCCGCAGAACCGGATTGATTCCCCATCTGTGGAATTTCACGGTCCATCGGATCAATCTGGGAGATGCCGGCAGTCAATCCCTGCAAATTCCCAAAAACCCGCCTCCATATGGATTCTATTTTTTGGGAACCATCTGGTTTTTCACCCTGCTTGCCAACAGCCGGCAGGAGTCATCGACGATCTATGAAAATCTGCAAACGGTTCTTAAACCGGAAAACCGGGATCCTGAAACCAGTACCGCTGAGTTTGAAACAGCCTTACAGAATCCTGTTTTTGCACCCGAAAATATTTTTTGGAATTCAAACGAAGCAGAAATCCCGGAATCCATGAAGAGTATCTGGCAGGAAACCCTGAAAACCGGCTGGATGCTGCTTAACAGCCATATATATCACGGCGTGAGTCACGATATTGAAACTTTTCAGAAAAAATTGACGGCATTGCTGGAAACAGTGAGAGAAATGCTTTTGCCGTTGGCCCGAGAAGTTGAAAAACCTGTCGGGAAAACGGAAGTTGCAAAAATTTCAGAAAAAGACAACCAGGTCCTCTATAATATTATAAACAGAATTGGCCAAAAATGGTCTGCAACGGTTGAAAATGATTCATTAAAACCGGATCTGCCACGACAGGATCCGGGCATAGATCAGACCGCAACCAGCGGGATGAAACCGGAAGGCCCGGGTGGTGACCCGGACGAAACTTTGATCATCGGAAACAGATATGGTGATGCAGCACCGGCAGTGCCTGAGAGTAAAGGGTCCCCTGCCCCGATTCAGGAAAAAAAATCCGAGTTTATAATAAAAACTACCCGGTCGCCTGAAAAGGAATTGAAATGCGAAACAATTATGCTATCCTCGGGAATCTTTAACGATATCAGCAAAGACGAAAACGAGCATGAAAAAAAGCCGGTGGGATCCGTGCCGGACCTCCAGGGTGATAATGGTACGACCGATTTTTTTGAAGATCACACCATGATTCAACGATCTACCGACGAGCCGGAAAAAATTTTGAGTACGACCGGCCCTGAGTTCTCTCCGGTTGACGGCTTTACTAAAACGGACGAAATCGAAGGGACCCTTATACTCTCCCCGGCAAATGAAAACAGGGTCTCCCGGTCCCAAAAGGGTGATTTTGCCGAAACCATGATCCAGTCTCCCGGGACAGATACGCAAAATAAACCAATCCGGTCTGCTGAATCGGACAATTGGCCGCCGGATATTATGAAAAATACGAAAAAAAACAAGATATCCGGCCAACCTTTTCCAAAAACAAATTTTAATATGGATCAGAACTTTGAAGAGACAAAGGTTCCCGTCCAAAAAGACAAAGAGGAGCACTATCTTCCTGCAGAAAACCTTCATACCGAAGATGACCTGCCGGAAACCGTTATCCTTAGTTTAAGACCCAAAAACAGGAAATAGAAAATGACAGCTCCGGACCGGGTGGAAAAACTGGCACAGGAAATAAAGCGAATATTTATTCTGGACCCGGTGAATGCCGAAACTGAGATTGAGCAGTATCTAAAAAAAGAACTCGATGACCTGCCGAACCAGGAGAAAAAAACGCTGCTTGGAAAAACGGCAGCCGTTTTTAAAATACCGGCTCCCGGTGAGCCGGACATGGATGAGGATGCGCTTGCCAAAATATTTTCCATGCTGCTGGGGAGGGATGTATGCCGTGATGAGCTGAATTCGGAAGACATGATGATACGGCTGGGCCAATCGTTGAATACTATTTTTGATACGTTGAATCACCTGGTAGGCGTCATCGACAAGACCCTTTTCGGAGAATCCGTAGGAGAAGAAACCATCCGGTACTTTATTGGTTCACATGTGGAGGGGCAGGATTGCAGCGGATCACTGGAAAGCTATATCGGCCGTATTAATCAGGCGTTTTTAATTACTCAGGAAGCATTTAAACAGGCGGCTGAGACCAAGGTGGCTGAGATTCTGGCCGAACTCGATCCCAAACAGATCAGCAACAAAGGCAGCGGCTTGAAGTTCGGTCCGTTACGCAAGGCCGAATCATTTGCAATTTATGAAGAAAAATATCAGAAAATCAGGAAATGGTTTGAATCGGGGCGGTTTAAGGAACAACTGGTAAGGGAATTTGAAAAAAAATGCCGCGGCATGGATTGATGCCTTTACGCAGAATCTTTGCCCCCGATCGTTTGCAGAACAAACTTTTACCCCATTTCAATTTTAATAAAAATTTGTTACCATATATCAATTTAAAGGAGGAACATTAAAGTGAAAAAGTATGTATTGTTCATCTGTCTACCACTCATCGGGCTGCTTTTTTGCGCCTGTGCGTCCAAACCGCTTCCGCTTCCGGACTGGAATTTTGAAAAAGCGGCCATTACAATTAACCTTAAAGCCGACAACCGGTTGAATCTTAATGAGGAAATCCCGCATACGCTGTTGCTGTGCATATATCAACTCAAAGACAGAAATACTTTCAATCGCATTGCCGAGAATCAGGAAGGCATATACAAACTTCTGGAATGTAACCTTTTTGACGGCAGTGTCACCAGCGTCAAGCGCCTTATCGCTAATCCCGGACAAGTCATGGACTTTACACTCGACCGGGCCGAAGGGACGCGATACGTGGCAATTGTGGCCGGATATTACCTTCTTGCAAAAGAACGGATGATCCGTTTTTACGAGGTCCCGGTGGAGATCCGAAAAAAAGGCCTGATCATGAAGAAAAAATTTCAGATGCCGACCTTGATGGATATTAATATTAACCTGGGACCAAAACAGATAATCAATTAGCCCTTAGGAAAGATCTCAAAATGGAAAGACCGCTTTTCTGGCATCAGGGGTTGTTTCTGCAGCCCCAGCACTTTCAGTTGGAAGACCGTTACCTGCAGCATCTGTTCAAGCCGGTTTATAAATTTCTGCATCCCTGCCTCTGGGGAGTAGGAGACCTGGAAATTGCACAGGAGGCTTTGAGCGGGGGGACATTCAGTCTCATCAAGGGGGAATTTCTTTTCCCGGATATGAGCTATGTGGGATTTTCCGGCAATGCGCTTTGCGATGCGAGGTTGTTTGAAGATGCCTGGGACGAGGCGGGACAGCCTCTCACGGTTTATGCAGGACTTAAAAAATTCAAAAACGATGGCGAAAATGTAACGGTTCTTGAAAATCTCGACAATTTGACGGAAGTTACCACCCGTTTTGTAACGACGACTGATCCGGATGAAATTCAGGACCTGCACCAGGACGGCCCTGATGCGCAGGTAAAAAGGCTTTTCTATGTGCTGAAACTGTTTTTTGAAACCGAAAAAGAACAGCTTGGCGATTATACGCTGATTCCCATCGCCAAGCTGCAGCGTGAAGGTGAAAAAGTTGTTTTGTCAGAACAGTTTATACCCCCGAGCCTGAATGTTACCGGATCCGATGTGCTTTTCAAACTAATCACGGATATCCGCGATCAACTGGCATCCAGGGTTCATCAACTGGAAGGCTATAAAAAAGAAAGAGGCATTCACACGGCGGAATTCGGAGCCCGGGACATGGTTTTTATCCTGGCATTAAGATCTTTAAACCGCTACGTTCCGCTGCTGAATCATTTGACCGAATCAGGGGGCGCACATCCCTGGGATGTGTATGCGGTACTGCGCCAGCTCGCAGGCGAGCTCAGTTGTTTTTCAACCCAAATCAACCTGTCGGATGCCGATACAAAAGACTCGGGGCTTTTGCCGGCATATCATCATGAATCCTTGTGGGGCTGTTTTGCCGACGCCCGTTCTTTAATTACGAAACTTCTGGACGAAATTACCGCCGGGCCCGAATATGTACTGGAACTTGCCTATGACGGTGCCTATTTTGCATCGGAAATGGTGCCGGCAATTTTTGAAGGTCGGAATCGATTTTACCTGATTTTTGAAACCGAACAGGACCCCGACACCTTTATTGCTTCCCTGGATACAATCTCCAAACTAAGTTCCCGCGAAGCATTACCGATCCTGATTGCCCGATCTCTTCCCGGCCTTGCGCTGGAACATCTGCCCACCCCTCCACAGGAACTGCCTCGTCGTCCGGGATCACTTTATTTTAAAATAAACCACCATGGCGAACAGTGGGCTCAGGTGCAAAAAGGCAATAATATTGCATTATACTGGGATTCGGCGCCCCAGGACTTAAAAATTGAACTTATGGTTGCAGGGGGATAACCGGCATGCGCTTAAGCGACTATTTCATAAATCTGATTGCCTACGTTGCTTATTTTATCAAAAACCTGGACAATCAGCAGCCCTCTTTCGAACAGATAAAATCCGATATTCAGCAGCATATCAGCGAAATCGAAAAACGCGCCGCACAGGATACGGCCTCGCGTGATGATTTCGACCTCGCACGATTTGCCATTTTTGCCTGGGTGGATGAGACCATCATGAATTCATCCTGGCAGGAAAGAGAAAAATGGCAGGGCGAACTTCTCCAGCGGGTTTATTTTCAGACAACTGACGCCGGTGAACTTTTTTTTGAACGGCTGAACAATATCGGGCTGCATCAGAGAGACGTTCGAGAAGTCTATTACCTTTGTCTGGCCATGGGGTTTACAGGACGATTCTGTAATGCGGGAGATGAGTATCTTCTGGAGCAGCTCATGACCTCGAATCTTAAAATTTTGACCGGGAGTTCCGTCGGGGTTCCTTCTATAACCGAAACAGAGCTTTTTCCGGAGGCCTACCCGCCGGACTCAGCCGAAATTCCCCAACCCGGGACAAAAAGCCGGTTTTCTTTTTTTACAATGGGATGTATCGGTTTTCCAATCCTGCTTTTCGGGGGGTTATACCTTATTTACTGGTTTATTCTGAATAATGTCAGTGCCAATTTTTAAAACAGATGCGTAAATAATTACAAACAGGTGGTGGACTTCAATGAAACAGTTCCTGTTAAAGGTACTTAAATTTTTTTTAATCATTTTGCTCATTTTACTGGCGATTTCTCTGATTTTCGGGCTGGTTCTGTGGATAGACTGGCCATGGTGGGTAGGGCTTTTTATCCTTGTGGGGCTGGGCGGTCTCTGGGTCGGGCTGATATTTATAAAAAAAATAATGCTGCGCCGTCGCGAACAGCATTTCGTGAATCAGGTGATCAACCAGGATGAATCCTATATTCAAAACCTTGGTGCCGATAAAAAAGACAGTGCCCTTGAATTGCAGCAACGCTGGAAAGAAGCCATGGAGGCATTGCGCAAGTCTCACCTGAAAAAACTCGGCAACCCATTATACGTTCTCCCATGGTACCTGGTTATCGGTGAGAGCGGCTCCGGTAAGACCACTGCCATCAAGAGCGCCCGCCTCTCTTCGCCCTTTGCGGAAGTCACCCGAACATCAGGAATCTCGGGAACCCGCAACTGCGACTGGTGGTTTTTTGAACAGGCGATTCTCATCGATACGGCCGGAAGATACGCAATTCCGGTGGATGAAGGCCACGACAAAGATGAATGGCAAAAATTTTTAAGCCAGCTTATTAGATTTAGAAAAAAAGAACCCATCAACGGGTTGATTGTCACCGTGGGCGCTGACAAATTGCTTTCCGCCGGCGCCGATGTTCTGGAGGCGGACGGCCGCAAAATCAGACAGCGCATCGATGAACTCATGCGGGTTTTGGGCGCCAGGTTTCCGGTTTACCTGGTGGTTACCAAGTGCGATCTGGTGCAGGGAATGACCCAGTTCTGCGATCAGTTGACTGAGAAGAGTCACGAGCAGGCCATGGGAATGACAAATCTTCAAATGACCGGGGAAATAGATACCTTTGCGGAACGGGTCGTTCAATCGATCGGCGAAAAACTGCGGGATCTGAGACTTTTGATGCTGCAAAAAACAAAAGATCGAACCGCCCGGCAGGGTGTCGACCCTGGTCTGTTACTTTTCCCGGAAGAATTTGAACGGCTCAAGCCGGGCCTGAACGCTTTTTCCAAAGGAGCTTTTCAGAAAAATCCCTATCAGGAATCGCCTCTTTTACGGGGCCTGTTTTTCAGCAGCGGACGTCAGGAAGGCAGCCCCTATTCCCATTTTTTAAATGCTCTGGGGCTTATCGGGACGCGGGAAGTTCTACCCGGCACCAATAAAGGATTGTTTCTGCACGATCTGTTTACAAAGATTTTCCCCAGCGACCGCGCTCTGTTTGCCCCCACGCAACGAACCCTTGAATGGGGACGCCTCACCCGCAACCTCGGCCTTACATCCTGGGTTGCAGTAGTGCTGGCGCTTTGCGGGCTGCTCAGTTTTACTTTTGTAAAAAATCTTCAAACCATACGCACGGTATCCCGGGATTTTTCAAAACCAGCGCTTTTATCCGGGGAACTGTTCAATGATGTCATTACCATGGACCGGTTTCGGCAGGCCGTTTTAAAAGTCGAGAAACAAAATAAACACTGGTGGATTCCACGCATGGGTCTGAACCAGAGCCTGCATGTCGAAAACACAATGAAGGAAAAATACTGCCGGCTTTTTAAAGACGGGTTCATGCTGCCCCTTGAAGAACAGATGACGCAGTCCATAACCGGATTTTCGGATACCACTTCCGAACCGGTTATTGTTCAGTATGTGGATTATCTCGTCAAGCGCATCAACCTGATCAAGGCTCAACTGGAGGGAAAAGGGGCTGAACATTTGTCATCCATGGGGCAGCCGTCATATGATGTCATCGCCATAAAGCCTGGCCATACGCCTATTCCCGAACTTAAAGAAAAATTTGCCGGACTGTATCTGCATTCACTGTTCTGGCGTCGTGACCCGATCATTCTCAATCGGGAGATGAATAATCTGCAGACATGGCTGAAACATATTCTGATCAAAAAGCGATCCGACCTCAACTGGCTGGTCCAGTGGGCTGACAGCGATCCTGATTTGACGGGGTTGGCTCTGTCCGATTTCTGGGGCGGGAGCCTTGCCCAAATGGATGAACCCTTGATACCGGCAGCCTATACGACAAAGGGAAAGCAAAAAATCGATGCTTTCCTCGGCGAAATTGAGACGGCCCTGCCCGACCCGTTGAACATTGCCGAACGTAAGCTTGAGTTCAGGCAGTGGTACCTTGATGCCTATCTTGAAAAATGGCGTTTTTTTGCCGAAAATTTTCCCAGGGGGAAAAAACGACTTCAAGGCCTCGAAGAATGGCAGCCCGTTGCCGCAAGCATGGCATTTAACAACAGTCCCTATTTTGTTTTTTTTAAAAAAATGCGCCGGAACCTTCTGCCGCTGACGGATGCGGATAAAGTGCCGTCCTGGATCGATCTGGTTTACGAGTATGGAATCGCCATGGACCAGGCTGGAAAGGTCGATCCGAAAGACAGTGTCAAGATCAAGGTAGGTATCATCCAGCGGACAGCCAGCAAGGTTAAGGCCAAGGTGGCAAGAATTGAAAAAAAAATAGACATCAAAGGCGGACGGCAACTGACCCTGAAATCACAACTTACACTTGTCGACTCCCTTACCCGATACCGCAAGGCACTTGGCGCCATTGCGCCGGTGGCCTCTTCCCGGCGGGTGGCGTTTCAAATGGCCGGTCAGGTGTTCAGTGAAGATCCATCCGTGGGAGAATCTCCTTTTTTCACGGCACTAAGCACCATTGCGGACATGAAGGCCGCATTGCAAAGCGTAAAACCCGAAGACCGCATCTTCTGGGACCTGGTAACAGGCCCCCTTGATTGTTATTGGGATTTTGTATGCAAAGAGACTGCTTGCCGGCTATCCACAATCTGGGAGCAGGAAGTTCTGGTCGAGATTCAGGGCGTGACGAAAAAAAGAGTGGTTAACGAAATTCTGTTGGGACAGGATGGATTTGCCGTAAAGTTTATCAAGGGTGCAGCCGCACCTTTTGTCGGCCGGACTCTTAAAAAAGGCTATTTTGCTCGAAAAATAGAGGGAAGAACAATTGTTTTTACGGATGAATTTTTAAACTTTTTTACAAAAGGCGTCACAGCCATGACCCCCGTGCGGGTTGCCAAGGTGGAGACCGTGGTGCCGGTCAAGCCACTTAAATCAAACTATTTTATTTCGATAAAAGGCCTTCCCACCAACGCCAATGCCGATGCAGTGGTGCAGCCGCACGCAACACAGCTCGAACTCCAGTGTGCCGAGGGAAGCCAGAAGCTGACCAACCTCAATTACCCTGTGCATAAGACTTTCAACTGGTCGCCGGCAAGCTGTGGAGATGTTACGTTTCAAATCAAAGTCGAGGACCTTGTGCTGGTCAGGAAATACACCGGCGAAAAGGCTTTTGTGAATTTTTTAAAAGATTTTGCCAAAGGGAAAAAAACATTTTATCCAAAAAATTTCCCCAGGCAGGAAAAGGCACTGAAGGGGCTTAACATTAAATCGATCCGGGTGAGTTATGGATTGGGTGGGCACAAGCCGCTTTTAAACGCCGTATATGCCATTGAAGATGCCGAGCGTAAAAAGGCGGCCGCCGCCAAAAAACGAAAAAGAGGCCCCAAGGTGCCTCAGGTGCCTCAGGAGATTACAGTGTGCTGGGATCTTTAAATAATAAAAAAAAATGGGAGTGGTGTGCAAACGGAAAACATCCTGCGAGCCGGGATTATTTCAGAATCGCTGCGCAGCATCCCCTGCTGAACGCTTTTATCGAATGGATGGAAAAGGGCTATAATCAGCTTAAAAGAAGGCCTGAATCGGGTCAGACACTTTATTCATGGCGTTTCTGGTCCAGGGGAGCACTTCCCGATACCCTGGTTTGCGGCATCATTCGGGACAGCAGCGACGGCGTGGGGCGTCCCTACCCGCTTCTTATTATGGGAACCGGCGCCGTGATCAAATGGCGGACACACCCGGAACTGCTGCCCTTTGCTCTTGAGAAAACCTGGAAACAGATGGAATCACTGGCTGCCGGCAGGTTTGTGGATCTCCAATCACTGAAGGAGGAGGTTTTACGCCTTTCACCGCCCGAAGTAAACCGGCAGCTGCACAACAGGCACCTGGAAAAATCTGAAATCCGGCTGTCTTCAGACCGGGACGCGTCGTACCCAGGTGAGGATATAAACCGGCTGCCTTCATCCCAAAAGCCTGTTTCACAACAGGAACAGCTTTTTATAGAAATTAAGGACGCGGCAACTGAAAATCCATTAAACCTGGCCACGGCATGGAGTTTGCGCTTAAAAAAACAGGCTGTTGATCTGCCCAGCGCTTTTTTAATGGGCGGAAGACCGGAAAAATCCTATCTGGCTTTTTTTTTCCGGCCCCTTGGTATCGGGGATTTTGTCCACCTCTGGTCAATAGGATCGGAGGATGACCGTTCATCGATGCAGGCGGAATAATAAATACAAAGGTTTTTCTCATGGAATTAAAAGAACTGATTAAATCCGGCCCGCTGACTCAGGCACGTTCGGAACTGGTGGCAGCGGTAAAAGCGTCACCTGCCGACCAGGGCAAGCGCATTCTTTTGTTTCAGGTTCTGGCGTGCATGGGCGAATGGGATAAGGCCCGTCGCCACCTTGAAATCATTACAGCTCAGGACTCAAGCCGTCAGGCCGGAGTACAGGTCTATCTGGACCTGATTCAGGCCGAGACAGAACGAATCGAAGTTGTCCATAATAAACGACCGCCCTCTTTTTTGCCGGAATCTCCGGATTACCTGGAAATTTATGAGAATGCCCGTCAAAATCTAAGCAAAGGCCGACTCCAGGCCGCCAAGGCCGGGTTCCTGGAAATCGACAGCCGGCGTCCGTGTGTTTCAGGGACTCTGAACAATAAAAAATTTAGTGGATTTCAGGGTACCGACACACGGTTGTTCTGTTTTCTGGAGGCATTTGTTCATGAGCGCTATATTCTGCTGCCGTTTGAATTTATCCGTGAATTGACCCTGGCACCGCCCGAGAGCTTTCTGGATCTTTTGTGGGCATCGGCACAAATAACAACATGGGAGGGGTTGACGCTTAACTGTTTTCTGCCGGTACTTTACCCGGAAACATTTCTCAGTACCGATGATCGATTGAGGCGGGGGCAGATGACCGACTGGACCGACCTTGGAGAAAAAATTTATCAGGGTGTGGGCCGCCATGTTTTCCAGATCGGAGAGGAAGATGTTGGAATACTTGAAATTCAACAGATCATTTTCAATCCGGTCGCAGTGGAGTGAATATAGGCCTTCTTTATTGATGGTCTCGTAAAAAGGCAAAAATTCACTTTTTGCGGGACGTTTTAAGTTTTAGGATTTAAGGCTCTGTTAAAATAGATAATATCATTTATCTAAAACCTAAAGCCCAACACCTAAAACCTGATGAATTCGACTTTTTACGAATTCATTTTATTTAGCGGTGCAAATTTTTTAAAAAAAGTCTAAACTACCCTTATTTGTCATGAAGGATGCCGAAAAATGAGACACACAATTGATATCGATGCAATTCTGGCTCCAATTCCCGGAGAAAACCCTGCCGGTGAAGACCTTCGTTATGCCCCTGTCTACGATGAAATAAAGAAGGCCAGGCAGGCCGATGATATACTGAACCGCGGGGACTGGGATCGTGAAATCAAAACATCCGACTGGGAAAAAGTAATATCCCTGTCACAAAAAACACTGATTGAAAAAAGCAAGGATCTCCAGATCGGGGCATGGCTTACGGAAGCTTTAACAAAGACCGAAGGCTTTGAAGGGCTGTCCACCGGCCTTACAATCCTCACCGATTTTTTAAATCGTTTCTGGGATCATGTATATCCTGAAATCGATGAGGGTGACCTGGATTACAGGGTGGGACCGCTTGAATTTTTAAATAACAACCTCTGGCTCATCGTCAAAGAGACTCCGCTCACTGATCCCGGCACAACACCTGGATATTCATGGGTAAAATGGCAGGAGTCCCGCCAGGTGGGCTCTGAGAAGGATACCAAAAATCAATATGGCGACATTGATGATGCCAAAAAAAAAGCTCGCAAGGAAAAAATAGCGGAAGGCAAATTGCCGGCCGAAGAATTTGACGATGCTGTTTCCTCATCGTCCAAGGCATTCTATATGGTGCTGGACAATATCGCGAATGCATGCCTTACAGGATTTAAAACGTTTGATGAAACAGTGGATGCAAAATTCGGCAAGCAGGCGCCCCGGTTATCTGAATTGAAAAAGGCCATTGAAGAGTGTGCCCTGTTTGTTTCCCGGACCTTAAAAAAGAAAAAAGAGCTTGAGCCTGATCCTGAGCCGGTATCGGCATCTGAAAATGCCGCTGAACCCGAAACAGGGCAAAAGGACGCCCCGACGACCGCCACGGGAAAAGAGAACCCCGGTCCAGGTGCACCGGTTTCCGTCTCCATGGCCGATACTTCCGCTATCCCGGTTCAGTTTCCCACAAATATTGCCAACGATTCGGATGCTGTTGAGCAGGCTGTCTGGAGAGACGCCCTGCAAACCCTCCAGACATCCGGTTTAAATCAAGCGTTGACAAAACTTCTCAACGCCTCATGCAGTGCGGCTTCCATAAGGCAGCAGAACAGGTACCGGCTCCTGATCGCCAGGCTTTCTTTGAAAGCCCAAAGGCCTGACCTGGCACGACCGGTGATAGAAGGTCTGCATGCCCTGATAGAGCAGCTGAACCTTGAACAGTGGGAATCCCCCATCTGGATCGCTGAAATTCTGGATACCTATTATCAGTGCCTGACAGCCGACGGCGCTTCCGAGGCTGATAATAAAAAAGCCAATTTCGAACTTTTACCTAAAATTTGTACAAAAGACGTTACCAAGGCGATAGGATATAAATAGTGACCTTCAACATTGATAATTTCGTGAAAAGTAAAAAAATTACCTTTCACGAAATGGTTTACGTTTTAGGTTTTAAGTCCTTGGTAAAACAACTTATATAATTAGAATAAATCATAGAACGTAACACCTAAATCTGATGAATTCGACTTTTTCCGAAACCGTTAACATTAATACAAACCAAAAGGAGGATGAACCATGGCTAAGGAAAGTTTACAGCATACCCTCGACAGGGTAAGGGCCCCCAGGGTTCAGATAACTTATGACGTGGAAGTGGGTGATTCGATCGAGATGAAGGAGATCCCTTTTGTCGTAGGTGTTCTGGGAGACCTGTCTGGAAAACCGGACGAACCCCTGCCGAAACTCAAGGACAGAAAATTCGTGGAAATCGACAGGGATAATTTTGACACCGTTCTTGCCGGCATGAAACCAAGGCTGGCCTTCAGGGCCGACAACAAGCTGGTCGATGACGACTCGAAAATGGCCGTTGAGCTTCGGTTCAAATCCATGGATGATTTTCATCCCGAGCGTGTTGCCGAACAGATCACACCGGTACGCAAACTGGTAGAAGCCCGAAAAAAGCTTTCGGATCTGCTCAACAAACTGGATGGAAATGACAAGCTGGATGAATTGCTTCAGGATGTTATTTCCAGCACCGATTCCCTGGAAAAACTCGGAGCCGAATCGGGTGTTAAAAAACCGGATGCGGAAAAAAACGAATAGATAAAAGGAGGTGATGGATATGGCTGAAAATCAGCAGGATGCACAGCAGGCCCAGGCAAAAGAGGTTGCAGAAGAAAAGAACCTTCTGGATCAGATTCTGGATGAGGGGAAACTGGTCCGGGACGAAAGCCAGAGAGCCGGTGCCAGGGATCTTATCAGCGAGTTTGTCGGACAGATCATGGAGGGAACCATGACGGTTTCCAAGGATACCGAAGCCATGATCAATGCACGGATCGCCCAGATCGACCACCTGATCTCGGGCCAGTTAAACGAAGTGATGCATAATCCTGAATTTCAAAAGCTGGAAGGATCATGGCGGGGTCTTCAATACCTTGTCAGCCAGAGCGAGACCGGAGAAAGCATGAAAATCAGGGTCATGAACACATCGAAAAAAGATCTTCTCAAAGATATGGAAAAGGCCAGTGAATTTGATCAGTCGACTCTTTTTAAAAAAATATATGAAGAAGAGTTCGGCATGTTTGGCGGTGCCTCCTACGGAGCGATCATCGGGGATTACGAATTCAGCAATCATCCCCAGGATATGGCCCTTCTTGAAAAAATATCCCAGGTAGCGGCTGCTGCTCACGCGCCGTTCATATCGGCGGCTTCAGCAGGACTGTTCAACTGGGACAGCTATGAAGAACTCAGCGGCCCCCGTGATCTTGCCAAAATTTTTCAGGGGGCGGATTACGCCAAATGGCGGTCATTTCGCGAAACCGAGGATTCAAGATATGTTGCCCTGGCCCTGCCGCATATTCTCATGAGACTTCCCTACGGGCAGGACAATGTGCCCGTGGAAGCCTTTAACTACGAGGAGGATATCGACGGGACGAACAGCAGTAAATATCTCTGGGGGAATGCCGCCTATGCCCTTGGTACGCGCCTCACCGACGCTTTTGCCAAATACAGCTGGTGCGCTGCCATCCGGGGAGTGGAAGGCGGCGGACTCGTGGAGGGCCTGCCGGTGCATACATTCAAAACAGATGAAGGGGATGTGGCCCTTAAATGCCCCACGGAAATTGCCGTTACCGACCGGCGCGAAAAAGAGTTCGCAGATCTGGGGTTTGTCCCACTGGTCCACTGCAAAGGCACCGATTATGCGGCATTTTTCAGTACCCAGACGGCCAACAAGGCAAAGGTCTATGACTCTGATTCCGCCAATGCCAGTGCCAGGCTATCTTCACAGTTGCAGTATCTTCTAGCCGTCTCGCGGTTTGCCCATTATCTCAAGTCCATTATGCGGGACAAGATCGGCAGTTTCATGACCCGTCAAAATGCGCAGGATTTTCTAAACAAATGGATCAGTAATTATGTGCTGCTGGATGACAATGCCGGACAGGAGATGAAGGCAAAATATCCCTTGCGGGAAGCCCGGATTGACGTCAGCGAAATTCCCGGAAAACCCGGGGCTTATCGGGCGGTGTCGTTTCTGAAACCGCATTTCCAACTTGACGAACTCTCTGTTTCACTGCGACTGGTGGCGGATCTGCCCCCTCCGGCCAAAGGGTAATAAATGATGACAACGATATATCGAATTGAGAATATCGGCAAATGGTGATAGCATGTAATAATTGGCAAAAACAAATAACGGATAGACAATCAACAGGAGGAATTAATTATGGCTTTTGATGCATTCTTAATGGTTGACGGAATACCGGGAGAGAGCACCGATGACGCTCATACGGATGAGATAGAGGTCCTTTCTTATAACACGGGAGTCTCCCAGACCGCATCGGGATCGGCCAGCAGCGGCGGCGGCGCATCATCGGAACGGGCTGATTTTCAAGATTTTTCCATTGTCAAGGCACTGGATAAGGCAAGCCCGAAACTGGCGGTAGCATGTGCGGACGGGACCCACATCTCCGAGGTTGTTCTGGCCCTTTGCCGGGCCGGTGGAGATAAGGTGCAGTACATGGAATACAAACTGACCGACTGTATCGTCAGTTCGGTCCGGCCGGGCGGGTCCAGCCAGGGCCAAGAATCACTGCCCCTTGAAGAGGTCTCATTCAACTACGGCAGAATCGAATGGACGTACACCCAGCAAAAAAGGACCGACGGCAGCGGCGGTGGAAATGTGGCAGCCGGCTGGGATCTTGAGAAAAATGCAAAGGTATAGTGCGTTTTAATGTAACCCGCTAACAGGGCCTTTCCTTTTCGGAAGGGCTCTGTGTTGCTGCGGGGTAGTTCATTCATGATGATAAACAGGCCCCCATGGATAAAATAAACGTAAAAGCTTCTGTTCTGGACAGACTGGTGGACTATGAGCCGGCCATTTCTCACGAATCTGCTCAACACCGCATCCTCAATATCAGACAGATCAAGACACTGGTGATCAGGGATCTGGAGAACTTGCTCAACACCAGAAGACAGATCAGTCACGTTTCCATCTCATACCGGCAGGTTCACAATTCTGTTTTCATGTATGGTCTGGACGATTTTACCGCTGAAAATCCCAAAAATCCTTCCGTGAGACGCAAATTACGCCAGGATGTTGAAAAGGCAATTGCAAAATTCGAACCTCGATTAAAAAATGTTACCGTACGCCTTGAAGATGATATTGAGAAAGGCCGCAATCTCAGATTCCGGATTAATGGTGTACTGATTGTGGAACCTGAAATCGAACCGGTGGCGCTTGACACCTATTTTGACACGAACCGTGGCGAATACGTTATCCATGGTTAGGTTGAAGGAGTGGTTTCTCTTTAATCCCGCTTTTTAAAACACACCCTTTCAAACCCAGAGCCACAACTACACAGAGGCCGGAGGGCGGAGATCGAAAGGCAGAGGTCGGAGAACAGCTTTTTGGAAACCCGTAAAATGATCCACACCTGGATTAAATCTGGAATACACTTGTTTTTCTTGTTTAACCAACCTATATTGAATGAAAATTTTCGTTTTTACATAGTTTGCAGTTCAACAATATAAGGAAAAAACCATATGGCAGCTATATTTCCAGCATCGACCAAAGGCGGCGGAAACTGCTTTGCCATGCCGGACACCTGCCTTACACCGGCACCTCCCGCACCGCCGGTACCAACTCCCTACCCTAACACCGGCATGGTCAATCAGGCCAAAAAAACCGCAAAAAAGGTAAAATTTGCCGGCAAGGAAGTCGTTACCAAAAAATCTGAAATCTCAAGATCAATAGGCGATGAAGCCGGCGTTAACAAGGGCGTTATGTCGGGTATGAATATGGGCAAAGTTTTATTTAAAAAGGGAAGTTCAAAAGTAAAAATTCAGGGCCAGTCCTGCGTCTATCACACCTGCATGACCGGCCACAACGGCGCCAACGCCAACATGCCTGCCGGTGCCCAGGTGGCTCCCAGCCAAACCAAGGTGCGCGTTGCCCCTTGATATTCATGAACATCCGGAAACCGATTGAATATCATGCCGGTTTCCTTACAAAACAACTCCAGGCATGTGTGAGTAAATAATTTGCTTTGGCTCTTATTTGAAATTTAGATATTGGAATTTGTTTGTCTTTTGGTGCTTGTAATTTGTGATTTGGCGTACGCCTTTTTCAACAGCACCGGTTTATCCGGCTTAGATTTTAAAATATCAACAATGACAGTATATAAACACAGATTCGACTTTGAAATCGGCTACCTTGTGAAGAGCCCCTGCAGGGACTGTAAAAAAAGACCTGAATTTCCAAAATGCATCTCAAAATGCGTTGTTCTGGACAGAATCCACACCGTTCTTGCCGGAACCATATCATCGGTTAAAAGCCGTCAATCCGCCTGATCGAAAACTCGGATACTTTCGTCCGCAGATTTAAAAACTCAAAACACAGCTTCAACCACTGTGTTTTTTTGTATTCAGGGAAAGACATGCAACCAACCGGAAAATTTGATTCCGAATTCTTCAGTATTTCCAGCAAACAGCCCGATGAAACCATGGTCCGCCTGCATAAAAGCCTGAACATTGACAATGCAGCCCATATCCTGAAACAACTGTTGCGGTTCATTGATGCCTCCTCCCCGCTTTCCCTGACACTGGATCTTTCAGAGGTGTCGCAACTGGATGAATACGGCGCCCTGGTTTTATTTGAGATCAAGCATAAAATGGAAAACAAGAGCCGGCTCTTCAAAATGATCAATATGAGTGAAAGGTCGGGCCGGATTCTGGCGCTGGTTCATTTTGACACGCATGTAAAATGTTCTCAAACCTCAAAAAAAAAATCCGGTGGACTACTGGTAAGGCTGGGAGAAGATTCCATAGCGCAGGCATACAATCTTAGATTCATGATCTCTTTTATCGGGTCCCTGGTTCTTTCCCTGGTGCATGTTCTGGCCCATCCACGGGCACTGCGGATAAATGATACCATCGTCCATATGGCCAAAACCGGTGTGAACGCGCTGCCCATCGTGGCTCTGATCAGTTTTCTGCTGGGATTGATCATGGCTTTCATGTCTTCCCTGCAGCTTGCCCAGTTCGGAGCAAATGTATATGTGGCCTCGCTGGTGGCCATGGCCATGGTATCTGAACTGGGGCCCATCATGACGGCCATTGTTGTCGCCGGCCGGTCCGGTTCGGCCTTTGCAGCCGAAATCGGCACCATGCGAATCTCCGAAGAGATCGATGCCCTGTTTACCATGGGATTTAACCCGACGGTTTTTCTTGCGGTTCCAAGAATGCTGGCGCTTGTGGTCACCCTGCCCCTGCTGACTGTTTTTTCCAATCTTTTTGCAATTGCCGGGGGCCTTACCATCGGAGTACTGATGCTGGACCTGACCCCGGGGTCCTATATGGCCCAGACCATCGATACGCTGACGGTTTTTGAAGTGGTATGGGGAATAATGAAAAGCATGATATTTGCCGTTCTGATTGCATGGGTGGGCTGCCTGCGGGGATTTCAGGCCCGCGGCGGTGCTGCTGCGGTTGGCAATGCCGCCACATCAGCGGTTGTCACCAGTATTTTTCTGATTATTCTGTTCGACTCAATTTTCGCTGTTATCCGAAGTTACTGGGGGTGATCTGTCAATTATGAACAAATCGGCCATGATTCAGGTAAAAAATCTTCGCGCGGGATATAATGATGATATTGTTCTCGATAATATAAGCTTTGATGTATTCAAAGGCGAAATTCTCGGCATCCTGGGCGGCAGCGGATGCGGTAAAAGCACCCTGCTTCGGCATATGATCGGCCTTGAAATAGCGTTTTCAGGTAAAATTCTGATTGACGGCGAAAATATCACAACCTGTCCGGAATCAAAATTCGGAAATATTCTAAAAAAAATGGGGGTACTTTTTCAAGGCAGTGCCCTGATCGGTTCCATGACCATCGGAGAAAACGTGGCCCTTCCCATAGTGGAGTATTCACACCTGCCCAAGGATGCCATATGTGATCTGGTCAAAATGAAGCTGTCCATGGTTGACCTTGCCGGTTATGAAAACCATCTGCCATCGGAGATCAGCGGCGGAATGAAAAAAAGGGCCGGCCTTGCAAGGGCCCTGGCCCTTACGCCTAAAATTCTTTTCCTGGACGAACCTTCGGCCGGGCTTGATCCGGTGACATCGGCCGATATCGATGAACTGATCTTGCATATCAACCGCACTACTGGTACAACCATAGTGATTGTAACCCATGAACTGGACAGCATCTTCAACATTGCAAAGAGGGTGATCATGCTTGACAAAAACACCCGGGGAATCATTGCCGATGGAGCCCCATCATCACTTAAAACCCATAGCAAAAATCCACTGGTCAGTCGGTTCTTCAACCGCCGGCCCAGACCCGGCCGGGTGATGCAGGAGAAAGGCGCCCATGGCATCCGCTAAAACCGCCCTGACCGTGGGGATATTTGTTGCCGTCGGGTTCATCATTGCCATTGTGGGAATTATGTGGCTGGGCATGTCCAGCTATTTTGAGAAAGGACTCCAATACGTTGCTTATTTTGATGAGTCCGTGCAGGGGCTGGGCAAAGATTCCCCGGTGAAGTACAGGGGCGTTACCATTGGCCGCGTGGAAAAAATACAGGTGGCTCCGGACACAAATCTTATCGAAACCCGGTTGAAAATCGAAGATAAGCTGGAACCTGTTGAAGATATTGTGGCTCAGCTCAAATCCGTGGGCATTACCGGCATCATGTTTATCGAACTGGAGCGTAAAAACCCGGATACTCCGGACTTGTCTCCGGCCCTTGACTTTTCACCGCCATATACCGTTATCAAAACCAGACCGTCTGAAATCAAACAGTTGCTCCAGGGTCTTGATGCTGTTTTTTCTCAAATTAAGGCCCTGGATGTCGAGGGGATCTCGCACCGTCTCAAAACAACCATCGATATTCTGAACAAAACAGCCCAGACAGCCCGCATCGACAAGTTATCGGCGGATATCAGTGAGGCCCTGCAGAAGATAGGGAAAACAGCCGAATCGGTGGAGGCATTTGTACTGGATACAAAAAAAACAGGCGGTTCGATTCATGCACTGGTGCTGGACAGCCAAAAAACAGTTAAACGGATCAATAGCACTTTCAACAGTATTGATGATGTCATCCGGAAAAATAAAAATGAGCTGAATGACGCCCTTACAAAGCTCAATCAAACCCTGCAGGGGGCAACCGCTCTTCTGGAAAAGGGCTCAGGCCTCATCGACAATACCGACACGACGGTTTCTACTCTCCAGCATCATCTGCTGGTAACGCTGTATAACATTGAAGACGCCGCAGGAAACCTGAACCGCCTGATCAATGTCCTGGCAGATCAGCCTTCCCAACTGATTTTCGGACAACCGCCCCTGCCGCGCGCTATTGAAGGTTCCGGCAAGGAAAAACCATAATTCGACGGTGATGATAGTAAGAAAAGAATTCTGTCTATTGGTGGGCGCAGCCCACCCCGCGATAAGTTAAACCCGTAACCTTGACGGTTTCGTAAAAAGGCAAAAACTCACTTTTTACGAATTCATCACCCTTTGATCTGTAAACATGGAGCCGGCCGATGAGGAGCCCTGTAAAAATTTTTATCATTATTTTTCTTGCGGGCATTATGCCCTGCGGATGCCTGACAATGAAGACCCCGCAGCCCAGGATCGATTATTATATTCTGGAATATGAATCACCGGATATAAACCTGCCGGAAAAACTTCCCTGCATACTTCGCATGGAACGGTTTCAGGTGACACCTTTGTATAACTCCACAAATATTATCTACAGTGAAAATAAATTTATTAGAAATGCCTACAACTACCACAAATGGCGCTCCAATCCCGGTGATATGGTCACCTCGTTTCTGATCCGCGATTTCCAGGCGGCCGGCCTATGCAATGCTATATTTATGCAGGGTATTCCATCTTCCTATTCCCATGTTCTGCAAGGCGTGGTTGACGAGTTCTATGAAAAGGACGAAAAAAATTCCCGTCAGGCGATCCTGACCGTTGATATCACATTGATCAATAAAAATGAGCCGGATATCAGTAAAAGCATCCTGATGCAAAAACGATATCATGCCTCGGAAACATGCAGCAAAAAATCTCCCCTTGCCCTTGCCGATGCCATGAGTCGGGCCATGTCTAAAATATCGAATTTGATCATACAGGATATTTACAAACACCTGGAAAAAGAGCTATAAGAGGAAAAATGAATAGTGAGCATTGAAAACTTGTGGTGTCGCTCAACTCTGTCTTTTTATAAAAAAATCGATAGAATAATTTCAACAGTCAAATTCGAAAGGAAAGACCAATGACCCATGAAGATGCCGGGCATTATGCCGCAAAACATTCAAAAGATACAAAAATAAACCCCAAAGTTGCCGAAGCAATAAGGCTGTGGGCTTCAGATAAAAAGATCAGCTGCGCAGCGGCCCATAAAATAGCCAGTGACCTGAATATCGCACCCATCGATGTTGGAACCGCAATTGACCTTCTGGAATACAGGATCACCAGATGCCAGATTGGTCTTTTCGGCTATAGCTCCCAAACAAAAATTGTCAAACCGGCTGCGGAGATCTCTTCGGAGCTGGAAAAAGCAATCCATGAAAACATGAAAGATGACCGCCTTTCCTGTCTCTCCTGCTGGCAGATCGCCAAGCAATTGAATCTGAAAAAAATGGGCGTTTCAGCGGCATGCGAAACCCTTGAAATTAAACTGTGCAACTGTCAGCTTGGCGCTTTTTAAACAGTCAATTTTGAAATTTCTGAAGCTCTATTTTTACAATACAAACGATATATTATTAGTATAAACTTTATCTATTAAAAGAGGAATTCCAGACAAATGAACCCACCTGATTCAGCTCCGGTCAACTTTATCCGGAACATTATATCTGAAGATCTTGCAGCGAACAAACACAACGGCAAGGTAGCGACCCGTTTTCCACCGGAACCCAACGGGTACCTGCACATCGGCCATGCCAAATCCATCTGCCTGAATTTCGGCATTGCCGCTGAACACCCGGGCGCCACCTGCAACCTGCGTTTTGACGATACCAACCCCGGCAAGGAGGAGGTGGAATATGTCGATTCGATCCAGGAGGATGTCCGCTGGCTTGGCTTTGACTGGGACGATCGCCTCTTTTTTACGTCTGATTATTTTGAACGGCTGTATGAATATGCCCTGCAGCTTATTAAAACAGGCAAGGCCTATGTCTGCGATCTGAGCCCTGAGGAAGTCCGGAAATACCGGGGCACCCTTACCGAGGCAGGCCAAAACAGCCCCTTTCGAGACCGGTCCGTAGCGGAAAATATGGATCTGTTTGAACGCATGCGGGCCGGTGAGTTTGAAGACGGGTCCCGTGTCCTTCGGGCCAGAATAGACATGGCCTCCCCCAATTTTATCATGCGGGATCCCACCTTGTATCGAATCCGGCGGGCCGACCATCACCGCACCGGAAGCAAATGGTGCATCTACCCCATGTATGATTTTGCCCACGGCCTCTCCGATTCCATCGAGGGCATTACCCATTCGATCTGCACCTTGGAGTTTGAAAACAACCGCGAGTTGTATGACTGGCTCCTGGATAATATCGAGGTGGAATGCCATCCCCAGCAGATTGAATTTGCCAGGTTGAACCTGAGCTATACCGTGCTCAGCAAACGCAAACTCGTGGAACTGGTCAACGAAGGGCATGTCACCGGCTGGGACGACCCGCGGATGCCCACCCTGTCGGGTCTGCGGCGACGGGGATACACCCCCCTGTCCATCCGCAACTTCTGTGAACGGATCGGAGTGGCAAGACGCGACAGCATGGTGGATATGGCCCTGCTCGAATACTGCGTTCGGGAAGATTTGAACAAACACGCGCCCCGGGTAATGGGAGTCCTGCGGCCTCTCAAGGTGGTCATTACCAACTATCCCGGAGATGCGGCGGAGGAACTGGATGCGGTCAACAATCCCGGCGATCCTGCCATGGGAAGCCGCAAGGTGCCGTTTTCCCGAGTCCTGTATATTGAAAAGGATGATTTTATGGAAGACCCGCCGAAAAAATTTTTCCGTCTGGCCCCGGGCCGGGAAGTCAGGCTGCGCTATGCCTTTTTTATAAAATGCATGGATGTGATTAAAGATGAAAAATCCGAGGAAATAATTGAACTGCACTGTACTTATGACCCTGCCACCCGCGGCGGTGACGCGCCGGACGGCCGCAAGGTCAAGGCAACCCTGCACTGGGTTTCGGCCGATCATGCCATGAAGGCAGAAGTACGCCTGTACAACCAGTTGTTTACCCGGGAAAACCCCAATGAAGTGCAGGAGGGAGAAAGCTTCAAAATGTTTCTGAATCCCGAATCCCTGGAAACAACTACTGCCTATGTGGAACCGAGCTTGGCTGATGCCTTGCCCGGCAGTACCTTCCAGTTTGAGCGATTGGGTTATTTTTGTGTCGACACCAGGGATTCAACCCCTGAAGCCATGGTTTTCAACCGCACCGTGACGCTGCGTGATACATGGGCCAAGATCCAGAAGGCCCAGAAGGCTCAGGCTGATAAAGGGCAAAAAAAGAGAAAATAATTACGCATTTGCAATCTCGATATACGCCTCAATCGCATTGTATCTATGTAATATCGTAATGTTAGAAAATTTTCAAAAAAAGGAATATACGGCAAAAAGCCGCGTATTAGAAATAGGCGGCTGTTTAGCCGTATTCCACATTTCAATATAAAACAAATTTGAATACTAATATGCCGTATTGTTTATACGTTTTAACTTTGTAGCGGCAAATAGCTGTAATTAATTGCGGCTATTTGGCCGTCTAATCTATGTTCGGTATTTCAAGACATGAACAATAGCCTACACAAAATTGTTAATGTAGTACTATTATTTCTCTTGACACTTTGTCACGCAGAGGCAGCAAGCAAGGCTCCCGAATGCGTGGTGCTGCTACATGGCTTGGCGCGTACGGAGAAATCTTTGTTAAAACTTGAACGCCACCTCGGAAATAAAGAATTTTGCGTAGTGAATATTGGCTATCCATCGCGAGAGAAGACTATACAAGAACTATCTGTTGACGTAATACAGACAGCAATTGAACAATGCTCGACATTTGACGCTATCAAAATTCACTTTGTCACTCACTCTATGGGAGGCATTTTGGTCCGATACTATCTTGAACATAATGAAGTGCCAAATCTTGGTCGTGTTGTGTTGCTGAGCCCACCGAATAGCGGAAGTGAGGTCGTCGATAAATTGAGAGATACCCGCATTTTTAGATGGATAAATGGGCCGGCTGGAGAACAGTTGGGGACCGAACCCGGCAGTCTTCCCAAAACCTTAGGCGCTCCTAATTATGAAGTTGGAATTATTACCGGTGACAAAACAATTAATCCTATTTTGTCGCTACTGATTCCTGGAAAGGACGATGGAAAGGTTTCCGTCGAAAGCGCAAAGCTGCGGGGCATGAAAGGTTTTTTAGTTGTGCATAAAACGCACTCGTTTATCATGAACGATGAAAAGGTTCTTGAGCAGGTAACAGCTTTTATCAAAAATGGAATATTTAACCGAGATTAGCATACAAGTCCCTGCGGGTCGGACCGAGACAATATGCCGTTAACCCATCTTTTTGAATAAAAAAATTAAATGCTATAATTACAGCAGGTTATTTTTAAAATATCTTCGTTATGGCACTACTTTTGTTTATTTTCTTGATCGTTGTTTTAATCGTTCTGC